>OLSA01001173.1_pt1 | contig 22225 bp, 17 predicted proteins | sample 1672731 | NCBI WGS metagenome assembly OLSA01 (sample SAMEA3136718, study PRJEB25190) | human gut metagenome | biome: human gut; feature: human-associated habitat; material: faeces | place: Austria | collected 2013
TTCTTACCACATATTTCTTGATACCGTTGAACATGAAAAATATTTTGTTTATTAATTCGTTTGCAAATTTAATATAATTGAACACTGTTTTCAAACCAATCATCCAAAATTAGTGAGTTTTAATATATCCTTTCTCTTTTTTGGAACTACTATCCTTTATACTGACTGAAATCTGTTATTTTTGTACTCAGTATTTTAAATAATCAGATAATATTACTTATGTTACAACCCGAATTGAAATTTCGTCGAGATAAAATACGCTATTTGATGGCCCAACAAGGTATTGATGCAGCCCTGATAGCTTGTAATGTAAATTTGCTTTATACGTATGGTGAGATAGTGAACGGCTATCTTTTTTTACCGCTTCATTCACCGGCGCTTCTCTTTGTGAAACGTCCTAATAATATTGTGGGAGAATTTGTATTCCCTATCCGTAAACCCGAGCAGATGGTGGACTTGTTAAAAGAAAATGGTATACCTGTAGCTTCAAAGATAATGTTGGAAGGCGGGGAACTGCCTTATGCGGACTATATGCGTCTTGCATCTCTTTTTCCTGAATCGGAGGTCGTGGATGGAACTGCTATTATTCGTGAAGCGCGTAGCGTAAAGACTCCGTTGGAGATTGAACTTTTTCGTCGGTCGGCTGCTTTACATGCTCGAGCATATAGTAAGATTCCCGATGTATACCATCCGGGGATGACTGATCGTGAACTATCTGTTGAGGTGGAACGCCTGATGCGACTGGAAGGTTGTCTGGGAATATTCAGAGTATTTGGTCAGAGTATGGAGATATTTATGGGAAGTGTGTTGGCCGGAGATAATGCAGCTACTCCTTCGCCTTATGATTTTGCCTTAGGTGGTAAGGGATTGGACCCGTCTTTGCCCGGAGGAATGAATGGAACTTTGTTGAAAGAGGGGTATAGTGTAATGGTGGATATAGGGGGAAACTTTTACGGATATATGTGTGATATGAGTCGTGTGTTCTCCATTGGAAAATTAAATGATGAGGCTTATGCAGCTCATCAAGTTTGTCTTGAAGTACAGGATAAGGTTGCTTCTATGACAGCGCCTGGTGTGGTATGCGAGGATCTTTATAATGCGGCCATTGAGATCGTGACGAAAGCTGGATTTGCCGATCGTTTTATGGGGGTGTCCCAGCAGGCACGTTTTATAGGGCACGGCATCGGGTTGGAGATCAATGAGGCACCAGTGTTGGCTCCGCGTATTCGGAGGGAGTTGGAGGAAGGAATGGTGTTTGCCCTTGAACCTAAAATCGTATTGCCGGGAGTAGGACCGGTCGGCATTGAAAATTCTTGGGTAGTTACAGAAAACGGAGCCGGCAAACTGACCATTTGTAATGAGGAGATTATAGAGCTTTGATTCCTTGGATGTAAATATTGAAGCGGAAATATCAAAAAAACGAAAAATTTTATGGTTCTTGTTCTAGTGTCATTGGGGGCAAAGTGAAGAACTTGAATATAAAAAAGATCCCGAAACTAAAAGTTTCGGGATCTTACATGGTTTGAAGTATATTTTTTATTCCCACTCAATGGTCGCATTGGGTTTGGGCGACAGGTCATAGCATACGCGGTTCACATTCTTTACTTCTTTTAGAATACGGTCGGTAATTTTCATCAGAATGGACCAGTCTATCGGTTCGATAGTAGCTGTCATAGCATCTACGGTGTTGACAGCTCGGATAATAACAGGCCAGTCAAATGAACGGGCATTGTCACGCACGCCTACTGATTTGAAATTGGGTACTACGGTGAAATATTGCCATACTTTCTTGTCCAAGCCTGCCAGTTGGAATTCTTCACGCAAGATGGCGTCCGATTCGCGAACAGCTTCCAGGCGGTCACGAGTGATAGCCCCCAAACAGCGCACTCCCAAACCAGGACCAGGGAACGGCTGACGGTAGACCATGTCGTATGGTAAACCAAGTTCCACTCCGCAGGCACGGACTTCGTCTTTGAACAACTGGCGTAAAGGTTCTACTAATTCAAACTGTAAATCCTCGGGTAAGCCACCTACATTGTGATGGGATTTAACCATTTTGGCTGTTTTAGTACCACTTTCTACGATATCAGGATAAATTGTACCTTGTCCCAAAAAGTCGATTCCATTTAGCTTACGGGCTTCCTCTTCGAACACACGAATAAATTCACCACCGATAATCTTGCGTTTCTGCTCCGGATCAGCTACATTTTCCAGTTTACTCAGGAACCGGTCTGTAGCATCCACGTAAATCAAATTAGCGTTCAACTGATTTTTGAAAACTTCAATTACTGCTTCCGATTCACCTTTGCGCATTAATCCATGGTTCACATGTACGCAGACCAGATTATTGCCGATGGCTTTCAGCAACAGGGCTGCTACTACAGAACTGTCTACACCTCCGGAAAGTGCCAATAATACTTTCTTGTCGCCTACCTGGCGGCGGATCAATTCAATCTGGTCATTGACAAAGTTTGTCATATTCCAGTTAGCCTCTGCCTTGCAGGTATCAAAAACAAACGATTGTACAGCATTCTTTATTGTTTCCACATCATCCGTCAGTTGGGGAAGCTTCACTTCGCAACATGCTTTGTCATGACCGGCAGCCATTACGGGGATCCCTGCTTTGTAAATCTCGGGAAGCACGTCAATATCCACTCCGTCAATTACATGGTTGGGACCGCCATTGATAATGACACCCTTTACATTGGGCAATGCTGTCAGCTCAGCGGCTGTGATATCGTGCGGGTAAATTTCACTATATACACCCAAAGCACGAATGGCTCTGGCAAGCACGGTGTTTTCGGTGCTTCCCAAATCCAAGATAACAATCATATCTTGTTTCATTCCGTTATGTTGTTTTTAAGTTATTAGTTGGTTGTCTATTATTCCCACTCAATTGTGGCAGGCGGTTTGGACGAGATATCATAGCATACGCGGTTTACACCTTTTACTTTATTGATTATGTCGTTTGAAACCTTAGCCATAAATTCATAGGGAAGATGAGCCCAGTCGGCGGTCATGGCATCCGTACTGGTTACGGCACGTAGGGCAACGGCACGTTCGTATGTACGTTCGTCCCCCATTACTCCCACACTTTGTACGGGTAGCAAGATTACGCCTGCCTGCCATACTTGGTGGTAAAGGGATGTTTCGTTTCCGTCCGAGTCTTTCACTTTCCAGTCTCTCAATCCTTGGATATAGATATCATCGGCGTCTTGCAGAATACGTACTTTCTCAGGAGTGATATCACCCAAAATACGTACCGCAAGTCCTGGTCCGGGGAATGGATGGCGTGTAATCAGATGTTCCGGCATACCTAGTTCACGACCTACGTGGCGTACTTCATCCTTGAATAGCAGACGCAGAGGCTCGCATAGTTTCAAATTCATTTTTTCGGGCAGTCCACCTACGTTGTGATGACTTTTGATTACAGTGCCGGTGATACTTAATGACTCGATACAGTCAGGATAAATGGTACCTTGTGCCAGCCATTTCACATCTTTAATTTTATGAGCTTCTTCATCGAATACGTCAATAAAACCTTTGCCGATAATCTTACGCTTCTTCTCAGGTTCTTCCACACCTGCCAGTTCACTGAAGAATTTTTGGCTGGCATCCACTCCGATTACATTCAGTCCGAGACATTCATAATCATGGAGTACATTTTTGAATTCGTTCTTACGCAGCATGCCGTGATCTACAAAAATGCAGGTAAGATTCTTGCCTATCGCTTTATTTAATAATACGGCTGCCACAGATGAGTCTACTCCGCCACTCAGCCCCAGTACTACTTTGTCATTTCCCAGTTGCGCTTTCAGTTCGGCTACAGTCGTTTCAATGAAAGAGGCAGCGCTCCAGTCCTGTTTCCCCCCGCAAATGTCGACTACAAAATTTTTCAGAAGCTGGGTTCCGTCTTCACTGTGGAACACTTCCGGGTGGAACTGTACTCCCCATACTTTCTCTTCCTTTATTTGATAAGCAGCGATGGCTACTTTATCTGTTGAAGCGATAATTTTGAAATTCTCCGGAATGGCGGTGATGGTATCTCCGTGGCTCATCCATACTTGTGAGTGCTCACGAACGTTCCTCAATAGTGGGTTTTCTTGGTCGAAAGTGGAAAGGTGCGCACGTCCGTATTCACGTGTGCCGGCCGGTTCTACTTTTCCACCGTTCGTATAAGACATGAACTGTGCACCATAGCAGATACCCAAAATAGGATACTTTCCGCGAATGTCACTCAAATCGACTTTAAAGGCGCTTTCATCATACACCGAGAAAGGGCTTCCCGAAAGGATAACGCCGATTATGGACGGATCATTGTGTGGAAATTTGTTGTAAGGCACAATCTCGCAATAAGTATTCAGTTCGCGAACGCGACGGGCTATGAGCTGTGTGGTTTGTGAACCGAAGTCGAGAATAATGATCTTTTCTTGCATATATTATTAAGATATGTAAATGATTTCGTGCCGCAAAGATACTCAGAAAAAATAAAAATCCGTCATGCTGTTGAGGCTTTTTATAATTGAATTGGAAAAACTTTGTTCTTCCTGCTTCCTTGTGGGAAAATATGCAAAAAAGATTGGAAAGTTTAGGAAATGTCGGCTAGTATGTAGATCACGGGCTGTCCGACAAGCGCTTGAGGGGCAGTCCGTTTTTTTTGTGAATAATATTTTATTTTTTGTCAGTTTGTTCTTTCAACAAATCACGGATTTCTGTAAGTAATACCTCCTCCTTGCTGGGGGCAGGCGGGGCAGCGGGAGCAGGGACTTCTTCTTTCTTGCGATTCAGTTTGGCAAGTAATCTTATAAATAAGAATATAGAAAAAGCAATGATGATAAAGTCGAAAGTGGCTTGTAGGAAGTTGCCATAATTCAACGTTACGGCAGCTTTTTCAACTCCATCCACTACTTCGGCCGGCTTTAATTGTAGTTTCAAATCTGTAAAGTTCACGCCACCTACCAGCAATCCGATGGGAGGCATGATGACATCGGCCACAATGGAAGATACTATTTTACCGAAGGCTCCGCCGATGATGACACCGACTGCCATGTCAATGACGTTTCCGCGCATTGCGAACGCCTTAAAATCTTGCAAGAAGCTGCTTTTTCCCATTTTTTTTTATTTTAATATGAATTTATGTGCGAATATAAAAACAAATTCTTATTTTTGCACCGCGTTTAGGAAATAAATACTAAACGTTTAACAACATTCCAACGTAGAGTGTTTAAAAGCTATATTATAAAACCTTTAAAATTTAAACAAAATGATTAAAGTAGGTATTAACGGATTTGGTCGTATCGGCCGTTTTGTATTCCGTGCAGCTCAGAAAAGAAACGATATTCAGATCGTAGGTATCAATGACCTTTGCCCGGTTGATTACTTAGCATATATGTTGAAGTATGACACTATGCACGGACAATTTGACGGTACTATCGAAGCTGACGTAGAAAATAGCAAATTGATCGTGAACGGCAATGCAATCCGCGTAACAGCTGAAAGAAATCCGGCTGACTTGAAGTGGGATGCAATCGGTGCTGAATACGTAGTTGAATCTACTGGTTTGTTCTTGACTAAAGAAAAAGCTCAGGCTCATATCGAAGCTGGTGCTAAATATGTAGTTATGTCAGCTCCTTCTAAAGATGATACTCCGATGTTCGTTTGCGGTGTAAACGAAAAGACTTATGTTAAAGGTACTCAGTTCGTTTCTAACGCTTCTTGTACTACTAACTGTTTGGCTCCTATCGCTAAAGTATTGAATGACAAATGGGGTATCACTGACGGTTTGATGACTACTGTTCACTCTACAACAGCTACTCAGAAAACAGTTGACGGTCCTTCTATGAAAGACTGGAGAGGTGGTCGTGCTGCTTCTGGTAACATTATCCCTTCATCTACCGGTGCTGCTAAAGCTGTAGGTAAAGTTATTCCTGAATTGAACGGTAAATTGACTGGTATGTCAATGCGTGTTCCGACTTTGGATGTTTCTGTAGTTGACTTGACAGTTAACTTGGCTAAACCGGCTACATACGCTGAAATCTGTGCAGCTATGAAAGAAGCTTCTGAAGGCGAATTGGCAGGTGTATTGGGTTACACTGAAGATGCAGTTGTTTCTTCTGACTTCTTGGGTGATACTCGTACTTCTATCTTCGATGCTAAAGCTGGTATCGCTTTGACTGATACTTTTGTTAAGGTGGTTTCTTGGTATGACAACGAAATCGGTTACTCTAACAAAGTATTGGATTTGATTGCTCACATGGCTTCTGTAAACTGCTAATCAGTTAAAAACCATATAGCGAAAGCCGTCTGAAGTAATTCGGACGGCTTTTTTTTATGTAGTTTTGCGTGCTAAGTTGCACATTTTCGTTATCTTTGTGCGACTGTTACAAAAACTTAGGATGGAAAAGTACGATTTGATAACGATATTAGGACCTACCGCTTCAGGAAAGACTCCTTTGGCAGCGGCTTTAGCTTACAAGTTGGATACCGAAATTATCAGTGGAGATAGCCGGCAGGTATATCGCCGGATGGATTTAGGTACGGGAAAGGATTTGGAAGACTATGTCGTGAATGGACAGCAAATACCTTACCATCTGATAGACATTGTAGACCCCGGATACAAATATAATGTATTTGAATTTCAACGTGATTTTTTGAATGCTTATGATCAAGTGAGATGGAAAGACAAACTTCCTATATTATGCGGAGGTACGGGGATGTATCTTGAATCCGTGTTGAAGGGATATAGGCTGCTTCCTGTTCCAGAGAATCCCAAACTTAGGGACTCGTTAGCAGATAAATCATTAGCGGAACTCACCCGGTTGTTGTCAACTTACAAGAAACTTCATAACTCTACGGACGTAGATACTGTAAAACGAGCTATCCGGGCCATTGAAATAGAAGAGTATTACAAGCACCAATCAGCGGAATACCGTGAGTTCCCGCAAATTCATAGTTTGATCATTGGAGTAGATATAGCTCGTGAGTTACGTCGTGAAAAAATATCCCACCGTTTGAAGCAGCGTTTGGATGAAGGGATGGTAAACGAAGTAAGGGCTTTGTTGGATAGTGGTATTTCTTCCGAGGATTTGATTTATTACGGATTGGAATATAAGTATTTGACTTTATATGTCTTGGGTAAACTTTCTTTCAATGAAATGTTTCATCAATTGGAAATAGCTATCCATCAATTTGCCAAACGGCAGATGACCTGGTTCCGGGGCATGGAGCGGCGAGGGTTCACTATACATTGGCTGGATGCTTGCCTGCCTATGGAAGATAAGGTGGAAAAAATCATTAATTTGTTACACACTAAAAACTAAATGTTATGGCTGTAGAACCAAACAGATGGGGGATTATTTATAATCCGAAAGCCGGAAGCCGTAAGACTCAGAAGCGTTGGAATGAGATACGTAGCTATATGGAAAACCGTAAGGTGGTTTTTGACTACGTACAGTCCGAAGGTTTTGGGTCGGTGGAACGACTCGCCCGTACCTTGGCTAATAATGGTTATCGAACTATTGTGATTGTAGGTGGAGACGGGGCGATCAATGATGCTATTAATGGTATTATGACTTCTATGGTGGAGGATAAGACAAATATCGCTTTTGGAATCATTCCTAATGGTATTGGTAATGACTTTGCCAAATATTGGGGGTTGGATGAAGATAATTATAAAGCAGCGGTAGATTGGATTATCAATCGTCGTCTGAGGAAAATTGATGTGGGGCGTTGTAATTATTTTGATGGAGAGAAACATACTTCCCGCTATTTCCTGAATGCCATATATATAGGTTTAGGTGCGCGTATTGTACAGATCTCAGATGGTACCCGCCGTTTTTGGGGAATACGTGAGTTGTCTTTTGCCGCTTCCATGTTCCTGTTGCTGTTTGAACGTAAATTGTACCGTACACATCTTTGTATCAATGGCGAACATATTCGTGGACGTATCATGACGGTATGTGTGGGAAGTGCCCGTGGATACGGTTTGACACCTAGTGCAGTTCCTTATAATGGCTGGTTGGATGTGTCGGTTATTTATCGTCCGGAGTTAATTCAACTTTTCTCGGGTATGTGGATGCTGTTGCAGGGACGTATTTTAAATCATAAAATGGTGAAACCTTATCGTACACGGAAAGTAAAAGTACTACGTGCGCAGAATGCTTCTGTCAGTTTGGACGGGCGTATTTTAGACCGCCATTTTCCTTTGGAAATTACGATCCAGCCGGAAGCTATAACTTTGATTATCCCTAATTAAAAACTATAGATATCCATTTCTTGCTTTAAGGATAGAGGCAGAGTAGATATCTCAATGAATAGACGTAAGATAATGACAATTTCAGATTTAAGAAAGACAGATAATTTCTTTTTATTGGCTGGTCCTTGTGTGATCGAAGGAGAGGAAATGGCTCTCCGAATAGCAGATCGTATTGTGAAAATAACAGATAAACTGGGTATTCCCTATGTGTTTAAAGGATCTTATCGTAAGGCTAACCGTTCCCGTTTGGATTCGTTTACAGGAATAGGTGATGAAAAGGCTTTGAAAGTACTTCGTAAAGTACGGGAAACTTTTGATATTCCTATAGTAACCGATATTCATAGTGCTGGAGAAGCTGCTATGGCCGCTGAGTATGTGGATGTGTTGCAGATTCCTGCTTTCCTTTGTCGCCAGACTGATTTGCTGCTGGCGGCAGCTCATACCGGAAAGATTGTCAACATCAAGAAAGGACAATTTTTATCACCTGGCGCCATGCGTTTTGCTGCTGACAAAGTGGTGGAGGCGGGTAATGATCAGGTTATGCTGACCGAGCGGGGAACGACTTTCGGGTATCAGGATTTGATTGTAGATTATCGGGGTATTCCGGAAATGCAGACTTTAGGTTTTCCTGTAATTCTGGATGTGACACATTCTTTGCAACAACCTAATCAGACTGCCGGTGTGACAGGTGGTATGCCGCAGCTTATTGAAACGGTAGCCAAGGCTGGCATAGCGGTAGGAGTGGACGGTTTGTTTATGGAAACCCACGAAGACCCTTCTGTCGCTAAGAGTGACGGAGCGAATATGTTGAAACTGGATTTGCTGGAAGGGCTATTGACCAAACTGGTAAGAATCCGCCAAGTGTTATAAATGTTATTCGTTGGGGATTCACAGGTAAGATGGGTTAATTTTTATTTGGACTGTGGGGCAACTTGCATGAATAGTATAAAATAAGGCCGGTTCTTGCAGTAGAAATCGGCCTTACCTTTCTTTCTCCATTAAAACAGAAGAAAGAATAGAAGCAGATGTGGATTATTTTTTTAGAATATAAGCCTTCATGCGGGCTATATCATTTAAGTAATCTTGCAAATCTTGTTCATGGTCTTCTTCTTCTGCCATAATATGTTTGGCAATATCACAAGTGGTGAAGTCAATTCCGTTTGTGAATTCAGCAATTTGCTGATAGCGGTAGATGGCACAACGTTCGGATTCTACATTTTGTTTCAACAAGATTTCCGAACCGAAATCTACGGGCGCATCATATTTGCAGCGAGCTAAATCAAACCATTGTTTAGGGTCAAGTACGGGTACGCCTTCCAATTCAATGATACGGTCGGCCAATAATTTTGCATGGTTATATTCCTCGGCTGCATGTTCTTGAAACTCGCGTTGTACATCACCGCGCATAGCGCCTTCTACTACGAATGAACCTACCCAGTATTGGTAGAAAGCCAACCATTCTTCGGACAGAGCTGCATTCAGCTGAGCCAATAAGTCCACAATGTCAATTTTATCCTTCAGGATATTCACAGATTCTTTAGCCATAATGTAAAGTTTAAGTTAGTGTTTATTATTATTTAGTCCACAGCGGGTATAGTCATGTCGTCTAACACGCCTACGCCTTCCTGGTCTACATCTTTTTTTACGTCAGAACTGGTATAAAGCCAGATACCGAATCCCAGCACAAATAAAATAAGGAGGATGATTCCCCATAATTTACCTTTACTCATAGTTTTTTGGTTTTTAGTTTCTCTAATAACAGATGGTGCAGAAAAAGGTTTTTATAAGTCGCGAAAAAAACAGGCGTCTGTTATGGAAAAACGGACGCCTGTGTGTGTGAAGTATGAATTGATATTAGATTTTATCCTATTTTGCTGATTTTTTTTAGTTTCTCTTCATCAATGATTTTAATTTTTCTACCGTCGATGGTAATTAGTTTTTCAGTTGCAAAGTTAGAAAGCGTACGGATTGCGTTCGAAGTAGTCATATTTGATAAGTTTGCCAAATCTTCTCGTGAAAGGTAAATGCTTAGTGTAGATTCATCTTCTTCTACTCCATAAGTATCTTTCAAAAATAACAGAGATTCCGCCAATCGTCCACGAATATGTTTTTGCGTAAGATTTACGGTTCTTTCATCAGAAATTCCCAAATCTATAGAAAGTTGGCGGATAAAGAACAAAGCTAATTCAGAGTTGTCTTTTATCAGTTTCATAATGGCCGGCATGGGAATAAGGCAGATAGTGCAAGGCTCGAAAGCGGAAGCAGCTGTCACGAAGTTCCCTTCGGCAAAAAAAGCTCGGTATGCGAAATATTCTTTCGTCTTTAATACGCGGATAATCTGGCTACGTCCTCCCACACCTTCTTTGTAGATTTTTACTTTTCCACTAAGAAGACACATAAGGTGCATCGGAGTTTCTCCTTCGCAGTATATCGTCTCATTCTTTTTATACTTCTGTATCGTAAAGTTCTGAGCCAAGAACTCTCTTTGTTCCTGTGTTAAAGGTTGCCATAAGTCTGGTATACTTTCAGCAATCTCAGTTTCTGATAATTCTTTTCTAACCATAAACGTGCTATAAAACCGTGTTATAGAGCACAAATATAAGAAGAAAAAATAAAAGGACGAAGTAATCAGAAGAAAAAAGAAAGATATATTATTAATTTATCTTCAAAAAATAACAAAAGGATAGGTTCTTATCTCCTATCCTTTCTTTTTTTGTGAAATTTTATTTGGTGAACAGTAATTCACGATATTTAGGTAATGGCCAAATCTCATCGTCTATTTCTAGTTCCAAATGGTCAATATGGTCGCGGATTTCTTCCAAATATGGACGCACTTGTTCCTCGTAACTGAAGGCTTTCTCTACTTGGCTTCCCAAATGATTTGCTACTTTTCGGGCTTCTGTCATGTTGTGCACGGCTTTTTTAATAGCAAGTATGCGGTTTTGAATTTCACGTACCAAATTCTTCCGGTCCTCGGTCAGTTTTTCATATTCTTCGGTGGAGAATATCTCTTTTAGACCACGAAGATTTTCTAATAGTCTGTTCTGATAAATTACAGCTGTGGGAACAATATGATTGATAGCTAGATCGCCTAGTACACGACTTTCAATCTGGACCTTTTTAGTAAACTTTTCCAGTTCCACTTCTATACGACAGAACAATTCATTTTCATTGAATATTTTTTCGCCTATCAGTACTGCACGAGATTGTTTATCGTTGAACTTCAGGATGGCTTCGGGTACATGGCAGATATTAGTCAATCCGCGTCGCGCGGCTTCTGCTTTCCATTCTTCCGAGTAGCCGTCACCTTCAAAACGGATGTTTTGTGAAGCGATGATGGTTTCTTTTAATACCTTATACAGAGCTTCTTCCTGTTCCATCCCTCCGTTTACTAATTTATCTATCTGGGTCTTGAACTCATTCAACTGGTGTGCCATAGCGGCATTGATCACAATCATTGATGCGGCACAGTTGGCAGATGAGCCTGCAGCACGGAATTCAAAACGGTTTCCGGTGAAGGCAAAAGGAGAGGTACGGTTACGGTCTGTATTGTCTTGCAATATGGCAGGTATGCGCCCGATACCCAATTGCAATGCTTTCTTTTCATCAGGGGTCAGTTCGGCGTCATTCAGACGTGCCACTACTTCGTCCAACATATGGGAAAGATGACGTCCTAGGAAAATAGACAGAATAGCGGGGGGGGCTTCATTTGCTCCCAGGCGATGGCTGTTTCCGGCACTGACAATAGAGGCACGTAGTAAATCTTGGTTTTTATAGACCATCATCAATACGTTGACTATGAAAGTCAGGAAAAGCATATTTCCTTCCGCAGTCTTGGCAGGAGAGAACAAATTGATACCTGTGTCTGTACAAAGTGACCAGTTGTTGTGTTTGCCCGATCCGTTTACTCCTTTGAATGGTTTTTCGTGGAGCAGTACAGTAAAATTGTGTTTGGAAGCGATACGTTTCATCAGGTCCATTACCAGCTGGTTATGGTCGTTGGCCAGATTTACATCTTCAAAAATAGGAGCTAGCTCAAATTGGTTGGGAGCCACTTCGTTATGCCGTGTTTTTACCGGAATCCCTAGTTTGTGACATTCCAGTTCCAATTCTTTCATAAAACTGGTTACACGTGGAGGGATGGAACCGAAGTAGTGGTCGTCTAGCTGCTGGTCCTTGGCAGACGAGTGTCCCATCAAGGTGCGTCCGGTCAGGCAAAGATCCGGACGTGCATTATATAGTGCGGTATCCACTAAAAAGTATTCTTGTTCCCAACCCAGATTGGCGAATACGCGTTTTACGTTTGGATCGAACATTCTGCAAACCTCAGTTGCCGCTTTGTCTACAGCACCTAATGCCTTCAACAAAGGAGTTTTATAGTCGAGTGCTTCGCCTGTATAAGAGATGAAGATAGTAGGAATACAAAGTGTGCTGTCTACAATGAAAGCCGGAGAAGAAACATCCCATGCCGTATAGCCACGTGCTTCAAATGTGTTCCGGATACCGCCGTTGGGAAAACTGGACGCATCCGGTTCCTGTTGGATAAGCAGCTTGCCCGAGAAGCGTTCTATAACATTACCGTCATCACCGAATTCAATAAAGCCGTCGTGCTTTTCGGCAGTTCCGTCAGTCAGAGGCTGGAACCAATGAGTGTAGTGGGTAACATTAAAGGTCTTTGCCCAATTCTTCATGCCATTGGCTATCATGTCGGCCATTTCACGATTGATAGGGGTACCTTTCTCGATTGCGTTTATTACTGCTTTATAAGCCTCACTAGGCAGATATTCCTGCATTTTTTTACGGTCGAATACGTGGTTACCGTAATAATCAGCTAACTTTTCAGAGGGGTAGTCAACTTTAACGGGGCGTCTGTTGGCTAACTCCTGTAGAGCAAAAAATCTCATTTTGGACATGTTGTCTTTCTTTTACTGGTTGTTGGCTGCAAAAATACTGCTTTTTGATTAATAATTCGCTATATCGCTAATCATTTTTCATTTCTGTTAAGGATGTTAATTAAGTATTATCATGCGTCAGCCTGTTGGTTTTTGTTTATATTTGCTCTTCAAATGATGAAAAGAAAGTACATTGATGCACTATATACGGATTGTCAGGTTGATTATATTTTGTCTTTTGTTACCTTTAGCTGTTCAGGCTAAGAGGGAAAAGGTTGATATGCCCGACAAGCCGATGGTGTCCGATTCCATTCTTCAGTGTATTTTCCAGTTTTCGCCGTTCTATTCCCGTATCATTGATGAGTATAAGGCTGATTTATATATAAAAGGAAAAGTAAAGGTACATAAGCGCAATCACCTTATCCGCTATGTACCGTCCATGTTTCGTTTCGAAAAACACATCAATGATTACCTTATGGAATCTCTTAGTGAGCTGCATTATACGGCCCCTGATATATACGACCGTAAGATAAAAGCGGTATCCACTACATTTCCACGTAACAGGGGACAGATAACGGATGTGATGGATTATTTGAACATGAATATCTATTCTTCTTCATTGATGTCCGATAAACTTCTTTCTCCTTTGGATAAGAAATCTAGCAGATATTATCATTATTTATTGGATTCTATAGCCGGTCCTCCCGATTGCCAGCGGTATAAAATACTTATTATTCCCAAATTCCGTGGTACACAGTTGGTCAGTGGATATATGTGGGTTAGTGATCAGATATGGACTATTCGTGAACTTTATATTGAAGGCGTTTATGATGTGATCCGCTTCAAAGTTCGTGTCAAGATGGGGGAGGAGGGCGATGTGGAGTTTCTGCCGGTGCAGTTTGATTTGAATCTTGTTTTTAAGTTTCTAGGTAACCATCTGGAAATGGATATGGGAGCCTGGTTGAAATACAATGAAATTAAATTTTATGAAGGAGCCGCCCGGCGTAAATCTCAAAAGAAGCATCGCCATGACCTGACGGAATCCTATAAGCTGACTTGTGATTCGGAACAGCTGATAACAGATAAGGAAAAGTTCAATGAACTGCGTCCCATTCCGTTGTCCGCTTTGGAAGATTCTTTGTACAGAAGTTATGCTTTACGTCAAGATACGCTTTTACGCGTACCGAAAAAAAAGAAGAATGAACATTTGGAGTTTTGGGGGGAGTTGGGTGACATGCTTATCAGTAGTTACAATGTGAATTTGTCCAGTATGGGGAGTGTGCATTGTTCTCCACTTATTAATCCGGTGCTGTTGGATTATAGCCACAGCAGGGGCTTTTCGTATAAGCAGAAGTTTAAATACAGTCGGCTTTTTCATGATGGACGTATACTTAGAATCAGTCCGCAGATAGGTTATAATTTTACACATAAGGAACTTTATGTGAAAGCGGATGCCGATTGGCAATATTGGCCGGAAAAGCAGGCTAGTTTTGAGGTTAGTGTAGGTAACGGTAACCGCATATATAGTAGTGTCGTATTGGATCAGCTAAAGCAATTGCCCGATAGTACCTTTAATTTTGACCAATTGGAATTGGACTATTTCAAGGATGTGTATCTCAATCTGTTCCATAATATAGAAATAGTGAACGGCTTGTTTATTAAAGCAGGTGTTTCCGTACATTGGAGGTATCTGATAAATAATTCGAAAGTCATTCTTGAAAAGCCGTTGCCCGATAAGGATTGGGCTGCATTGCGAGGTATCAGATCAGAATACAATAGTTTTGCACCTCGTATACGTATTGAATGGACTCCTGGTATGTATTATTACATGAACGGTCGCCGGAAGATGAATGTAGGTTCCAGTATGCCTACTTTTATGCTGGATTATGAACGGGGCATTAAAGGTGTATTCAAGAGTACGGGTGCTCATGAACGTTGGGAGTTTGATATACAGCAAAACTTGAAGCTAAGCGGAATCCGAAGTATCGGTTATCGCATTGGGGGGGGGATGTTTACCAAGCAGGAAGATATGTATTTCGTGGATTTTGCCAACTTTGCCCGTCGTAATCTTCCCGAAGGATGGAATGATGATATTGGTGGCACTTTCCAATTGCTGGACGGACGTTGGTATAACTCCTCACGTCAGTACTGGCGGGGGAATTTCACCTATGAGTCTCCTTTTATTTTCTTGAAACCCTTAAACCGTTGGCTGGGATTAGTCCAGCAGGAGCGTTTGTATGGTGGTATCCTGTTCATGCCACATCTTAATCCATATATCGAGTTGGGTTATGGCATCGGCACACATATATTTGATGTGGGGGCTTTTGTAAGCACTATCAACGGGCAATTTGATACCTTTGGTTTTAAATTCACTTTCGAGTTATTTAATAAATAATCCTGTTCAAACAATCTGTTTGGTTTTCTGTTTATTACAACATAACAGAAACTAAACAGTGTATGCATTATAAAATATTTTTATGTGTTCTTTTGCTCCCGGTTTCATTATCAGCTCAAAACGGGGAATTATCTTTAACATTGGAACAATCTGCCAGCCTGATGAACAAGGGCAGCCGCACGTTGCAAATGGCGGATAAGGCTGTAGATATAGCACGCAGTGAGCGACAAAAGATGAATGCTTTTTGGTATCCGTCTTTGAATGCATCGGGTGCATACGTCCATTTGTCCAACCATATTGAGGTCAAGGAACCTTTAAGGCAATTTACCGATCCGGCAAAAGACTTTGTACATTCCATTGTGCCCGATGATAAATTTATTTCTTCTATTCTTGATAATATAGGTGCGCATACCCTTACTTTTCCTTTATTAGAACGTAACCTGACGACCATAGATGCTAATGTGATGTGGCCGCTTTTTACAGGCGGAAAACGAATCTTTGCGACCCGTATTGGTAACCGTATGGTAGATTTGGCCAAAGCAGGTAGGGAAGAGGCGGGAGCTACTTTGCAATCGGAGTTGGTGGAAACTTATTATGCTTTGCGTCTGGCGCAAAGAGTGGTGGATGTACGCGAGCAAACCTTTTTAGGCTTGCAGAAACATTACCGTAATGCCATGAAGCTGGAGGAGAACGGTATGATAAATAAGGCCGAACGCCTCTTTGCTCAGGTCACTATGGACGAGGCCAGACGTGAGTTGGAATCTGCCCGGAAAGATTTGAATGTGGCGCAAAATGCCTTGAAAGTCTTGTTGAATGTGGAAGACGCCATATCCATCAATCCCAGTTCTCCTTTGTTTATGAACCATGATCTGCCCGATGAACTTTATTTCAAGAATCTGGTAAGTACCGGCAACTATATAGTAAGTAAATTGCGAATACAGGAGGTGATGGCAGATAATCAATTGAAAATCAGTAAAAGTGCATACATCCCTACCATTGCATTGTTTGGAAAGCAGACACTTTATGCAGACAATCTTCCGAAAAACTTGATGCCCCGTACTTTGATAGGGGTGGGCTTTACTTGGAATATATTCGACGGGCTGAACCGTGAAGCCAATATCCGTCAGGCGCGTCTTACTAAACAAACTTTGCAACTGGGACGGGAAAAGGTTCAGAATGAATTGGGAGTTCTGGTAGACAAGTTATATAGCGAAATTCAGAATGCAAAGGATGATGTCGCCGCACTCAATACCACGATTGAGATGAGTCGTGAACTGGTACGTATCCGTAAAAAGTCCTTTCAGGAAGGAATGGCTACCTCTACTGATGTGATTGATGCGGAAACGATGTTATCCAAGGTGCAGATTGCTTTTTTGCTGGCTTATTATAAATATGATGTGGCACTGGCATCTCTGCTCTCTACTTGCGGAATGCCCGAAAGCTTTTGGCAGTATAGCCGTACCGGACAAACTGAGAACTTTATATTCGGAAAATAATAAAAAAAGAAAACAATATGGAAAAAGAGAAGAAACAGTTAGGAGTCGCTTTTATCGTTGTTCTTGTGGCCATTGTTATGGTGTCTGCCATTGGGATTATAGCTATGAGCGATAAACCGGTTGTATTGCAAGGGCAGATAGAAGCTACTGAAATACGGATTTCCGGAAAACTTCCCGGTAGAATTGATACCTTTTTGGTCCGGGAGGGACAGTATGTAAAGATGGGTGACACCTTGGTTGTGATTAACAGTCCTGAGGCTTGGGCGAAGTTCCAGCAGGTAAATGCCTTGGAAGATATTGCGAAATTTCAGAATAAGAAAATAGATGACGGTACACGTCGGCAGATAGTCCGTTCGGTAGAAGAATTGTGGAACAAGTCAAAGAGTGACTTGCAACTGGCCACGGTGACGTATGACCGTATTCAGGCGCTTTACAAAGATAGCGTGGTCACCAGCCAGCGGAAAGATGAAGTGGAAGCCATGTATAAAGCTGCTGTTGCCGCCGAACGGGCAGCGCATCAACAATTTTTATTAGTGAAGGACGGAGCGCAGAAAGAGGATAAAGAGAGTGCCCGCTCCTTGGTGGATGCGGCTCGGGGCACTGTGAATGAGGTTCAGGCCTTGTTGATGGATGCCCGCCTCACAGCTCCCGAAAACGGACAGATATCAACCATCTACCCCAAGCGTGGAGAACTGGTAGGAGCGGGGACTCCCATTATGAGCTTGGTAGTATTAGATGATTGCCATGTAGTGCTTAATGTCCGTGAGGACTATATGCCTTATTTCCGTATGAACGAGAATTTTATGGGAGATATTCCGGCTCTTGATGTAAAAAACAAGGTATTTAAAATCAATTACATCAGCCCGTTGGGGAGTTTTGCTACTTGGCGATCTACCAAGCAGACGGGGACGTACGATATGAAAACTTTTGAAATTCATGCGCTGCCTGTAGAGCCGATGGAGGGGTTAAGACCGGGTATGTCCGTCTTGGTAAATTTGGATGAATTGAAATGATAGAAGGATAGCTGTGTTATTCTGATTGCAGTGAATGGTAAATATAAATGAACTACTTGAATGAAAGAATCTCCTTTTATAGCGGTATTGAAACGTGAACTGGACCGTATGGTTTCTCGGCGCATTTATTTTGCGTCGTGTATCGTCTTGCCTTTGTTTTCTATCTTCTTTATGGCTACAATTTTTGGTAACGGACAGATGGAGAATCTGCCTGTGGGTGTTGTGGATGGTGATAATACAGCCACTTCTCGTGAGATAATTCGTATGACCGAGGCTGTTCCTACTTTCCGCATCACTCGGCATTATGCTGATGAAGTGGAGGCCAGGGCAGATGTGCAGCGGAAAAGTATTTATGGATACCTCAGTATTCCGTCTGGTTTTGAAGCAAAGGTGATGGATGGTAAGGAAACAGCTCTGACTTATTATTACCATTATGCATTGATGAGTGTGGGAAGTGAGATTCACGGAGCATTTCAAAGTTTGTTGAAAAGCATTTCGGTAGTTCCCATTGTCACTCATGCTGTGGCACTGGGTATAAATCAGGAAGAGATAGAATCTTTTCTGTTACCGGTTACCACACAGAATCATCCGTTATTTAATCCTGATATGGATTATTCGGTCTATCTTACACAGCCATTCTTCTTTGTTTTTCTGCAAGTTATCTTGTTGTTGGTCACTACATACTCCATTGGCAGTGAAGGGAAATTCCATACTTCAGCCAATTGGCTGGCAGTGGCAGATGGGAATATCTGGGTGGCGGTCACTGCCAAGTTACTTCCATACAGTTTTATCTTCATCGTTATGAGTATTCTGGCAAACTATGTCTTTTTTGGTGCCATGCATATACCGATGGATTGTGGTTTTTGGGCGTTGAATCTTACTTCGGCACTATTGGTCATTGCTACGCAGGCGCTGGCGGTTTTTCTGTTCTCTCTTTTTCCTGCGTTGAGTATTATTATCAGTATCGTTTCCATGGTAGGATCGTTAGGTGCTACCCTTGGCGGGGTTACCTTTCCGGTGCTTCACATGTTTGCACCGGTGTACTATGCCTCTTATCTTTTCCCCGTCCGTCACTTTGTCGAGATTGGACAGAATCTGCTTTATGGCAACTATGGTTATGCGTATATGTGGGGCAATGTAGCCTGTCTGCTGTTGTTCCTTATTCCTCCTTTATTGTTGTTACCTCATTTGAAACGCTCTTTAATCAGTCGGAAATATGACGATATTGAATAATATATTAGCTGTATCTTGGCACGAGTTTCGTGTGATGTGTACCCGCTATTCCATTTTATTGGTACTCAGCGGTGGCATCTTTGTGTATGGATTACTTTATAACTATATGTATGCTCCCAATGTGGTACGCGATGCTCCGGTGGCAGTAGTGGATATGAGTCGCACTCCGTTAAGCCGCAGTTACATCCGTTTGCTGGATGCCACTCCGCAGGCACGGGTATTGACAAACAATGCTGATTTGCCTGCTGCTAAGGAATTGATGAAATATGATGAAGTGGTGGGTATTGTTTACATTCCCGCGGATTTTGACGCTCGTGTGGGGCGTGGTGAAGAAGCGATATATATTATGTACAGCACCACTACGGCTTTCCTTTATTTTGCTTCCATGCAGGAAGCGTCTGCTGGAGCCATGCTTGCTGTGAATGATGATGTCCGACCCGAGCAAGTGGTTTTTCTACCTCAGGATGATATACAATCTGTGGTTCAAACAAGGTCTGTCGATGTGGTAGGTACTGCCCTGTATAATTATACCGATGGTTATGGTACTTATTTGATACCTGCCGTTTTGATGGTTGTTATTTTTCAGACGTTGATATTTGTTATCAGCATGTTGAGTGGGAAAGAGCGTGAAACTGGAGATATACTGATGTTTGCAGGCCCTGAAGGAAGGGATCTTTCTTTTTTACGTATGGCATCCGTAGTGATAGGAAAATCATTTACTTATTTAGTCTTTTATGCTTTATTCTCTGTCTTTTTGTTGGGGCTTCTTCCTTTAGTTTTCCAATTGCCTCATTTAGCATATCCGTGGAAAATTGTGGCACTTATGATACCTTATATTCTTGCTACCAGTTTCTTTGGATTGGCCTGTTCGTTATTTTTCAGTGATAGTGATGCTCCATTGTTGTTGGTAGCTTTCTTCTCTGTAGGATTGATTTTCCTGTCCGGAGTTTCTTATCCGCTGGAGTTAATGCCTTGGTATTGGCAATGGATTCATTATATGGTTCCTGCGGCTTCCGGAACTTTGGCCTTTGTTAAGATAAATTCTATGGGAGCTAGTATGTCTGAAATCAGTCAGCAATATATTATCCTATGGATACAATGTGCGATATACTTTGTTTTGGCTTGTCGAGCCTATCGCTACAATATAAAGAAAGCAAAGTGTGAAAGACAATAATTTTATGTGTGATTGTTTTTTATGTAATTCGTTTTGCTGATTCTTTATTTTTTATAAGATCTGTTTGGAACTGGAGCGAGGAGCCTGAAAGTTGTTGATATTTTAATTCTTGGTGATTATTCTCTTGTTGTTTCTTTTGCTTTTTCAGCTCCTTTTATGAGATGATGCAAGGGGGAAACTTGCAAACTTGCACAACTTGCAGTCTTTCCACACACACACGAGCGCGCGCGATTACGCGTATGCGTACATCATAGCGATGGATTATTATATCCTGGTAAAGTAATGACGGACAATCCGATGAGAGTGTGAAGGGTAGAGTGGAGGAAGAGATGAAGTGGTGTGTTAGCTTCCATCTTTTTTCCTAGTTCTAGGTAGTGAATGGTATGGTTCTATCCTGTTTTTTGTAATGGGGGGATGAAGAAAATCTTTCTGGAGGTTATGGTAACCGATGAGCGGTAGGTGAACAGCAGCCGGCAGCTTTTCTGACGGAGTATCTGGGTATTGGACGGGATGCTATGTGCTTTTGTATAGTTTGTGTGTTCCGAAGGGTTAGTAACGTGTGTTCCGTAAGGTTAGTAATGTGTGACCTTGTACGTTACTAACATAGAGGCCTGTATGTTAGTAACGTACCTTGTTTAAAGTAGGTAGGAGGTTTTTCGCATGCAGGATACGTGTCTTCCGCAGAATTATGTGAATTGTATTGGTAAGGTTAAAGTGTGTGGTTGTCGCAGATTCAGGGAGTCGGTCCTTTACGGTCAGTGTTTGTTTTGTTCTAGTCCTTGTCTTCCGCTTTCTTATTTTCTCCTTGTCAGGCTTTCCTGCTCTTTTCCACCGGAAGTCTTGTCACGTATCTCCCTTTCCGCCTTTTGCATTCTGTTATCCTTTCCTCCGTTGTAGTTCTCTCCGGTATCGTCCGTCTGTCTTCCACTCTCTTTTTTATGCTTTATTATTTTTTCATATTATAATGTACGCGCACGTGTGTGGGTGTGGAGATGCTGCAAGTTTTGCAAGTTTGCAAGTTTGCCTTCCGTTTTTCCGTCTTTTCTTGTTTTTCGTCTGCTGTTTTCGTATGGGCCCCTTCCTTTTTTCCGTCCTTATACGCGCGTGCGAATATTATAATGTGTGTGTCTTTTTCCTCCGGTGTCCTCCGTTATAAAAACATGCTTTGTAACACATCTGTTATTCAGAGTATTACAAAAAAGTTTCAGGAAATCCGTATAATTTTTCCTTCGTATGTTTGCTGGTAATCGTTAAAAGGTCTACCTTTGCATCCGCAATCGAGAGAGATGCGGCACTTCAGACAGTGTGTGACTGACTTGGTGAAACAAACGTAGGAGAGTTTTCCTTGACAGTGTCTGCACCCAGTATCTTACCTTAGCGGGGCTAAGGGAGCGAGAACGGATAAGACCTGGGGAGGATGGACGTCCCGCCTTTTATGGAAGTTTCGAAAAAAAACTTTTTCAAAAAAACTTTCGAAAACATTTGGTGGTTACGATAAAATCTCTTACCTTTGCATCCGCTTTCGGAAACGATGGCAAAACATAAATGAGAGTTCTTTGAAAGATTTAAGATAAACAAACAAGTAGTACAAGCCGGTGCACCGTATGTAATATATATATGGTGTACGGAAAAAACAAGAACCGTCAATATTGATATTGATAGATTTGGAATCCTTGAGCAGATTATCAACTGAACAGTTGGAAAAAGATATTATTACAATGAAGAGTTTGATCCTGGCTCAGGATGAACGCTAGCTACAGGCTTAACA
>OLSA01001176.1_pt1 | contig 22136 bp, 37 predicted proteins | sample 1672731 | NCBI WGS metagenome assembly OLSA01 (sample SAMEA3136718, study PRJEB25190) | human gut metagenome | biome: human gut; feature: human-associated habitat; material: faeces | place: Austria | collected 2013
GGGCATCCGCATTTCCTATGACCTTGTGGGCTTTATCCCCGTGGAAGAACTGCTGGAGCAGGAAACGGCGTGACCGAAGCCACGCCGTTCCTGAGAAAATACGATATTACCTTCTTATGACCCCCGTTCCTCACGGTGAGGGTCTTTTCTATCGTTATATCACTTTTTTCTTCAGCCACCGGCCGCTTAGGTACCGCGGCAGATAAAAGGCAATACGGATGAGCCAATCCGCCACAATGGCCACCCACACGCCCATAATGCCCCACCCGAAGGAAACAAACAGGTGGCTGCACAGGATGCGTCCCAGCCACATGCCGGTCATCGCGCCAATCAGGCAGAACCGCACATCGCCCGCCGCCCGCAGGCAGGGGGTAATGGTAAAGGCCAGCGGGTACAGCGTCACCACAATGCAGAAGTAGAACCGCAGCAGCCGCAGCGCCACCGCCGTGGTCTCCGGCGTCAGCTTAAACAGCGAGAGAATGGGATCGGCAAAAAGCAGTGTTCCGCCCGCCGTAATAAAGAGACAGATATAAGCCAGCCCCACCAGCCACTTGGTGTAGTATTTGGCATCCTCAGCTTTGCCGGCCCCCAGGCATTGCCCCACTATGGGGACTGCCGCCAGGTGAATGGCCGAGGTCGGAATTAGGATGATGCTCTGCAGCGTGTTCATCACCGCGTTGGCGGTAATGGCTGCCGTCACCAGCGTGGAGACCAGACTTGCCACCAGCAGCTTACCAATGTTAAAGGCCGCGCTCTCCAGCCCGCTGGGGATGCCGATACGCAAGATCCGTCCGAACATCTCCTTTTGAAACCGCAGGTCGCCAAAGGAATGCATCCCCACCCTGCAGTCCGGCCGCAGCAGCTTATAGAGCATAATAACAGCACCCAGAATGCGGGAAGCCAGGGTAGCTAGCCCGGCGCCCAGCACCTCCAGCCCAAAGCCATAGATCAATATGGCGTTGCCGATGAGGTTCAGTGCATTAGCCGCTGTGCTCACTGTCATCGAAAGCTTGGAGTTGCCCACTGCCCTAAATACGCTGGCCCCTACATTATACAGCGCCAAAAAAGGATAGCTTATTATAGAAACGGTAAAGTAGGTACGGGCATAGGCCATCACCTGCGGCTCTATCTGCCCAAACAGCAGCACCAGCAGCTCATCACGAAACAGCATAAACAGCACCGAGATCATCAGCGAAAAGCCCACCAGCAGCAGGGTCAGCTGCCCCACGCTGCGCCGCGCGTTTTCTTCCTCCCCCCGGCCGATGTACTGTGCCAGTACCACACCGCCGCCGGTGGCCAGCGCAGGGAACAGCCACAGGAACACCGCGTTCACCGAATCAATGAGCGATACCCCGGAAACCGCCGCTTCGCTGCAGCTGGCCACCATCACCGTATCCGCCATGCCTATGGTCATGGCCAGCGCCTGCTCTACCATCAGCGGTACCAGCAGCTTCCGCAGGTCCGCCCGGCTAAACATCCTCTCCAACTTACTGTCTCCTTAAGTGGTAGAGCACGTTGTTTTGCTGGAAATCCCTGGGGTCGTGGACGAAGTCGTTGTACATGGTGTAGTCGCCCACCTGGATGTTGGGGTCCGTGATGGCGGGCTTGAGATAGATGGTCTGGGTGTCCCCGGTGCGGGGGAACAGGGTGGCTGCCGGAATCGTCATAAAAATACCTCCAATCTATGTGGTTGGTTTGTCAGTCGATTCCGGACACGGCAATGCAGCGCTTCATCGCATATCACCTCGATCTGTATGATTTCGATGTCAGTTTTCAGGGTCAACCCTCCCCACCCATCTGCGCCCACATCTTGGCCCAGTGGGCGTTCAGCAGCTGCTGGAGCAGGGGGGTGTCTCCCTGGCCATCGTAGACGCTGTAGAGGAAGAACATGGGGGCGTAAAAGGTCAGCGCCCGCTCCTGAGGTTGGTCGTATCCCAGGCTGGCGAACAGATCGCTCAGATAGCCCAGCGGCCCTGCGCACAAATATTGCTGATACAGCTGCGCCATCTCCGCGTCCCGATACTGCTCCAGGGTCAGCAGCGCCACGGTGCTATCGAGGTAGCCGTAGACCCTGGTGCCATCGGTGGCCTTCAGGTCGATGTGCTGGACCAGGAGGTCGTCGTCCTTCATACCCTTGGACTTCAGGAAGTCGGAATACTCAGCGAGGGCCTCACGCATATCGGCCTGGACAAGATTGCTGTTTCCGCTGCGGTCGAAGACTGCCTTCTTCCAGATGCCCTTTCGGATGGACAGGACCCCGCCATCCACATGGTCCAGCACCACATACTCCTCACCAAAAACGGTAAAGGTCTCCCCGCAGGGAACTTTTCTCAGCTCAATGCTCTTCATGCCAAAACGCCATCCTTTCTTCGATGGTGGCCCCTGACGGGAGGCCACGCTTGCGCCGGTTCTTCTTCCATCCGGCATATACTTTCATGTCTCGTTCGTCGATGCTGTACCCGCAGCCGCCCGTGGTGCGGTCGTGTATCAGCAGCGGCCTGGGGTATCCGGGTTTCCGGGCCCGCAAGACCTCGTAGGCCCCAACCGGGGGCTCCAGCTTCCAGCCGCTGCGCACCAGGTAGGCCTTCAGGTCCGGGAGTGTTCCGTGCAGCACTGTGGTGCGGTTTTTCATTCCTATCCTTCTCCATCTTCAAAGTAATCCCGGACGAACTCACCGAATCCGAGCGTCTCCAGCTCTTCTCTGGTAAAGATGCCGGCCAAGGTGTCGATGATTTGAGCATCATCGTAAAAATCGCCCTGACACACCTCAATGTAGGCTGAGATGAGGCGGCCAACCTTTTCATCCATCTACCGGCCGCCTCCCTCTTTCTTTGGAATGGCGATAAACCGGCACTGCTCGGAGGCGCAGGTCCCGACAAACCGCAGGGCAACCAGGGCCAGGAGGGCATCTTCCATGAAGTCCCTGGCGTCTTCCTTCCCTCGGCCGTCTTTGTCCATGCGTTCCAGGATGTTTGCAATCGAAGGGAAAACCGCTCCCATGCGATCCGCCGCTTCCAGCCACCGCTCCGGCGGAAGGGTCTGCCCAATTTTAATCTCCGTAATCTCGGCCATCTTGCTCTTCTCCTTTCAAAAATCCATTGATTTCCCACCAGCCCTCGTCTGCCTTGACCAGCAGCACATCACCACCGCCGGCTTTCAGATCCGCTCCGCAGAATGGACAGGACTCGATATGCTTCCCGGCAGGGTTCCAGGGTTCATTCAGTACCCAATACTCTGCTGGCTGGACAGCATTTAGCCAGATGTACTTGGTGAGCGGCAGGTTCTGGCAGCGGTGGAGCGCCCTGGTCCAAAGGAACCCATACCCTTCGTTCAACATGGACAGGACTCGGCCCCGCTGCGGGTCGTCAGCGGGAATGAGCAGCTCCGGCGGTAGCGACTGCCAGCGGGAGAACATCCTCCGCAGCTCTTTCTGTCGTGCGCAGTCATCCACGGCTGAAAACAGGTCAATCTGTTCCATCTTACAGATCCTCCGTGTAGTCATCGAACTCCGGCTCCTCGTCGGCGGCGATGGTCTCTTCGTAGTCGGAGACGCCGATGAGCTTATCGGTTCCGCCGTTTCCGGCAAACGCCATGATGCCTCCGAAGTTCTCCCTGGCCCGGTCGTAGATTTCTTCCTCGGTCAAGTCCTCGCCGTCCTCAACCTCAATGATGGTCGAAACCGTGACCGTGGCGTGGCCGAACACTCTGAGCTTCTTCATCCGTAGACCACCTCCCCGAACAGGGCGCACTGGATGATTTCGTCTGCGCAGCCGGCGTCGATGTTGCAGGGGTCCACTTCGCCGCTGGCAGTTACGGCATTATACACATCCATGCCGCTCTCCAGCCACAGCTTGAAGCCCTTCAGGAACTTCTCCAGGTCCAGCTTGCGGTAGGCATCTTCCTCGAAGTCATAGAGCAGCAGCGTACCGCCCCTGGAAATCTGTTCGCTGGCGTACTCCCCCAGGAACTCTCCACCCTCCACCGAGGCCTCGCTGCACCAGTAATTGATGCCGCCCTCCAGGGCCGCCACCATGATGTCGTCGATGTCCTGCTGGGTGAGATGCACCACGATCTCCGCCCGGACCTCAAACTTCTTCTCTTCCATGGTCTTCTTCCTCCTTCAAATCATTTTCCGGCGCCTCACGCAGAGGGCTCGTTTCGTAGCTATAACTCTTCCCGGACGAAACCGGGGCCAGGATGCCCGTGCCGCCGGTCTTTTCAACCAGGCTCCTAAAGGCCGCCTGGTTCTCCCCGGTCAGCGGGATGTCGTGGAACAGGATTTTGGTCTGACCATCTTCATTCCAGACGGCCTTCACCGTGAGAACGAGGTCGCCGTGCCGGAGCTTGTCGCCCGGCTTCAGGTCAGATGCCTTCTTCATCCAGCCAAGTCCTCCCTCTTGATGAGCCCGCTGGTCCAGGCCCCGGTCCTGATGCCGATGCTGGGCAGCAGTTCCAGGAGGCACCGCTTCATTCCATCCAGATACCGCAGGTAGTGGCGGGATTGCAGCCCGTTCAGGTGGTTGTCGTAGGGGTCCTCCTTCTGGATAAGCTCAACGGCCAACGACCACTCATTGTCCTCCAGGGCGATGTAGAACAGGTTGTTCTCCATGATGACCCGGCGCTCGTAATAGCCGTATGCCCCGGTCTTAATCCACACATCGCCCTGGGTGCGGGAGAAGCTGGGGAACATATGGCCGAAGCTGTCCATGAAGCCCTCCAGGACATCTTCCTCCCGACAGCGGCTCTCGAACTCATCATACGACCACTCTCCGCCGGTCACGCTGGAGTAGTCCAGGCTTCTCAGGAGGCAAAACTCAGGCTCATCGCCGTCCGTCTCCCGCCGGTAGACGGTGATGTCATCATTGTCGATGTAGAACAGGCCCTCATACTGGCCCGTCACGCAGACATTTCCTCTTCCCATACTTGGCTCCTTTCACCACTCCGATGTCCAGCCGGGAGACTTCCGCATCTCCTCGACCATCTGTTCCTTGCTGTCGAAGTCATACCGCTCTTCTTCCGTAACAAACGCCGGGCAGTCCAGGTCCAGCACTTCCACGCTCACCTCTCCGCCCTTGGAGAAGACCTCCTGGACCATGCCGCCTTTCACAACGATGACGACTTCCATGCTCATGCCTCCCCGCACAACCACCGGAGGCAGCCGGCCTTGTCCGGGAACTCCTCGGTCCAGGCGTCCCCGCCGCTGTTGTCGATGCCTACGAACTTATCGCCTTCCTGCAGGTAGAACAGGCCCAGGGGCTCGTATCGGCCCCCGGTCCCGTCGCAGCTACCCAGGAGCTTCCTGGCGGATTCCTGGCTGATTTCTCTCGGCTCAGTCATCGTCTTCATCCCTCTCCAGGCGGCCGAACATGGACTCGACCGTCTCGCCGTCAAAGCCGTCGATGATGCCCTGGTCTACGCAGAAGCTCAGGAAGTCGTCGAACAGGTTGCGGCCGGCTCTGGCCTCCGACGGGCTCAGGCGCTTCTCATCTCGGAGGGCTTCAAGGCAGTCCTCCATATCAAGCCGGGTGTTGTGGAACCGGCAGTAGCTCATATTTGCCATGCGAAAATCTCCTCTCAAATCAGACTCTTGTTGGAGTCGTCGTGGTCGTAGCACATGATGACGGTCAGGTCATCCGGGCGGTGAATCTCACGGCACTCCGCCATGAGCTTCCGGCCGCTGTCCAGGCGCACCGTGTAGGTGCCGAGGAGCTCCGGGTGGTAAAGCTCAATCTTGGTCACGCTGCCCACCATGACAGTGGCCCGCATCTTCCAATCGAGCTGCTTCATCAGGTTCTTGGCTCGTCCGTATCCGATTGCCATAGGTAGCTCCCCCTCTCAGGCCTTCTTAGCCTGTTCGTACCACGCCAGCGCCTCTTCGTAGGTATCGAAGTAGTCGATGTAGTGGTCGCACATCTTGTTCTCGGTCATGCCGCTCTCCGGCTTTGTCTCAGCTTCGACGGGGTGCAGATTGACCTTCACCCGCCCGCTGTCGAAATACTTGGTACTCACCGCCCAGAACTTCACGGCCTTCACTCCTCCTCATCTTCGATAGGCTCGAACATATCTTCCCGTTCGATCCTGGAGCAGTCGCAGCAAGGCCACTCATCACCACGCAAATCCTCGTAAAGACAACCTTTGCAGCTCACTTTCTTCTCCTTACTGCCCTCGTAACCTCCGGGGCGGGACCTTGATTTACTATTCAGCCTTCTTGGCGATTTTCCGCAGGGCCTTGATAACAAGGCTGGCGTGTCTGCTTTCGACGGCGGCCACATCGTACTTGTCGAAGTTGTCCCGGCTCTCAATCCAGGAAAGCAATTCCTCCGGCGTGGCGCAGAAGTCGGCCAGGTTCCCGATGGTATCAAAAACTCTCAGGCGTTCCTTTCCGTCATCGTTGAGGTAGTAGCTGACCTCTTGCAGCTTTCTCTGTTCTGCGGAGAGCGCCGCTTTCCATTCTTCGTAGTTGGTGACCATGAATCATTCCTCCTCATCTTCCCAATCGGGCAAGCTGTCCAGAAACCGCTGGATGAACGGGATGTGCGGGAAAACATAGTCGGCAATCAGGCCGCCGACACCGAGTATCAGCAGGAAGCAGGACATCAGCCCAAGGGCTACCACCGATTCCCCCAGCAGATCTTCCATGCCGCCCACCTCAATGCAGGTAGGGCAGCTCGTACTTCACGAAGTCCGCCGTCATGCTTTCCAGCTCTTCATCCAGGTCGTTGCACCAGGCGTTCAGGTAGCCGTCTCTGGCCTCCCGGTTCGTCCAGTTGTCCCGGCTCAGGCCGACGGTGTCCAGCACGATGTAGCCATCGTCACCGACTCCATAGAGGCTGCGGCCCTCGTGGGTCAGCTTCCACTTGGCGTCCTCGGCCAAGGTCTCCTTGTCCGCCTTCTGGATGTACTCCACGGTGCAGGTGGCGAAGTTGTAGCGGAACAGCTTCCCGTTCAGCTTGTAGGGTTTGCTCTTCATCTCTGTCATCCTTTCTTGACTTGCTCCTGCCTTCGTGTTACCATGATGGCGGAACGGGAGGCAGGTCCCGTCCCGCCCTATGGGTTAGGCTCCCGGTTCTGTGAGAGGTTCTGGGGAGCCTAACTTTTTACTTGCTGGGGGCTGCCGGCGCCGGGTAGGCGGCGATGTACTTGATGCACTCGGTCGCTTCCTCAGCCGTGTGACCGTGGGCTTCGAGCCATTCGATCAGGCGGGCCGCTTCGGTTGCGGTCATGCTATCACCGTCTTTCATGCGTGATACACCTCCTGCCAAGTGTTCACGCCCCACCTTTTCAGGCGGGGCGCTCAATAACTTACCAAACTGGTAACTTATTGTAACTTCATTCTAACTTACCGACACGGTAATGTCAAGTCAAATATTGATATTTTCAGAAATATTTTTTACTGTAAACTCTGCGCTTCATTTCAAAGATTTTGCCGGATTTCAAGCAAAAAATAAAGCCCTCCCGAATTACCGGGCCGGTTTAGAACTGGACCGATTTACGGGAGGGCTTGTTTCGCTCTGAGCGGCTTTCTAAGGGCACTTTCCGTTCTGGTATGTAATTTGATGTCCTCCGCCCGTTGTCCGCTTGTAGGTGGTTTTACGGGGCTTGTACGATGCTTTTGGCCTTTCCTGTTGGGTGCAGGTGAAATCCGGCCCGGATACCGGCCGGAAGATGCGTCCGTGTGGGACGGATTTGGGGGCGTTTTCGTCCGTGTGTGGTGTCCGGGCTTAGAAGCCGCTTAGAGGCGCTTAGAGGGCATTTTAGCTTGGGGGGTATAAGTATATTCAGCTCTTGTAAACTCCTTTTTGCCATTTTTTGGCGTTCTGAAAATCCTCTAAAATTCAAGAAAATCAACTTTTTCTCACTTGAAAAGTTGGAATTTTACCTTTTGCACAGTTTTTATCAACTTTTTCAGTGCATAGCAACGAAAAAAGCCCCCCTCCAGGGATGGCCTGGAAGGGGGGGTGCCGTTCAAATAGGTGGGCTGTCTATGGAGACATCCTGTTCTTGCGGGACATCGAAATTCGACGCTTTGGCCGCCTCAAATGTGATGCCGCCTTCTTTGTGGTCGGACTTAGCCATGTTGAGGTAGAAGGAGCAGACGGTTCCGTGGGCGGCCCAGGGTAGGCCGACCATGGCAGAGACCCACGGCAGCGACCCGGTGAAGCCGGACCGTATGCAGTAGGCCGCCAGGAGCAGCCCCCCTACTGTTATCACCCACAGGAGGGCCCGGATGTCCGAGACGAGTCGCTTGGAGAAGTCCGTCTTCTGCGGCTGCGGCTCCTGCTTGCCTTTCCGCTTCCGGGCTGGCCGGCGGGTTGATGCCAGTGCCATGCCTACCAGGACCAGCAGCAGACCCGCCACCAGCAGAAGCAGCATTTCCAATGCGCCCATTACACCAGACCGGCCTTCTGAGCGAAGCGGTAGAACAGTTGGGCGGCCTGCTCTCTGCTCAGTTGATCCTGCCACATCATATTGGGCTGGCCGTCGGGGCCCGTGCCGCTCCCGGCGAACAGGCCCACATTGACCGCCCACTCACGGGCTTCCTTGCTCCAGTCGCCGCAGTCGTTGTCCTGAAGCTCCTTGCGGTATTGGGTCATGTACTCTTTCCACTGGTCGTAACTCACTTCGTCGTCCTCCTCGTTATTCAAGATTTCCTGCACTTCCGCCCGGAGGGCGTCCATGCTTTTGCCGTGATTCGGGAGCCACTGTCCCATGTCGCTGTGGTTGGACCCATAGCCCGCCCGGTAGGACTCCGCATGGTCGCTGATGCCGGACACCGGGTAGCCCAGCTTAACGGCGCAGTACACATTCCACGCCACCAGCATCTTCCACATACGGTCGAAGTAGGCCTGGTTCTTCTCCACATCGTAGGCGATCATGGTGCCGCCGGCATAGGTGTGTCCGGCGGGTTCGCAGACCTCCCACTGGATTTTGGTGTTGTTCCACGAGCCCTTGCTCCCGGCGCCGCAGCCCCAGGGCCGTGCCTTCAGGTCCAGCGTCACCAGGATGCGGCCCTCCCCGGTGTGGAAGTCTCCGAGGATTGCGTTCACACCCCACTGTGCGCTGGTCTTGTTCATGGAGTTGAAGAAGACATCCGCCTTGGGCTGGGCGCAGCCTACCGAGTGGTTCACGCAGCCCTGGTGGTTGGAGATGGTCCTGCCGGCTCTGTACGCTCCGTTCTGGGTTGCGTAGCGGACCTCCATGTGGCTCTCCACATAGGCGATACATTCCTGAACCGTCATGGTCACACCTCCTCGATGTATTCCCGGCCCCAATAGGGCTCTCCATCATCCGGGGTCTTCTTCACCGCATACCAGGACCTGCCGCCATCCTTCCGGTACTTCGGTTCCGTGGTCTTTGCGCAGAAGCCGAAGGAGCCCTCGTCCTCGTCCTGCTCGATGCGGCACATGGTCTTGGGGCACTCGGTATTTTTGGCCGGGTCGCACTCGTAGAAGACAACACGCTCATGGGTGTCTTCATAGACCAGGTAGCCCCCCTCCGGGACAATATTTCTCATTCCTTTTCACCCCAGTTCATGATTTCCTTCAGCTTATCAAATCCGAACATGGCCGCATACGCCACCATGCACCCCAGCACCACGAACGCAACGACGACATACCAGGTAATGGGCATGGCCTCGATCTGGAAGTAGGCAAAGCCGGCGGCCAGGGTGAGGGCCTCCGCCACGATGATGGCGAGGACATTGGTGGGCAGCTTATCCCAGGTGGCCTTCTTGACCACCTCCACGATGACATTGGTCAGCGCCACCAGGACGCCGACGATGGTGATGATGACAGTAATCTCCATACAAATCTCCTTTCAGGTGTCGGGGGTGTCATCCCGCTCATTCGATGACGACTTCAGGAAGTCATGCTCCCGGAGCCGGTCATCATAGACCCTGCTGATGTTGGCGATGGCGTGGACAGCTCTGTTGTTCCGGTAGTTCTCATGATCCCGGCAGTAGCTCTCGTAGAAGTCGATGTCGGCCAGAACATCAATGAACTCCTCCTTCGTGTGGGGGATGTCCCGGAGCAGTTCATTGTTGAACCGCAGGATGCGGGCCCGGTGTTCATCGGCGTTCCGCTCATCGTCCATGCGGATGTGGTCTGCCAGGTCGTCCTTCACGACCTTCAGCTCCTGCAGCACATCGGCGTTGATGGCCCGCCCGATGGCTTTCGCCAGGGCGGACCACGGGTTGATTTTGATGGGGGCGATCTCCACCAGCGTCAGCAGTACCGCCAGCAAGCCGCCCCCTCCCAGCAAAATTTCTTTAAGACTCACATCTTGCCTCCCTCCTTACTCGATGAGTACCCACTGCCAGAGGCCGGCCGTATCGGGCGGCCATACGCAGGGAATCATGTCGCCGCCGGCGGCCACCTGGTAGATGTGCCCGTTGTAGCTGAAGTAGGTCCCGGCATGGCAGTCCATACCGTAGACCCAGGGGATCGGGTCCTCCAGGGTCCCGGCGTGTTCCTCGTCGATGGGCCGGTAGATAGCCAGCATACCCTCCCCGTCCGGGGGCTGGTGTTCCTGGGGCGTCACCGCCTGGACAACACGATAGAGGATGCCGTCCTTGTTGATGATGCGGTCGGCCGGGAGTTCCTCCCCGGCGGCCAGGACCTGCTCCCAGGTCGGGAACAGGTCCGGCATCTGGAGGGCCTGGTCATTCGTGATGGTGGTGGCCGTGGCGCAGAACGCCATGACGGCCACCTGGGTCTGGGCGTTCATCGCTTCCGCCTTGGCGGCGGCAGCTTTCGCTTCCCGGATAGACTTGACGCTATCCTGTCTCCACTTGATAGCCATTACTGGAAACCTCCCTGAATCGAGCTGATATAGCCCCCGGTGCCGCTGGAGCCACGGGAGGCGATGACCTTGAAGTTGAACGCCCAGCCATTGGTGGCGGTGGAGTTCTCGAACAGGTAGTTGGCCCCGTTCTTCACCTCGCTGGTGGCGTCCTCCCATGTGGGGCTGCTGTCCTTGGCGTTGTTGGTCACGAGGACCTGGAAGTTGGCATCCGCCGGGATGTCGCCGGTCACCGACATCGCCATGATGGTGATTTGGTCGTCTGCCTCCATGGGCTCCGTCATCGTGATGGAGCAGGAGGTCACCGACTTCTCGAAGGTCAGCGTGTACTCCGAACTCTTCCCGCCGGCGTCCTGGGCCACCATCTTCATGGTGTGTTCGCCGTTCAGGAGCTGCTGGAAGTAGGTCCCCGTCACCTGGAACTGGTTGGTGGCCTCCAGCGTCGCCTCAAAGGTGCGCTTGGTGGTGGAGTCCATCTTCTCCGTGACGGTCACATCGTCGCCGTCTGCATCATCCACCTGGTAGCTGACGGTGAAGCCGGAGGTCTTCGTGCCCAGGTCGCTCCCGCTGGGGGTGTCGCAGGTGATGACCGGGGCCGTGTTGTTGTCCACCGTCCGGGTCTCGCTGGTGGTCCATGCGCTCTGAGCATCGTAATCATCGTAAGCCGCCACCCGATACTGTACCGAGGCCCAGCCCTTCGTGATGGTGTCCTGGAAGCTCAGGGCGTTGCCCTTGAATACCTGGGTCCACTCCCCGGAGGCCACCTTCCGCTGGAGGATGTACCCCTCCAGGTTGTCATCCGTGTCGGTGCTGGCCGTCCAGGTGATGGTCAGGCTTTCGCCGCCGACCACCGTCAGCGGCACCGTGATACTGGGCGGGGCGCTGGGGGCGGTGTTGTTGATTACCGTCACCTGGTTGCTGGTCTTGTAGCCGGACTCCAGGCCCTCGCTGTCGTAGGCCTTCACACGGTACATCACCGTCGGGGTGCCAAACTGCACCGTGTTCGTGGTACTCAGGGCGCTGCCCTGGTAGATTTGGGACCACTGGCTGCCGCCATCAATGGACCGCTCCACGATGTACCCCTCCAGGTTGCCCTCGGCATCGGTGCTGGCTCCCCAGGAGACGGTGATGGTGCTTCCGCCGGAAATGCTATCGGGGATGGAGATGCTGGGGGGCGTGGTCGGGGCCGTATTCGTCGTAATGGAACCGTCATCAGAGACCAAGAGTGTAGAGGGCAATACCAAAGCGGGGCGGACGCCGTAGGAGTAGTTGGCGTTCCCGTAGTAGTAGTTGCCATAGGAGTTCACAAACCACACACGGTTGGTGTTGCCGGTGTACGGGGAGCGGAGCCACCAGTAGGAGGCGCTGCCGTTCAGCGTCGCAACACGCTTCTGCTGGGCGGAGCTTCCGTTGCCGGACTCGAAGTAGGACAGCTTGGAACCATCGTTCGGAAAGTAGGAACTCTCGTTGTTCGTGAAGCCCACCTCACGCCCGGACAGCAGGAAGATTTTGCAGCTCAGGCCGTTGGCCCCGGTGCGGTCGGTGCCGCCGGAGCCGCCGTTCTGACGGTACGGGATCTTGACCTGCTTGATGGCGCTGCGGATGTCGGAGTCATAGCGGTTAATCCAGGTGCCATTCAGGTAGCTCTGGATGTCCGAGCTTTCCAGAACATTGGAGTTCCCGCTGTCCCACACCCGATTTTCTGCGATGTCCTGCCGCAGCAGCCAGGTCCCGTCACAACTGGTGTCGTAGGAACTGGACGGGCGGCCCTGGTGGACCACGATGTAGTTGACGGCGGCCCCGTTCTCTTTGAGCTTCACGATGGAGCCGACCGTCTTGGTGCCGAGTGCGACACTTGCCATAGAGATACCTCCTTGCAATAAAAATCACCACGGCGGATCTCCGTCGTGGTGCTGCGTTGCCGCTGCGAGAGCGGCTTTCTGAGAGGCCTTCCGCCTCTGTTTGTACTCCAGCATCGCCTTTTGGGTCTTCGACAGCCTGATAGGGGCATGGCATCGTAGCTGGATGCCGATGATTTCCGAGACCTGGGCGGCGATCTCCCGCCGGAGCGTGTAGGTGTTGCCGTGGGCCGCATGAGCGTCCCAGGCGGTCCAGCTATCCAGGATTTCCTTCTTCGTGACCTTGCCGGCCGGGTAGTCCTTCTTCCACTCCCTGATTTTTGCCTTCATCCGCTTGACAGATGAGTGGCGGAGCTTTCGGACGATTTGGCCGCTCTCCGTGATGTAGGTGTGAAAACCTAAAAAGTCTACCCCGTGTCTCAACGGGAAAATGTTCGTCTTCTCGTTCAGCTCCAGGCGGAGCCCGGTGAGAAAAGTCTCGATCTGTTTCTGACAATAGCGCAGGTACTCCTTGTCGGGGTGGATGAGCAGGAAGTCATCCATGTACCTGACATAATACTTTATCCGAAGACGCTCCTTCACGAAATGGTCGAACTCGTCCAGAAACAGCAAGGCCAGGAGTTGGGAGGTCTGGTAGCCGAGGGGCAGCCCATCCGCACTTGCGTCAATGTAAATGCACATGAGCCGGAAAAGTCGGTCATCCACCACCTTCTTTCGTAGCTTCTGCTTCAGCAGGTCATGGTCAATGCTGGCGAAAAAGTGCCGCACATCGCATTTCAGGACCCAGCCGTCGGTCGTATGGTTCTTCCTCCAGTAGTCCGTCATGAAGCCTTTCAGCAGATCCAGCCCGTAGTGCAGCCCCTTTCCGATTTGGGAGGCGCAGTTGGCCGGGATGAAGCTGCGGGTGATGGCTTCATACAGATTGTTGTCTACGATGGCGTGTTGCACCACCTTATCGACAAAAGCGGGCGCTTGGACAAGCCGGCGCTTGGGCTCGTAGACGAAGAACACCTCGAACTTGCTGGGGACATAGATGTCGGTGCTGAGGATATGCGCCAGGCGCTCGGTGAGCATGAGGGCGTTTGCCTCATACTGCGCTGCGCTCAGTTTCTTCCTCTTTCCTCTCCGGGCTGCGAGGTAGGCCCGGTACAGCACCTCAAAGGTGCAGATTTCTTCAAAGGTCTTTTGCATGGGCATAAAGCAAGGGCGGCCCTCCGTCTCAGAGCAGCGGGCCGCCCTCTTCCTCTCAACGCCGTGGCGGTGTGCTGCCAGACGGCACCGCACAGTAGCCTGGCGTCCCGTGGGACGCCCTGCATCGGCGTAATGTATTCATCCTCGGCCTCCCGGAAGGTCGGGGATAGGATATGGCCCCCTTTGATGATGGATACTCTGCTTTCGGCCTTGCCTACTCGAACTCGTTCTTCCATCAGAGCGGGGCGGACGCCGTAGGAGTTGTTGGCGTTCCAGTTGTTGTAGTTGCCATTGGAGTTCACATTCCACACATTGTTGGTGTTGTTGGTGTTCGGGGAGCGGAGCCACCAGTTGGTGGCGCGACGGGCCATACCCTAATACCAGGCGGGCGCCCCCGCCGAGTACCCTATTTTCTGCCGAAGACACGGGCCACGGCATTGGCGATGATACCGCCCAGGAGTTCAAATTCCTTCGTTCTCTCCTGCTGCCGCAGGGTCTTCGCCCTATCGGTGTCCTTCTTCTTCCATGCCAGGGTCATGTACTTCACATCCATGATGAGCTTCGTCCAGTGGCCCATGCGCTTCACGCTGATATAGCCCAGGGAGTTGCTGATCTCCACCAGCTTCAGGAGCAGGTTGCAGTCGTTCAGGGCGGCGTGGATGAGGTCCAGCCGTCGGTCGTACTCCGTCTGGAAAGAGCAGTCGTTGGCAGCGTGGATGTTCTTCACGATGGAGACAGCCGCCTCCCTGGTGGTCTTGATGTAGGTGTGCAGGGCGCTCTTGGGGAAGCCCTGCTTGCTGCTGGACCTCTTCATCCTATCGGTACACTCCCGGATGAAGTCGTCCTTTTCCTCCGGGGACAGGCCGAGGATGGCCTCCATCATCTTGACGACCTCGCTGATCTCCATGGTCTTATCACCGATTGGCTTGGTCACCACGAAGGTGTAGACCAACAGGTCCTTCGTCTTATTCCCCAGGACATACTCTTTCTCAGCCACGGCGGCACCTCATTTCAGGGCAGCGGCCAGCTCTTACTGCCCGCAGGTCGTCTCCGTGCCCACGGAATATGCAGCGGTCCGGCCGTATCTCCAGCTCCGCAAAATGCTCAGAGAATGACCTGCCGGTGAAAACCACCACCGAGTCCGCTCCGAGAAAATACTCCCGCTTCTCCTCGCCACGCAGAAACCGGATGAGGCCATCATCAGGGCCGTCGCACACCGGAGCCGCTTCCCGGAAGAGGTTTCCGATGATGCAGGAAACCTCTTTGGGGGATGCCGCAAACACGATCTCGTCCATCAGAACTCAATCCTTCCCTGGGCGGCGTTGTGGACACCCTCCACCGTCACGCCATCAAGGTTCTGGAATGTGATGGTGAACGGGTTGCCGCTGACATCGGTGCTATACATCAGCTCCAGCAGGGTTAGGCGGGCGTCCAGGCCGTCCATCTCCGTGTGGATGGCCGGGTGGGCATCGGCGTCGGCGTCATGCTCGTCGATGAGTTCCTGGGCTTCCACCAGGAACTGCGGCAGGATGGTGGTCATGCAGAACTGCTCCACATCGTCGGCGGTCATGAAGGCCATGGCCGGATAGGTGATAACAACATCCATATCGGTGCTGACATTGATGGACACGGGGTAGCGGCGGATGTCGATGGCCCCGTCATTGTAGGCGCTCACCCACTGAGGGAAGTCTCCCAGGCAGCCGTAGTAAATCATCACCTCTTCGTCCCCGTCCATGGCGAAGATGCCGAACTCGTTGAGCCAGAATCCGGTGCTGAGGCCGCCGTTCAGGTCGGAGCGGTATTCCACCACCATCTCAACGGCATCACCGTTTCTCAGCGGGTTGGTGGAGGTAGCCTGGGCCACCGGCGCCACCAGGTCTGTGATGGAGGCGAGGTCTTCCATGCTTTGGGGCTTCCCGCTGCCCACCATGACCCTGCTTATCTGCATCGTCTCCCCGGCCATCAGGCCGGCGATGTAGCTTCTTCCTGCGCTGGGGATAAAGAAACCATACTGTGCCATACTCAATTCCTCCTATTCGATGATGATTTCCGGCAGCTTGGTCTGCATGACGGACCATAGCGCCGGGACCAGTGCGGCGGTTGCGTTCAGGTTGTAGTCGATTTCAAGCTCCGGGAGCTGGGTGGACATGACGCCCTGGAAGGTGGCGCCGCCCACACGCAGCGTAGCCTCCATGGGCGGAGTCTCCGTGGTGGCCGTCAGCTTCAGGTCCACGCCTCCAGGCCTGATAATCGGCATCTCCAGCAGGTCCCTGGGGTTCGTCTCCGGGTCCAGCGGAGGGGTCGTCAGCAGGATGGTGGCCGGCACCTCCGGGTCCGTGTGGTAGTACACCGGAGTCTTGTCCCAAAAATACTTGATGCCCTTCATGATTGACCAGTAGGTGCAGTCATTCGTGTTCAGCAGGATCTTCCACTTCAGGAGCTTCCGGTATAGGTCGTCATCCAGCACCTCCCCCTGATAGGACTGTTCCACCATGACTCTGGCATCATAGCGGGACAGGACCACGATTTCCCCGATGAGGTCGAGCTGGGCGCCCACACAAGAGTCCAGGTCGAGGAGGCCGAGCAGGGATCGCAGGACATCATGGACTTCCTGGAGCTGCCGGGCGTAGGAGTTGGCAACCACGCCGATGTTCTTCCGGCCCCGGAACTGCTCCAGGAGGTCATTGTTCATCTTCTCCCGGTAGCCGGTATCAGTCATCAATGGTCACCTCAATTCTGGACGAGCTGGTCACCGCCCGTTCCCGCTGGGAGACCTCCACGCTCTTGTCAGGGTAGGAAGAGGGCTTCCCTTCGGAGGAGGAGTCGGTCTGATAGACCGAGATGTCGATGTAGCTGACGCCGGGGACCTGGGCGTAGATGTCCTTCAGGAACTGCTGCGGGATGACATCCTCCCCGGTTCCGAGGGCGTCCATGGCCTCCGAGATGGCCGTCTCGACCAGCTCCGCATAGTTGGTGGGGACCAGGCTTGCCTTGGAAATGGTCAGCGTCACTTTGAACCAGCAGTAGATGTACGACGGCCGGTTGAAGCACACCTCGATGACATCATCATCCTCGCCGGGCACATCCACGGAAACGGAGCCATAGGTGGTAATGCCCCCGGCGCTGGTAGCCAGGATCTGCTCTGCAATATCGCTGTTGCTTCCTCCGTCCACCACAGCCTCGATGCTATGCGGCGGGCGGCCGGCATCGTCCGTCTCATTGGTGCGGTTCTCGTAGACCTGGGCGGCCGTTACCCCTGGGCAGTTGGCAAGGATGGCCGAGCGGATGCTGTCGGTCATCCTGGATGAGCGGTTGTAGATTTTGTCCGTGTAGCTCTGGCGGAGTTCCACATCGGTCTCCAGCAGCCGGCCGGCGATATAGCCGCACAGGTTGGTGCAGCTCAGGAATCCCGTGGGGGCGGTGACGATCCTCGTGATGGCGCCGTTGGGCAAGCTGACCTCCCCAGGCTCTTCGCTGGCGAAGTTGATGATGGCGGTCACGCTCTCGGTGGTCAGGTTGTCCGTCAGCAGCATGGCGTTCTCAGACTCCACATCCGTGGCCTCAATGACCAGCAGCACATTCTCGCTGTCCAGCGATGCGGTGAATGCCCCCAGCTCATCGGCGTTGATGAGGGCCTGTATTCCGCCCAGGACCTCTCCAGGACCGTCGCTTTGCTTACAGGAGTAAGAATATAGGGTTCCGTTCAAAGCCACCGTGTAGGCCGCCCCAGCTTGCAAGGAGACCACCTTTACCTTGGCCTTGTTGAAAGCAGAGCGGGAGATGGTCTTCTGCTCAGAGGACAGGAACTTGATGGCCGGGTTGGTGTCCGACTCAATCAGCGTGTTGGCGTCGAGGGTGATGCCCTCCGTACACTCACAATGGATGGGATAGTAGGTGCTGCGGGGAGACTCCCGTGTGGTCCCGCCGAACTGCACCGCATTGTCGAGCTGGGCCCCCTCCGCTGACATGGGGGACAGGTTGTGATAGATGTCCGCAGCCACCTCCCAAAGCTCGGCCAGTTTGTCCGCAACGCTGGTGTTCATCACATTCAGGAAGGACCTGGTGTTGGCCCCCACCTGAACGCCGAAGCCCTCCGACTGGTCCGCATTGATTTCAGCCAGGATGGTGTCAAACCGTTTGATGCGGAAGCCGGTTTCTGTAATTCCATACTCAGACACTTATCAGCACCTCCTCGCTGAAGTTCTCTCCGTCGGCCGTTCCGTCAAAGGTAATTCTGGCCGTGCGGCTTCTGCTGTCGATGGAGACCTCCGCGTTCCCGCTCACATAGCCGACCAGACCGCCGGTCACCGCGCCGTCGAGCCACAGATCCTTTTCCGTCTTGTCTGCGGCATGGTTTCTGGCCGAGCTCAGGTAAACCCAGCAGCCTTCGATCATCGTCTGACCGCTCAGTTTGCCGACCAGTCCGCCCACGTTGCCGCTTCCGGTGATCGTCGCACCCGCAAGACGAATATTTTTCAGCTCTCCCTTGAACGCCGCAAACAATCCCGCGTCGCCACTCTCGACCGCCGCGGTCAGATCATAGATCACGGGATGGTACGCCGCAGCGTTGCTCATGCTCTGATAGGTGCTGTCGTAGCTCGTGAGGTTTTTATTCTCGATGGGCTTGAAGGTCATGTCATTGTAGAGGACCTTCCAGCCGTCCTCCGCCTCGGTCTTGAACTCGACGTCCTGCTCCTGTACGGCGGCAGTGATCACTCTGCTCTGCACCGTTTGGCTGTTCAGCCCGGAGCCCTCGTCCAGGTTTTGCAGGTGGCGGCCGCACGTGATGACCGCTGTGCGCCCATTGCTCCCGTCTCTCGCGTCCGCGAACAGACTGTTGGTCCTGATGCTTTCGATCACCGCGGGCTCGACCAGATCGTTATCGACGCTGACATTGACGGAAATGGTCAGATTTTCGCTGGGAACAAGGCTCTTGAAGCGCTTCTGCTCGGCAAAGCGCATCTGCTCGCCCTCGGCCAGGTTGTCCAGCACCAGCGTCGCCTCGATGGACCGTGCATTCTTAACGATCTCATTGTTCGCAAGCGTCACCTCAGCCGTGTGCCCGCTCTCATCCCGCAGCGTTACGGTAAACGTCGGATCAAGAAAGCCGCTTTCGCCAAGCAGCCTGTTGCAGGTGATCTTCAGCAGAAGCTGATCGCCGTTGACGATCTCCGCCTTGGCGTCGAGCTCGCTCGTATCGTAGGAAAGGACCGAGTCGCCGCCGTAATAGCCGATCTTTGCCCCCTGCTGCAGGCGGTAATTCCGCGCGCGCAGCGGGTTCATCTTATCGGCATCGGCCGTGTAAAAATTCGATTCCTGCTCGCTGTAGAAAACGGCGTAAACGCTCGCGCTCGACGCGTCATACTCGATGACCCAATGCGCGTTCCGCAGCTCCGCGTCCACCTTGCCCTCGGGCAGGATGTTCGCGGCGGGAGACGTCGTGCTCTCCATGCCGCCATCGCTCGTCACGTAAGAGAGCGTTTCGGGGTCATATTTTTCATTTTCATTTTCGGCGTCCTCTGGGACATAGCCCAGCTTCAGGCCCCCCTGATAGGCGCTCGTGCGCCCGGCGGCCTGAAGCTGCGTCAGCTGATTCTGCGCGGCCATGAAGATGAGCTCCGCGCGGCTGTCGAGCTCGGTCTGACGCACCTCGCGCCGCATTTTGCTGATGGGGATCATCGCAAGCGCGAACAGCACGATCACGATCGTCACCGTGACCAGCATTTCCGTCAGCGTAAAGCCGTGGTCGTTGTGCCGTCTTGCCTGTTTCATGTCGATACTCCCCTTTTGCCAGTGTCAGTGTATGCTTGCTTCGCCTTACGACGCAACTTCAAAGTAGGTGATGGTCAGCGAGGTCTGCACCGCGCTGCGGCTCGCGCCCTGTCCCGCGCGGATGTTCACATCCGAGATCTGATTCAGGTTGTCGCTGCTGCCGATCGCGTTGATGATCGCGCGCGCTTGCTCATAGGTCCCCGTCTGGAACGTGAGGGACACCGGGCGCAGGACGATATACCCCTCGCGGCTCGTCGCGGCGGAAAAGTCCACCGTGTATTCGTTCGTATTTGCCAGAATCTGATACAGCTCGCGCATCAGAATGCCGCTGTTGTCGTAGCTCGGGATGGCGCGCACCTCGCCCGCTTCCTTCTGCGCCTCGACCGCCTTCTGCATTTTGCGCATCTGCGCAAGCTGGACGACGCTGCTGTCGATCTCCGCCTGCTCCTGCTCGGCCATGTCGTTGTAGGACGCGACCTGCTCGTTGATGGGCTCGAGAACAAGCTTCCAATACCCGAGGGCGATGACCAGCACGGCCAGCACGAGCAGCAGCGTCTTTTCTCTTGTCGTCAGTTCGCGATTCATTCTGCCGCCTCCTCTGCTGCCGCCGTGTCATCCTGCTCGGTGTTGAGCACAATATTCACTGTGAAGCTCAGGACCGACGCGGGCTTGTCGCGCTCGGTCTCCGCCACGTCGAGCTCGACGCTCTTGACGATATCGTGCTGCTCGATGCTCGAGAACATCACGGAGATCTCTTCAAGGCTCATGCCCGACATTCCGACGACCACGCGGTCGTCGCGCATGGAAACGGAGCTCACCGTGCCGCGCGTCATCATCTCGCTCTCGATGAGATCGAGCACGTCGCGCCGGTCGACGGCGACGAACTGATAGCCCTGCCCGTCCTCGGAGCCGGCCATCCAGTCCATGGAATACGTGCGGTACTCGGTAAGGACCTCGTCATAGCCCGTGAGCTCCTGCAAAACGGTCTCATACTGCTGATGCACCTCGCCATAGGCCTTTTCCGCCTTCGCAAGGCGGGCATACTGGTCGTAAACGCCGAATTTGCCGATCAAAGCGACCACCACGACCACCGCCGCGATGCCGCCGGCGAGCGAAAGCACCGTGCGGGTGCGCTTTTCGCGCATATTGAGGTTGATGCCGACCTTCTGCGGGCACTTGACCGCCTTGCGGACAGGCTTGTCCCCCTCCTGCCGCGGCGCGTTGTCCGCCGCCGTGATCTTCTTCTCTTCGGTCAGGGTCATTTTGCCTCACCTCGCATTCCCTCGCCCACGGCGCCGATCGCGCCGAGATACATCCACGGCTCGTCCGCCGGGCGCATTTCCTGCGCCAGCAGCTCCGCCGCGGGGCAGACGCGCAGCTTCGTGTTTTCCTCCATCGCGTGCACGAGCGCGCCGATGTTGTCGCCGCCGCAGAAGTAGACGTCCGTCAGCTCGCGGTCGCGGTTGTTGTAGTTGTAAAAGTTCACGGCCTTGACGACCTCGACGGCAATGCGCGCGTAGATATCGCGCGCGTAGTCCGCCTCCAGCACGCCGTTGTAGTTCTTCTGCCGGTAGCCGCGCGCCACGTGGATATCCACGCTCTGGTCCTCGGCGATCAGCGCGTCGAGCGCGGCGGAGCCGATATCGATCTCGCGGTGGCTGTCGAACTCGCGGCCGTGGTAGATATACAGGTGCGAGCTGCTGTGGCCCAAGGCGACGATGCAGCTCTCGCGCAGCGTGTCGTCCCGCTCCTCGGCAAAGGCGAGGACCGCGGCATACGCGCACTCGGCGGGCGTGAGGACCTTGAGCTTGAAGCCCGCGCGGTGCAGCATCGCGCGGTATTCCTCCACGCGGCTTTTCAGAATGGCGCAGGCGAGCAGCTCCATCTCCTTGGGATAGCCCTCCTCGTCCTTCAGGACGCGGCGCACGGAATAGTCGAAGAAATACTTGCTCTTTTCCTCGGTCAGAAAGTCGTGGAACTCATAGGGCAGGTTATAGTCAAGCTGCTGCTCGGTCATGGCGGGGACCGTCACCGCGCGGGTGAAGACCTCGGACGAGGGCAGCAGCAGCGCGCAGGCCGTGAGCGGGATGCCGTTCGCCTTCGCGCTGTCGCGCAGAAAATCCGCCATGGCGTCCATGGAGACGATTTCGCCGCCGGAGACCATATTATCCGGCAATTCTTTCGCCATAACCTTTTTCAGTTTGCCGCCTGTAAGACATGCGGCTTTTACCATGCACTCACCAATGTCGAATGCCGTGATTTGTCCGGGCATGGTACAGACACCTCGCTTTCTTCTTTATCCCTATCCGCCAAGCTGTAAAGCTTTTGTTCTTTCCGTTAAAATAAGCTCAAATACACGCCGATGATCTCGCTGCCGCAAAGGAGCGTGAGAATCGCTGCCGCCGAGATGGACGGCCCCCACGGAAAAAGCTTTCCGTCTTCTTCCTCTGCCCCGTCTCCTGTGGTACGTTTTTCCGGGAAAATAAACGCGAAGACGATGCCGAGCACGCACGC
>OLSA01001185.1_pt1 | contig 22026 bp, 15 predicted proteins | sample 1672731 | NCBI WGS metagenome assembly OLSA01 (sample SAMEA3136718, study PRJEB25190) | human gut metagenome | biome: human gut; feature: human-associated habitat; material: faeces | place: Austria | collected 2013
CCAGTTCTTTTCCGTTCATAACCGTGGTTTTTAAAGTTGTCCGTAAGTCGCGGCATCGGTGCCGCTCTTCGCAATAACAAGTAAAAACCGTGCCGGAAAAGGTTCGCCGGCATTTTTTTCGCAATTCGGCTGCCGGCAGCCCTCTCTTCCCGCCCTTCGTGCGGATTATATCAGCTCGTCGATGTAGTCGGCCTCTATGCGCAGGTTGTTGATAATGAACTCCTGCCGGTCCGAGGTGTTCTTGCCCATGTAGAACTCGAGCATGTCGTGTATCGGGTCCTCTTTCGTCAGCCGCACCTGTTCCAGCCGCATGTTCTCGCCGATGAACTCCTTGAATTCGTCGGCGGATATTTCGCCGAGTCCCTTGAATCGCGTGATTTCGGGGTTCGGGCCGAGCCGGTTCACCGCCCGCTGCCGCTCCTCTTCGTTGTAGCAGTAGATTGTCTCCTTCTTGTTGCGCACCCGGAACAGCGGGGTTTGCAGCACGAAAAGGTGGTTGTTGCGTATCACGTCCGGAAAGAACTGCAGGAAAAAGGTCATGATGAGCATCCGGATGTGCATGCCGTCCACGTCGGCATCGGTGGCGATGATGACCTTGTTGTATCGCAGGTTGCCGATGTCCTCCTCGATGTTGAGCGCCGCCTGGAGCAGGTTGAACTCCTCGTTCTCGTAGACCACCCGCTTGGTCAGTCCGAAGCTGTTGAGGGGCTTGCCGCGGAGCGAGAAGACCGCCTGCGTCTGTACGTCACGGCTGGCGGTGATGGAACCGCTCGCCGAGTTGCCTTCCGTAATGAAAATCATGGTGTCGAACCGGCGGTCGTTCTTTTCGTCGCTCAGGTGTATCTTGCAGTCGCGCAGTTTCTTGTTGTTGAGGCTCACCTTCTTGGCCATTTCGCGCGCCTTCTTCTGAACGCCCGATATGGCCTTGCGTTCCTTCTCGTTGGAGGCCACCTTCTTGCCCAGCGCATCGGCCGTCTCGGGGTGCATGTGCAGGTAGTCGTCCAGCCGCTCCTTGACGAAATCCATGATGAAATTGCGCACCGATGGGCCTCCCTCGGCCACGTCCTTCGAGCCGAACTTGGTCTTGGGCTGGTTCTCGAACATGGGATTTTCGACCTTGATGCTGAGCGCCGCGATGATGGAGGTGCGCACGTCGGCCGGGTCGTAGTCTTTCTTGTAGAATTCCTTGACGGTTTTCGCCACCGCCTCCCGGAAAGCCGCCTGGTGAGTGCCTCCCAGTGTGGTGTACTGGCCGTTCACGAACGAGAAGTAGCTCTCGCCGTAGCCCGTGCCGTGGGTGATGGCCACCTCGATGTCGTCGCCCGAGAGGTGGATCGGCGCATAGAGCGGATCCTCGGTCATGTTCTCGTTCAGCAGGTCGAGCAGTCCGTTCTTCGAGACGTAGCTGCGGCCGTTGAAGCGGAACGTGAGGCCCAGGTTCAGGTAGGTATAGTTCTTGACCATCTGCTCGACGTACTCGAGGTTGTAGGCATATTGCCCGAAAACCTCCTCATCGACGCGGAAGGAGATGTAGGTGCCGTTCTTCTCCGAGACACCCGACTCCCAGCGGTCGCTCTGCTCGAGCCCCTTGGCGAAGGTGACCGTGCGGGCCTCGCCGTCGCGCACCGAGCGCGCCGTGAACTCACTCGAGAGCATGTTCACGGCCTTGACGCCCACGCCGTTCAGGCCCACGGTCTTCTTGAAGGCCGTGCCGCCGTACTTGCCGCCCGTGTTCATCTCGGAAACGGCCGCCGCCAGCGACTTGAGCGGAATGCCGCGGCCGAAGTCGCGCACCGAGACGACGTTGTCCTCGATCGTGATGTCGATCTCGCGCCCGGCGCCCATGATGAACTCATCGACCGAGTTATCGACGACCTCCTTGATCAGCACGTAGATGCCGTCGTCGGCCTGCGAGCCGTCGCCCAGTTTGCCGATGTACATGCCCGGGCGCAGGCGGATGTGTTCCCGCGGCGACAACGTCACGATGGCGTCGTCGCCGTAGGTTTCGTTGGGATTCGTATTGAGTAAGTCTGCCATAGTCTATCGTCTGTTGCGGATCTCGGAGAGCGCCCGGCACATGTCGTCGTGCACGCGCTCCATCAGTTCGTGGGGGTCCGAAGCGGCGACCTCCGAGGCCGGAACGGGAGGCAGGACCCGGATGGTGATCCGGTTGCCCCAGTTGAAGAGCAGGTTGTGCCCGATGAGCGACTTCGTACCGTCGAGCACCACCGGAAGGATGCCGACGCCGGCCTCCCGGGCCAGCAGGAAGGCGCCGGCCTTGAAGCGGTGGATCTCCCCGTCCTTCGAACGCGTGCCCTCGGGGAAGATGGCGACCGAAGCGCCGCGCGAGATCCACTCGCGCCCCTCGCGGAGCAGCTGCTCCATGGCGGCCGTGGCCCGTCCCCGGTTGATACAGATGTCGCCGTGCAGGAAGAGGTACTGCCCGAAGAAGGGAACCTTGTAGACCTCGCGCTTGGAGACCCACCGGAAATTGAGCGGCAGGTAGTAGAGCGTCGGGATGTCGATCACTGTGTTGTGGTTCACGGCAATGACGTAACGCTGGCGGCGGTCGATCCGCTCAAGGCCCTCGACGCGCTGGCGCCAGAAGGGCGGGATGGCGAAGAAGATCCGCACGAGGATGCGCGAGAGTTCGTGCACGACGCGGCGGCCCCGGTCGAAGGGATAGCAGACGACCAGCGCAACGGCCGACAAGATCATGAAAAAGGTGCACAGCAGCACCAGGAAGATGTAGTACAAGGCACTCAACATAGGCGGCGCGGAGTTTTAGACGGGCTGGATCCGGGTGCGGCAGAAACACGACGAAAACCGTCGGCGGCCCTCACGGGTCGGCCGCCGCACGCCGGAAAACAGGTAGCCATATCCATTCAAGGAGCAAATATACGAATTTTTTCCGGGGTTTTCCCTCCTCCGCAGGGACGTTTTTTTTCAACAGAGGGTCTGTTCCGGAACCGGACGGAGGATCGGAGAACGGCTGAGCGGAGGGGTGTCCCGCGAAGAGGGCGCAGGAGCCATGCCGGGTGCACGGCGGACAGAAAGCGGGACGGGAAACGGACGGGCAGGACGGGGAACGGGAGGACGGACGACAAGACAGGAACGGGCGGACAGGCTGAAGGACGGGAAACGGGAGGACGGCTGAAGGAGGCTGCGGCAAAAAAGAGAGGTCCGGGGACCTTGCGGGTCTCCGGACCTTTTCTCAGTCGGATGCGGCAAACTATTTGGCCAGGCACTCGCCGACCTTCTCGCCGATCGCCTCGCCGCGCAGGTCGCGTGCCACGATCGTGCCGTCGGGGCCGAAGAGGATGATCTGCGGAATGCCGTTGATGCCGTAGAGGTCGGTCGGCAGCTGACCGGCATCGAAGATCACGGGCCACGTGATCGGCAGGCTCTCGAGGGCCTTCTCGGTGTCGGCGCGCTCGTCCCAGACGGCTACGCCCACGATCTCGAAGCGGTCACCCTTGTACTTCTTGTAGACCTCGGCCAGATTGGGCATCTCGCCACGGCAGGGGCCGCACCACGAAGCCCAGAAATCGACGAGCACGTACTTGCCCTTGCCCACATAGTCGGAAAGCGATACGGGGGTACCCTCGGCGCTGCCCTTCTCGATCGTGAAGTCGGTGAACATCTTGCCCTCGGAGGTCTTCTCGAGGTTCTCGTAGCGGGCCTTCTCCTGCTGTACGCTCGCAGCGTTACGCACGGCCTCGCCGGCCACGTTGTAGAGCGAGTCGAACTGCGACTTGTCGTCGGCCAGGCGGGTGATTACGACCGAACCCAGCACATTGTCCTTGTTGGCGGCAAAGAACTCCTCGTTGAGCTTGCGCGAACCCGCGGAGAAGGTTTCGCCGGCCTGCTCGAGGGCTGCGCGGAACTCCTCGTCCTTGAGCCCCTGCTCACGCAGCGAGGTATAGGCTTCGCGATAGGTTTTGTAGAGTTCCTCGGACGAAGCGTTGTAGCCGTTGAAGGTCTCGTTGAGCGGCGTACCCGAGCAGCGGTAGCCCTCCTCGGTAAGGGTCAGGACGGGCGATCCGGCCTCGAGTACGACCATGCCGCCCGTGCGGTTGTCGCCCTGCGAGATGAGGACACGCGCCAGAACGGGCGAGTCGATCTCGCCCTCGAACGAGAAGGCCCCCTGCGAGACGACCGTGCTGTCGCTCTTCTCACCGTAGAGGAGCGATACGGTCGCTCCGTTGTACAGCGTATCGACCGTACCCGAAAGCAGGTAGGTCGGACGCGATTCGCCGCAGGCTACCAGAAGAAGCGATGCGGCAGAAATTGCAGTAAACTTTTTCATAAAAAACCTTGTTTTGGTTAATGTTTATAACTCAATTTAAAAAAATGTTCAAACATTATCAAAGCGTTTGGAACTTTGTCCAAAATTACATATTTTTCGGCGAAAAAGTAGAATTTTCAGCCGCAATTATAGACATTTTTAACACACAAAACAAAAGATTCGATCAAAAAATTAGAGCGACGGCCTGCACGATGTCGGGCGCTCGTTCTGCCTTCGTGACAGAAGGTATGTTTCCGCAGACCTTGTATTAACAAACAATCCTAACTAAAAACAATCAGCATGAAGAAACTCTACCTCGCCTGGCTCATATGCCTCATGGCGTTCCAGGTTTCAGCGCAACAGAGATGGGTCACCGGCGTCGTGGCAGACACGAACGGCGTACCCGTGGTTGGCGCCACCGTTACCGTCAAGGGCGGTACGAACGGTGCGATCACCAATTCGGACGGCTCGTTCCGGATCGAAGCGTCGGATTCGGACATCCTCGTGTTCAAGTACCTCGGGTACGACGAACAGGAGATCCAGGTCGGTCCCCGCACACGCATCGAAATCGAACTCCGCGAATCGGCACACCAGCTCGATGACGTGGTCGTGACGGGTTACCAGACCATCTCGAAGGAGCGTGCCACGGGTTCGTTCGACATCATCGACAAGGCCCAGCTCGAAAAACCCTCCGGTTCGATCGCCAGCCGTCTGATCGGTTCGGCGGCAGGTCTGGTGGGTACGCAGGACGCATACGGAAATCCCGTGTTCGAGATCCGCGGACGTTCGAGTCTCTCGACGTCGGCCACCGAGCCGCTGCTCGTCGTGGACGGATTCGCCATCGAGGGCGGCTTCGAGTCGATCAACCCCAACGACGTGGAGAGCGTCACCGTGCTGAAGGATGCTGCGGCAGCCTCGATCTGGGGAGCCAAGTCGGCCAACGGCGTGATCGTCGTAACGACCAAGAACGCCCGATCCGAGGGGGGGGGAAAGCCTCGGTAACGGTTGATTACTCGGGTTTCTTCAAGGTTTCACCCAAACTCGACCTCGACTACACGCTCTCGCAGGCCTCGGTGAACGACGTCATCGACTACGAGATCTACGGATTCACGCGCTGGGACTCGACCACGTGGTATCCCCAGGAAAACGACTACAGCGGCGGCGGCAGCAAGGTCTATGAGCTGCTGAACGAAAACCGCCTCGGCCACATCTCCGAAGCCGAGATGAATGCCGCCATCGACGAACTCCGCACCAAGAACAACTACGGGCAGATCAAGAAATACCTGCTCCAGAACCCGATCGTACACCAGGAGAACGTCGCCGTGAACATCGCCACCGACCGGTCGTCGAACACCCTCTCGGCCCTCTACCAGAACGACCGGCAGCACTACAAGAAGCAGAACAGCACCAAATACATGGTCAATTTCCGTAACCGGACCCATGTGTTCAAGTGGCTCGACTTCAACTTCAACGGCGCATACACCTATACTAAAAACGACAACAGCGGATACGGCCTGCCCGGACTCTCGCCCTACGAGATGCTCGTGGACGAGAACGGCGACTACATCCCCTACTCATACGGCGTCAGCCTCGACTACGTGAAGCGCCACGTTCCCGAAGGCAAGTTCCCCTATGAGGACTGGAGCTGGAACCCCCTGCAGGAGATGAACAACCGCGAACTGACCTCGACGTCGGCCAACGCCCGCGTACAGGCCGGCCTGACCTTCAAGCTCTGGAAGGGGCTGACCTTCGACTCGCGCATCCAGTATGAGATGATCGAGTCCGACACGCACAACTACTACAACGAGAACACCTACACGGTACGCTACGGCGTGAATAGCGCCGCCTCGTGGAACAAGGAGACCGACGAGGTGACGGCCAACCTCCCCACCGGAGGGTTCCTCGACCAGAGCCGCACCCGCTACGACGTGCTCACAATCCGCAACCAGCTGAACTTCAACCACACGTTCGCCGAAAAGCACGCCGTGGCCGTGGTCGCCGGTATCGAGACGATCGACCGCCGCTACCAGTCGTTCGGATATCCCCGCACCTACGGATACAACGACGAGACGCTCAGCGTCGGCAACTTCCCCAACGGCATCGGCGGAACGGGCGTTTACCAGCTCACGGACTGGCAGGGAAACAACCTCACATTGAGTTATCAGAACTCGTTCTCGTACACCACGGACCGCTACTTCTCGGCCTTCGGCAACGCATCGTACACCTACGACAGCCGATACACCGTGTCGGGAAGCGTGCGTACCGATGCCTCGAACCTCATCACCGACGACCCGGCCTACCGCTACGCCCCGTTCTGGTCGGTGGGCGCCAGCTGGCAGATCGCCAACGAGGCATTCATGCAGCAGGTGGACTGGATCGACGGCCTGGCCCTGCGCTTCACCTACGGATACAACGGAAACGTGGACAAATCGACCACCTTCAAGCCGCTGGTGAACATCAGCTCGTCGCCCAACACGGTGACCGGCGAGCTCACCGGATCGATGTCGAGCTACGGCAACCCCACGCTGCGCTGGGAGCGCACCGGAACGTGGGACATCGGCGTGGACTTCAACCTCTTCCGGGGCAAGCTCTACGGTAAGTTCGACGTATACAGCAAGCACTCGGAGGACCTGATCGCCGACGTTACGCTCTCGGCCGTGCAGGGAACCACCTCGATGCGCCTGAACAACGGCGAGATCCTCAACCGCGGTTTCGAGATGGAGGTGGGTTCGACGCTCCGCATCTCGCCCAACGTGACGTGGAACGGCGTGCTGACGCTCTCCTACAACAAGAACCGCATCAAGAGCCTGCAGGTCAAGCCCACGAACGCCTACGACCTGGTCTATGTCGGCGGCAGCACCGCATGGATGGAGGGCTACGACATGAACACGCTCTGGACCTACAAGTACGGCGGTCTGCAGAACGTGGGCACCGCCTCGTCGCCCGACTGGCAGCCGACGATCCTCCACAAGAGCGGCCTCTACGAGACCTTCGCAACGTGGCCCACGGGCGACCCGATGGACTGCTCCTACGCAATGGGTACGACCGTAGCACCGTGGAACATGTCCTTCTCGACCTCGTTCCGCGTCTACGACTTCGACATCTCGATGATCGTGACCGGCAAGTTCGGGCACAAGTTCCTCCGCGAGAGCTTCAACTACCCCTCCGTATCGGGACGCGCCGTGCCCAACGACAAGTACTCGGAGGTGAAGAACTGCGACCCGAACGAGATGATTCCCCTGCCGCAGAACGAGATCGAGACCCGCTACTACTTCTGGGACCGCTTCTATCCCTACATGTCCTACCTGACCGAGAGTGCCTCGCACATCCGCCTGCAGGAGTTCAGCGTGGGATACAACCTTCCCAAGAAGGTCGTCGCGAAAATCGGCATGAAGTCGCTGCAGGTATATGCGCAGTGCAACAACCCGTTCAACATCTACTTCAACGGATACGGCGAGGACCCCGAATTCGCAAAGGGGACGATCCGCCTGCAGGCGTCGTATACGTTCGGAATCAAGTGCAAATTCTAAACTGTTGAGACCATGAATCTGAAGAAAACAGCATACCTCACGCTCCTCGCCGCGGCCGTCTCGGGCTTGGTCGCCTGCGACGACTTCCTCGATGTCGATCCCTCGAAGAGCACCCAGAAGACAATCGAAACGGCCGAACAGCTCGATGCACTGCTCGGCAGCTACTCGCGGTTCTACTCCGAGTACAACCACACGGCCCTCGCCTGCGACGACTTCGGCCTGACGACCGACATACACGACTATCAGAACGGCGGCATGAGCCCTTCGAACCTGGAGTACATTCTCTGGAGCGACCAAGGCACGGGGACCAGCCGCCTGCTCTGGGACGGCGAGTACAGCAAGATCTACTACGCCAACCTGGTGCTCGCGTATATCGACGAGGTGTCGGGCGACGCCGAGACGAAGGCCAATCTCAAGGCCGAGGCCCATTTCCTGCGCGCATACTCGATGTTCCAGCTGGCCGTGGCCTACACGCTCTACTACGACGGCAACAACGGCTCGGAACTCGGACTGCCGCTCAAGCAGACCATCTCGTTCGAGGAGGGCATCGCCCGCGCCTCGCTGGCCGACACGTGGTCGTTCATCGACAACGACCTGCAGCAGGCGCTGAAGATCACCACGCCGCTCGTCAAGCAGGGCAAGCGCCGCGTATGGCGCGGCACGACGGCCGCCGTACACGCCTTCGCGGCACGCTACTACCTCTACCGCGGCGATCTGGACAACGCCAAGGCACAGGTGGAGGCCGTACTTGCGGAGTACAACACGCTCAAGGACTTCAACAGCTCGATGTCGTACAGCGCCAACGACGACGAGTACGAGATCAACGCCTCGACGAACAAGGAGGTAGTGACGGTGAAGTACCCCTACACGAAGCTCCAGTTCTACGGAACGAACGGATATCCGGAGCTCTTCGAGTGGGAGGACCTGCTCTTCGCCCGCACGTGCTCCTACGCTTCGTGGTGGTACATCCCCAGCGAGGATCTGCTCGCAACCTATAAGGCCGATGTTCCCGGAGGCGACCCGATGAACGACCTGCGCTACGAGTACTTCATCGTCGAGGACTTCTCGCTCCGCTACTGCCAGACCGACCCGGCGTTCCGCTACCCGGCATACTGCCAGTTCTACTTCGACAACCTCATCTCGGGCCCGACCGTTGCGGAGATGCTCCTCATCAAGGCCGAGGTCCAGGCCCGTCAGGGAGATTGGCAGGGTGCCATGCAGACGCTCGTGCCGCTGCGCAAGGCCCGCATCAAGGCCGAGGCATACACCGAGCTGACCGCCTCGTCGCAGGCAGACGCCCTGCAGAAGATCCTCCGCGAACGCCGCCGCGAACTGGCCTTCGTGAGCCGCTGGTACGACATGAAGCGTCTGAACGCCAACGACGACCCGGCAGACGACATCACCGTAACGCGCGAATTCTATCCCTACACGACCTCGTCGGTACTCGACGGCGAACCCGCCAAGACCTACACGCTCGAACCCGGGTCGCGCCACTACGCGCTCCCGATCCCGACGGTGGACATCGACCGATCGAAGGGTGAACTCAAGCAAAATACCTATTGATACGAAGCAAGATGAAACGACTGACCATACTGCTCGGATGCGCACTCCTGGCCGGATGCGCATCCGGAGGGCTCAATGCAGAGGGGAAGGCCGAGCTCAAGGTACTCTACGTCGGGGGAAACCCCGACTACGAGTCCTTCCTCCAGAAGAAAACACCCGAGGAGCACGCTGCATCGGTGAAGGAACGCATGGAGGCGTTCGGGGAGTTTCTCCGCGAACGGTTCGACTCGGTGGCCGTCATCGAGGGCTCGGCATACAAGCCCGAGTTGTCGGAGGGCTACGACGTGACGGTATTCGACGGCAAGATCCCGGCCATAAAGCCTGCCGTGCGTGAAACCGACGCCGAGGGCAACATCGTACGCTACGTGCGGCCGCAGCTGCTGCCCGAGGATTTCGACTGCGCGGCCGTGACGATCGGCTCGGTCGGTGAGGATGTGGGTCGCGCCATCGGCTCGAAGAACGACTGGTACTGTCTCTGCCTCGACGCACAGGCCCACCACATGGTCGAGGACCACCCGATCTTCAAGGGTCCCTTCCGGACGAAGCTGACCCTCGAAAAGTGCCCGACGCCCGAGGATGCCTTCCACTACACCTATTATTACGACGGGCCGATGCCCGACTCGATCATGATGTGGCGCGTGCAGACCAAGGGCTACAAGACGGACGAAGGGTTCCCGATCGGCATGGTATCGCGTCCGTGGGGATACACCGACTCGCCCGATGCCGAGTACATCTCGAGCGGCGTGTGCGCCAAGACGCTCGACGCGGTGGCCATCGGCCGCCACGGCAACTTCCTTACGTGGGGATTCGCCGCATCGCCCGCCTACCTGACCGAAGAGGCCAAGGCCGTGCTGGCCAATGCCATCTGCTACATCGCCCGCTTCAAGGGCAAGGGCATGCTCGTGCGCAAGTACAACGACCGGATCGCCACACGCGAATACCTGCGCGAGCTGACCTACCTGGCCTCGATGGAGCCCTACGAGGAGCGCGTCGGCTGGACCGAGGAGGCCAACCGCGAGGGGGCCGAGAAGCAGGCTGCGGCACGTGCCAAGAAGGCTCGCGGAGAGAAGCTCTCGGACGAGGAGGCATACTACCTCAACTTCAAGCCCCAGCGTCCGATGACGCTCGAGGAGTATCTGAAGCGGTACGAAAAGGAGGCATTCGAGGTGCTGGGCACCGACCTGGAGGCCTATCCGAAATACTATGCCGAGAACCGCGACTACTTCTACGGCGGCGAGGGAATGTACGTGATGACCGTGGATGAGGACTGCAAGGCCTGGGGTATCGCAAACAACGACATCCGCCTGCTCGAGAAGGCCGTATCGTGCCTCGAGCAGGGCCAGGAGGTCGAGCGGGCCGAGCGGGTGCTGCGGCGCTACACGCTCTGTACGTTCACACGGCCCGAGGAGTGGCGCCAGTGGCTCGACACGTATCGCGACAAGATCTTCTTCACCGAGTCCGGCGGATGGTTCTTCATGGTGGACGGACCGGCCTCGCTGCCCGGAAACGATTACCACGCCCGCGAGAAGGCCGCAAAGGAGGCTTCGGCCGAGGCCGAGCGCAAGCAGGCCGAGTTGGGCGAGACCTCGCAGGCCGAACCGGTGGCCGTGGCGGCCCGGATGGTCGGCCAGGGCGACAGCCGTGCCATCGAGGTGCGCATGCGCATCCACCCCGGATTCCACGTATACCGGCAGGTAGGGGCATCGGATCCCTACATTCCGCTGACGGTGGAGGCCTCGTTGCCCGAGGGATGCACGGCCGGCGAACTGATCGCCCCGGCCCCGCAGCAGTCGGGGTCGGCCGGAACGACCGTCTACGAGAACGAGGTGACGCTGACGCTGCCCGTCAAGGGCAACGGCACGGGAACGGCCACCTGCACGGTGGGCTGGCAGAGCTGCGACGACCACGTCTGCACCCCGCCCCAGACCCGTGAGTTCACGCTCCGGATCGAATAACGGGCCGCAGGCAGCGGCAAACACGGGAAACGGCGGAGGGTCTTCGGGCCCTCCGCCTTCGTTTTTCCGTTTTCCACACGGCCGGAGGGTGCCGGGGAAAGGCTGGCGGCAAGGCCGGGCAGACGGGACGAAGGGCGGGAACGCGGTCTGGCGGAACCCGGAGGGAGAAGGCAAAGGAGGCGGAATGCAGTGCGTGGCGTTTTTTTGCGTATCTTTGCCCCGCGCATCAAGGCGCACACTACCCTGCCCTATGAAAATCGCAGATATCGACCTGGGCGAAAAGCCCCTGCTGCTCGCCCCCATGGAGGACGTCACGGACCCCTCGTTCCGCTACATGTGCAAACGGTTCGGGGCCGACGTGGTATACACCGAATTCATCTCCTCGGACGGACTCATACGCGACGCCGCGAAGTCGCTCAAGAAACTCGAGATCGACGATGCGGAACGGCCCGTCGGCATACAGATCTACGGGCACCTGATCGAGCCGATGGTCGAGGCCGCCCGGATGGCCGAAGCCGCCGGACCGGACATCATCGACATCAACTTCGGCTGCCCGGTGAAGAAGATCGCCGGACGCGGGGCCGGGTCGGGAATGATGCGCGACGTACCGCTGATGGTCGAGATGACGCGGCAGATCGTCCGCGCCGTGAAGAAACCCGTGACGGTGAAGACCCGGCTGGGCTGGGACGAGGAGTCGAAGAACATCGAGGAGATTGCGCTCCGCCTGCAGGATGTCGGCATCGCCGCGCTCACGATCCACGGCCGCACGCGGGCCCAGATGTACCGCGGCGAAGCGGACTGGACCCTGATCGGGCGCGTGAAGAACAACCCGCAGATCCGGATCCCGATCATCGGCAACGGCGACGTCGATTCGGGGCCCAAGGCCAAAGAGATGTTCGACCGGTACGGTGTGGACGGCGTGATGATCGGCCGCGCAACCTACGGCCGGCCGTGGATCTTCCGCGAGGTGAAGCACTACCTCGCGACGGGCGAGGTGATGCCCCAGCCGTCGGTCGTCGAACGGGTGGAGATCGCCAAGGAACATCTGCACAAATCGCTGGAGATCAAAGGAGAGCATGTCGGCATTCTCGAAATGCGGCGTCATCTGACCAACTACTTCAAGGGGTTGCCGAATTTCAAGGAGACGCGGCTGAAGCTGGTCACGTCACTCGACATCGACGAACTTTTCGCCACGCTCGACTGTGTGGCCGAGCGCTGGGGAGGATACGACCTCTCGGAGGCGGTGCCCGCTCCCCTCTCGCACGATCTGTAACCCGAAACGCGATACAAAGACGAAACGGCACCGTGCAGCTGCACGGTGCCGTTTCGTCTTGCGGGAGCCCGGAAGCCCGGGCGTCGGCCCCACCATGCGGCCGTTACTTCAGCACCCGCTCGATGTAGGCCTTGTAGTCCTTCACGACGGGTTTGTAATCCTCGTCCTCGAAAAGGGGCGAGGAGATCAGGAAGTCGGCCGTCGAACGATTGACGGCCGTCGGCACATTATAGAGCGTCGCCAGGCGCAGGAGGGCCTTGACATCGACATCGTGGGGCTGCGCCGACATCGGGTCCCAGAAGAAGATCAGCGCGTCGATGCGTCCGTCGGCAATGAGCGAACCCAGCTGCTGGTCGCCGCCCAACGGGCCCGACTTAAGCAGCGTGATCTGGAGTTCGGGATGCGGCAGCGTGTTCAAATCGTGCTCTCCCCGGTGGTCGCGCAGCGTCCGCTCGACCATCTTGCCCGTCGTCCCGGTGCACACCAGATGGTGTGCGCTCAATTTCGCACAATTCCATTCGACCCATTCGGCCAGGTCGCGTTTCATGTTGTCGTGGGCTACCAGAGCCAGCACTTTCGTCTTCCGATCCATAATCGACATGATGTTTTGTTCCTGTTCCGCAAAAATAGTACAATTCGCCGGAAAACGGACTCCGGAGCAGCCCGGAGGACAAAAAAAATCCCGACCCGGAGCGGGTCGGGAGGTCTTGCCTGCCCGGCAGAGGCCAGGCAGCGGATCGGGCACGGCGGATCAGGCCTCGGCAGGAGCCTCGCCGGAGGCCTCGTCCGGTGCGGTCTTGAACTCCGTGAAGCCGGCACGCACCAGGATGTTGTACCACGAGAAGCATTTCTTCATGTCGGAAACATGGACGCGGTCGCGGTCGTACTCCGGAAGCACCTCGGCGAAGTAGGCCTTCAGGTGCTCGGGCGTCTCCTTCGGGTCGATGGCCTCCTTGCCGCCCGTGTGGGCATAGATGCGCGTGAAGACATCGGCCAGAGCGATGTCGTCGCCCTCGGTGAACATCGAAATCTCGGACAGCGCGCTCACCTTGGCCGTGGCCGAGGCATTCATCCGGCGGCCGTCGATCAACGACTCGACGATCACGCCGCGCATCGATTGCGCCACGTATTTATAAAGCCCGGGCTGTCCCGAAATCGCAAGAATCTCTCTCAGTTCCATAGTCTGTAAAAATATCTTTGGGTTAATGGTTACTCCTTCTTCAGGTGGACGTCCATCTGCGGGAACGGGAAGTTGATGCCCGCGGCGGGAAGCTCCTTGTAGAAGCGTTCGTTGTATTCGAAATAGACGTTCCAATAGTCCGCATTGCGCGTCCATGCACGGACGGTGAGGTTCACCGAGCTGTCGGCAAGCGCTCCGACCCACACCACGGCCGAAGCCGGAGCCTCGGGTTCGCGCAGGATGCGCGCATCGGCGGAGAACATCGCCAGGATGGCCTGCCGCGCCGCATCGACGTTATCGCCGTAGGAGATGCCGACCGTCCAGTCCACACGCCGCAGGTCGGCCGTCGAGTAATTGTCGATGATGGCCGTGGCGATCGAGTTGTTGGGGATGTAGATCGTCTGGTTGTCCACCGTGGTGATGACCGTCGAGAAGAGCTTGATCTCGCGCACCGTGCCCGACTGGCCCTGGGCCGAGATGTAGTCGCCCACGCGGTAGGGCTTCATCAGCAGGATCATCACCCCGCCGGCGAAGTTCTGCGCCGTGCCGCTCAGGGCCATACCGATGGCCAGCGTGGCGGCCGAGAAGACGGCGATGAGCGACGTGACATTGACGCCCAAAGTCGAGACCACGATGAGTACCAGCAGCAGCATGAAGACCACGCGGACCGTATTGCGCAGGAACGAACGCAGCGAGATATCGACCTGGCGCCGCTCGCAGATCGCATCGAGGAAGCGGATCAGACGCCGCACAATCCAGCGCCCGATGAAATAGACGGCCAGCGCGATGAGGATCTTCACCACGATCCAGATCGACTCCGAAAGCAGGCTGCGCAACAGCGAATCGATATCCAGGTTGGCCAGCCGGCGCACGGCCTCGGCGAAGTTGGCCTTCTGGACGCTGTCGGGAACGATCAGCGGCGCAGCCTCATCGGCGGCCGCAAGGAGCGGCAAAAACAGGGCGGTCAGCAAATTCATGTTCGTTTCACATACGGTTTACTCGGCAAAAATAGCCAAAAAATGGAGATTTTATTAACTTTGTCCATATTTTACGACATTTAAACGAAATGAGCACCATGCAGCCGCTGAACCAAGTAGAGATCATACAGATCAACATCTCCGGTGCGGACAAGCCCGGAATGACCTCCTCGCTGACCGAGATCCTCGCACGATATGACGCCTCGATCCTCGACATCGGACAGGCCAACATCCACCAGTCGCTCACGCTCGGAATCCTCATACGCACGACCCCCGACAAGTCGGGAAACATCATGAAGGAGCTGCTCTTCAAGGCTTCGGAGCTGGGTGTGATGATCCGCTTCACCCCCATCTCGGCCGAGCAGTACGAAGACTGGGTCAGCCGCCAGGGCAAGAACCGCTACATCATCACCCTGCTCGGGCGCACGGTAACCGCACGCCACATCGCCGAGGTGACGAAGGTCGTGGCCGAACACGGGCTGAACATCGACGCCATCAAGCGCCTGACGGGCCGCGTGCCCCTGCGCGAGGAGGACCGCCGGGCCCGCTCGTGCATCGAGCTCTCGGTGCGCGGGTCGCTCACCGACGAGGAGCGCAGCACGATGCAGGAGGGGTTCATGAACCTCTCGGACCAGGGGCTCGACGTCTCCTTCCAGAAGGACGACATCTACCGCCGCAGCCGGCGCCTGATCTGCTTCGACATGGACTCGACGCTCATCGAGACGGAGGTGATCGACGAACTGGCCGAACGGGCCGGCGTCGGCGACCGGGTCCGCGAGATCACGGCCAGCGCCATGCGCGGCGAGATCGACTTCCGCGAGAGCTTCACGCAGCGCGTCGCCCTGCTCAAGGGGCTCGACGTCTCGGTCATGGAGGACATTGCCCGCAACCTGCCCATCACCGAGGGGCTCGAACGCATGATGACCGTCCTCAAGCGCGTGGGCTACAAGACGGCGATCCTCTCGGGCGGCTTCACCTACTTCGGCAACTACCTGCGCCAGAAATACGGCTTCGACTACGTCTACGCCAACGAGCTCGAGATCGAGGACGGGCACCTCACGGGCCGCTACGTCGGCGAGATCGTCGACGGCCGTCGCAAGGCCGAGCTGCTGCGGCTGCTCTGCCAGTTCGAGTCGATCAACATCGCGCAGTCGGTGGCCGTCGGCGACGGGGCGAACGACCTGCCGATGCTCAACCTCGCGGGACTCGGCATCGCCTTCCACGCCAAACCCAAGGTCAAGGCCACGGCCCGGCAGTCGATCTCGACGATCGGGCTCGACGGCATCCTCTACTTCCTCGGACTGAAGGATTCGCGCATCGAGGCGTAATGTCGCACGCGGGGCCGATACTCTTCAGCGCCGCGGCACTGCTGCTGAGCGGCTGCTACGACTCGGATTTCCGCACGAAGGGAAGCCCGTCGCAGCCGGCCGCCGTCACGACAACCATCGCCCGCTTCAACGGGGCGCTCGTCGAAGAGACCCCTGCCATCACGGGCGACATCGTGCTGTCGGGTGTGGTGACGACCAGCGACGGGGCGGGCAACTTCTACCGCACGTTCTGCATCGAGGAGGCGGGTGCCGGACTGGAGGTGATGGCCGGCATCGACCAGCTGCACAACGACTTCCCGGTCGGCTGCCGCGTCACGCTGCACCTGCGGGGACTGGCCGCCGGCCGCAGCCGCGGTGTCGTGCAGGTCGGCCGCGAACCCGCTCCGGGCAGCGGCTACACGACCGACTACATCGGCTCGAAACCCGCGCTCGACGCCCATGTCGAACGCTGCGACGACGCGCTGCAGGCGGTCCTCCCCACCCGGCTCACCATCGCCGAACTGACACCCGACCGCTGCGGAAGCCTCGTCCGCATCGACGGCCTGCGCTATGCGCCCGAGCAGGTCATCGAAGCCTCGTGGGCCGGCGAGAAGCGTTTTCGCGACGATACGGGAGCCGAAATCCGTACCTATGTCCGGCCCTACGCCCGCTTTGCCGACCGCGAGGTCCCGACGGGCCCCGGGTCGATCACGGGCATCCTGCAACGCGACGACGACGGATGCTACCTGCTCAAACCGCGCCATGAAGAGGACCTGCTGCAATGACCGGCCATCCGCACGGGCAGGCGCCGCACTCCGGCGCGCCGGATTCTTCGGCCTGCTCCTGCTCATCGGCGCGGCCTGCAACCGGGCCTCGGAGCCCCGCTACGGCGATCCGGACGACGGGGAGACGGTCTCCATTCCCCGGCTCAAGGCCCTCGCGGACCGGAGCGGCGCCACCGAGATCCGGCAGGAGCTCCGCATCCGCGGCCGCATCACGGGCAACGACTGCTTCGGGGAGTTCTACAAGACGCTCGTCGTCGAGGATGCCTACGGCGGCATCAGCCTCGCCGTCGATGCCACGGACCTCTTCTACGGCTATCCGTTCGGATACGAACTGACCGTGCGCTGCAACGGGCTCACGCTCTGCGAATACGGCGGCAAGCTCGTCCTCGGGACGACGCCGACGGACGACGGCCCGGGACGCATCGCCGCCGCGGACCTGCCCCGCTACCTGACGGTCTCGCCGGCAGACGGCACCCGTCCCGAACCGCGCCTGCGCACCATTCCCGAAATCGGCACGGCGGATATCGACCGCTACGTGCGCCTCGACGGCGTCTGCTTTCCCGACGGCGGCCCGTGGTGCGCCGTCGATCCCGAAACGGGCCGCCACACGACGACCGAGCACCGCATCGTCGACACCGAGGGCCACACGTTCACCGTGCGCGCCGCCTCGACATGCACCTATGCCGACGAGCCCGTACCATCGGGCACGGGCTCGCTATGCGGTATTGTCGACTTTTTCAACGGAAAGTTCACGCTCCGCGTCACCGACTGCGGCGCGCTGTTCGTCAGCGCTGCAGCGCCTCCCAGAGCATATCCTTGAGCTGCTGGATATTCAGCCCCGAGACCGACGAAATGAAGAGCGAGGGCACCCCCTCGGGCAGGTGCGCACGCATCTGGGCGATGAGTTCGTCGTCGAGCATGTCGCACTTCGTAACGGCCAGCAACCGCTGCTTGTCTAACAGCTCGGGATTGTACTGCGTCAGCTCGCCCAGCAGGATGTCGTAGTCGCGGCGGATGTCGTCGCTGTCGGCCGGAATCATGAAGAGCAGCACCGAGTTGCGTTCGATGTGGCGCAGGAAGCGCGTGCCGAGGCCGCGGCCCTCGTGCGCCCCCTCGATGATGCCCGGGATGTCGGCCATGACGAACGACTTGTGGTCGCGCACCTCGACGATGCCCAGGTTGGGTTCGAGCGTCGTGAAGGCGTAGTTGGCGATCTTGGGCTTGGCGGCCGACACGACCGAGAGCAGCGTCGATTTCCCGGCATTGGGGAAGCCCACGAGTCCGACGTCGGCCAGCACCTTCAGTTCGAGGATGAAGGCCCCTTCGTCGCCCTCCTCGCCCGGCTGCGCATAGCGCGGCGTCTGGTTCGTGGCGCTCTTGAAGTGCCAGTTGCCCAGTCCTCCGCGGCCGCCCTTCAGCAGCACGAGCTCCTCACCGTCCTCGGTCACCTCGCCGACGAACTCCGTCGTCGTGCCCTCGTCGGTCTCGACAACGCGGCGCGCCACGGTGCCCAGCGGCACGGGGATGACGATGTCGCGTGCATCCTTGCCCGAGGAGCGGGCTCCGGAGCCGTTCTCGCCGTCCTCGGCGAACTGGTGGCGCTGATACTTGAGGTGGATGAGCGTCCAGTACTGCCGGTCGCCCCGCAGCACGATGCTGCCGCCCTTGCCACCATCGCCGCCGTCCGGACCGCCGAAGGCCACGAATTTCTCGCGGCGGAAGTGTGCCGAACCGGCGCCGCCGTGCCCCGAGCGGGCGAATATCTTCACGTAGTCTACAAAGTTGGAACCTGCCATAACATCGGTTTTACGCTGCAAAGATAGTGCAAAGCGGCCGTCGCGGCAAATTTATTTGCCGGCATGCGAAGAGAGGAGGACGGCGCAACCGGCCGTCCCCCTCTCTCCCCGTTGCACGAGCACGGCGTCAGAGCGCCAGCGGCTCGTAATCCAGCCCCCAGGCCTCGGCCACAGGCTTGTAGACGACCTTGCCCTCGACGACGTTCAGGCCCAGTGCCAGTTCGGGATTCTCCTGCGCTGCACGCCGCCACCCCTTGTCGGCCAGCTGGATCGCATAGGGAAGCGTGGCGTTCGTCAGGGCCAGCGTCGAGGTGCGCGGCACGGCACCCGGGATGTTGGCCACGCAGTAGTGGAGAATGCCGTCGACGTAGTAGACCGGATCCTCGTGCGTCGTCGGACGCGACGTCTCGAAGCAGCCGCCCTGGTCGATGGCCACGTCGACCATCACCGTGCCGGGCTCCATGAGCTGCAGCATGTCGCGCGTCACGATCTTCGGGGCCTTCGCGCCGGGAATCAGCACCGAACCGATCACCAGGTCGGCGTGCCGGAGCTCCTCGCGGATGTTGTATTCCGAGGACATGAGCGTCTTGACGTTCCTGGGCATCACATCGGTCAGGTAGGTCAGGCGCGGCAGCGAGATGTCGCAGATCGTCACGTCGGCACCCAGTCCGGCAGCCATGCGGGCCGCCGCCGTACCGACGACTCCCGCGCCGATGACGAAGACGCGCGCAGGCTTCACGCCCGGCACGCCGCCCAGCAGCACGCCCTTGCCGCCGCGCGGCTTCTCGAGGAAGTAGCACCCCTCCTGCGTGGCCATGCGGCCGGCAACCTCCGACATCGGGGTGAGCAGCGGCAGCGAACGGTCCGCCCGCTCGACGGTCTCGTAGGCGCAGCAGACGGCCCCGCTGTCGATCATCGCACGGGTCAGCGGCTCGCTGCTGGCAAAGTGGAAATAGGTGAAAAGGAGCTGTCCGGCACGGACGAGCTTGTATTCGGGGGCGATCGGCTCCTTGACCTTGACAATCATCTCGGCCGTCGCATAGACCTCCTCGATCGTGGGCAGGATCTCCGCACCCACCGCCCTGTAGGCATCATCGGTAAAACCGCTGTTCACTCCGGCCGTAGCCTGCACATACACCTTGTGACCGCGCCGCGTCATCTCCTGAACGCCGGCCGGGGTCATTGCAACGCGATTCTCGTTGTTTTTGATCTCTTTGGGAATACCGATAATCATAGGTTTTGAAAGTTTTAAGGTTTTTGGCTTTCCAAATTACAAATTTTGCATCGAAATCCAAAAAAATCCGATTGTTTTTTATAATATCCATCAAAACCGGTACGAAACCGTAACGTAGAACGACCGCGGCAGGGCGTAGGTCAGGCGCGTGGCGTGGGGCTGCCAGAGGGTCTGGTCGCCGGCCGCGATGCGGCGCACACGCTGTGCCTCGTAGGCACTGTAGACCATATCGTCGCCGCCGAGCAGGTTGCGCAGCATCAGGGCGACGACCAGGCGCGAACGGTCGAAATAGAAGCTCTTGAAGAGCGAGGCACCGAGCGTCAGGGCGTCGTCCAGCCGCTCCTGCCGCACGAAGGCGTCGAAGAGTTCGGGCGACGTGCCGCCCTGGGAGGCGATGCGATCCGTGCGGCGCAGGAAGGAGGGCTCGGCATACCGTCCGCCGACATACCCCGCCGAGAGACGGAGCCCCCACCCTTTCGGTCCGAAGTACGCCAGCTCGGCACAGGCCGTCGCGCCGGGTACACCGCCCGGCACGCAGCCGCCCATGCGGCTCACGGCCCGCATGTCGACCACCGTGTTGTCCACATCCGAAAGCACCGTGACCAGCGGGTCGCGGACATACGCGCAGTGCTGCACCGAGGCGGCCAGCGCCAGGCTCCAGCGATACGACAGCCGGATGTCGGCCGCAGCCTCCACGCCGAGAGCCCGCCAGCCGATGCCGCTCACGGACATGTCGCAGTAGAGCCCCGCCATGTCGTCGTAGTAGCGCCGCGTCTGCATGGCATCGAGCCGCAGCGTGGCATAGGCCGTCACCTGCAGCCCGACGACGGGGCCCGTCATGCGGTACGCGAGCTCCGCGGCGTAGTTCTGCTCCGCCGCCGGGCCGTCCACCGTGCGGTTGTTGTACTGGGGTTGGAAGAAGAGCTCCTCCGCCTCGGGCATGCGGGCGGCGGCAAGCAGCGCGACCGAGAGGTAGTGCCGCGGCGTGAAGGCCCAGCCAATCGAGGCGCGGAGCGTGTAGGGAGTGAAGTGCAGCCGCCGCGAGGCACCGTAGGATTGCGCCCCGGGGAAGAGCTCCTTTTCGTAGTGGCCTCGGCGGAAGATCACCCCGTCCGAGAGCACAAGGCCCGCATCGGCCCGCAGGCGGTCGGAGCGGTAGGCGGCATGCAGGCGCACGCCCGCCTCGCGCACCGCAAGGGTGTAGTCGTAGCCGAAGCGGTCGCCGCGCCCGATCCGCCGGTCGGGATGGCGCAGGTCGTTCTGCAGCAGGTTGCCGTAGGTGTCGTCGTCGACGAGGTACTGGTCGATATCCACCAAATAGTCGGCCCCCAGCAGGTCGCGCATCTGCTTGTAGTGACGTGTCGACGTGCGGCGCACCCAGCCGCCGTAGCGGAGCGTCAGTCGCCCGTCGAGCTCGGTGACGAAGGCCGCATCGGCCTGCACGTCGCCGATGCGCTCGACCCGGTCCTCGAGCGCATAGACCGCCTCGCCGCCCGCCAGGCGGTTCTGGGCGATCAGCTCGTCCCAGCGCACCTGCGTGTAGCGGGCGTCGCGCGAGCGCCACGCCTGCTCGCTCTCCCGGTCATCCGTATAGGAGGGCAGGTAGCGGTAGTTGTCGGGCATGGGTGTGCGGGCGTCGTACCACCCCAATGCACTGTACCTGCGCAGGCCCGCCTCGCCGCCGAGGGTCAGGGCGAGCGACGTCTTCGCCGAAAGGGGCATGCGCCAGGTGGCGACGCCGAGCGGCACGCACTCGCGCCGCACGCGCGAATTGCGCACCCGTCCCTGCTGAAAGCCCCAGGCGGGGTTGTAGAGCGGATCGCCCGTCAGCGTGAAGGCCTCCTCCACGGAGCTCAGCCGCGTACCCCGCACCGAGGGCGGCACGACGGCCAGCAGCGACAGCTCCGCCCCGCCCGCAAAGCGTTTCGAGAGGTGAAACCCCGCCGTCAGGGCATTCGTGAAGACCCCTTCGACGTGCATGTCGCGCCCCGTGCGGGCATCGGCCGCGAGGCGCAGCCGCCAGCCGCGTCCCACGTCGAGCGACGAGGAGACCTTCGCCCCGACACGGTAGTTGCGGTCGGTCAGCCGCACCGACGCCAGGTGCGGCGTGAGCGCCTCGTCCGGCGTGAAGACAAAGC
>OLSA01001197.1_pt1 | contig 21865 bp, 27 predicted proteins | sample 1672731 | NCBI WGS metagenome assembly OLSA01 (sample SAMEA3136718, study PRJEB25190) | human gut metagenome | biome: human gut; feature: human-associated habitat; material: faeces | place: Austria | collected 2013
TCAGTTCGTTCAGTAGAGGTTGCTGAGTACATGAATGTATCTAAAGCGAGCGTTAATCATGCAGTTAGGCACACGCGAAATCAGGCACATTATTTTGAATAATCAGGTTGTCAACTCATCCAGGGCGCTCCATTCACTCAAACACACCGTGCCAAAATCACACAAAAATATTGCCATACATATGGTAGATCACATTAGAAGATTGGGCGTTTTCCCAGCTAACTACGCATTAGATTTAGGCGAATTTATTGACAGCAACGGTAATTCGTATATAGACATTGTAGAGTTAAATCCCATATCATGTTCTATGTGCTATGTAAATAATAGTATCTATGCTGATGTGGTTCCTGAGATTGGCGAATGTCAGCGCCAACTAATGATGGGTGCTGAGTTTTGCTACGATGCCATCGCAAATCCAAAGAATTACGATATGCTGAGAATATCCGATAAGAGTTATACTTATACTTCGGATAACCAATACGCTCTTTTATAGTTTGCATATCATAGAGGGTTTTAGAGCAATTCTGGAAGTGACGCTTGTTTCTTTCTCTGTGTTAAATCTCCGATAGAGTGAGTCCTTCTGGGAGGTCCATCATGAACCTCCCCTGGGTTCAGCAAATGGGCGCAGTCCTCCCTTGGCGGAGGACTGCGCTTTTCTGCGGCCTTACTGCACGGAATACAGGTTGGATGTGCTGCTCCCATTGTCACGGTAGCGTGGGATCTTTTGCAGGTATCCATGCTGCTCCAGATCCGTCAATGCCCGTTTGACCGTGGAGCGTGACAATCGCATGTCGGACGCAATCGTCTTGATTCCTGGCCAGCATTTTCCCTCGCTGTCTGCACGGTCACGCAGATACATATAAACTGCCCTCGCTCTGGAGGGCAGTTCGGTGTCGGCATAAATTGTTCCGAAGTAACTCATAGATCCTCCTCGCCATAGGTTTTCATTTGCTTTCCGCCCCTGCGCCGAGGCTTATCTACAGCAGGCTCATGAGCAATGCCACCGCGTCCGGAAACGGCATAGGCTCCACGCATATCCGCATTTTCCGCCTTATTTGACTGCGGGAGGTTACGCTCCAGATCTTCACGGTTGGCATAGGCTACCGCACGATCTGCCCGCTCCGGCACGATATAAGGCTCCTCGAAGGTGATACCCCATTCCAGGAAAAGCCGCAGGCGGGTACGCATGGGATGCTGTCCCGTCTTTTGGACAATAAAATTTCCCTTGGGAATAGACTTCAGCTCATCTGGCGTCAGCAGCGGACGCTCCATCATCTGCAGGCTTTGGCTTGGATCGTTCTTTCCCCTGCTCACCGATCCAGACAGAACAGTACGGTTTCCGAGTGCCTTGGACAACACCTCCGCCGTTTGACTATTTGGTGCGAAGCCACCGAAGATGGTGTCCTGGCAGTTGTCCTGAATAATTTCGCTTCCTTCTTTTCCGTAGTTCTTTTCAAGCTGCGCTAAGGACTGAATGATCGGCACCAGCGTCAGGCGGCGGGAACGGCCTGCGGAGAACAGCGGAAGGACATCGAAGGGCGGCATGGTGCCAAATTCATCGCAATACAGTACCACACGGTTTTGCAGCTTCCCTCCGTTTTCATCCGCCACAGCAAACAGTTCACGGCTCAGATTTTGAATCATCAAGCCCGCCATGAAGTTTTTGGTGGTGTCCTCCTCCGGAAGAATGAGAAAGATGGCAGACTTTTCAGAGGCAAATTTCTCCGCGTCAATGGCGCTGTCGAAGCAAAGCACCTGCTCCAACTCCGAGTCCAGAAATGCATTGAGGCGAGAAAGCACTGTGGACATGACAGAGGCCATGGCCTGCTCCGCACTGTTGAGTGCTGCACCCGCAAACCATCTGGCCTTGTGGTCAGGCGGCAGCTTGCTCATCAGGAGTTGGAAGTGACTCTTGCCCTTTACCTTGCTGGGTTCCAGCAGATCCTGCACCAACTTGAAAACGGAAACGATATGCCGGCGTTCCTGGGGATGCGCCTCATCCGGTGGAAGAAACTCCGCCAGCATCAGAATGACCGAGGTGAGCAGTCCCTCCGCCGCATCATAGAAAAAGGCGTTCTGTCCGCGATTGCTGTCATCGCCATCGGGGTTGACAATGGTTTTGGCGAGAATCTTAGCGTACTTCTCCGCCTTAGCTCGAGCCGCAAGGTTCTTGGGATCTTTTCTTGCGATATCCATGTAGCGGTTGACCAGTGTCAGCAGGTTGTTGCCATTTGAACGGGTCGGATTTCGCAGGTCAATGACGGACACATTATAACCGTAGCAGTTTTTCGCAATCGTGCCGTAATTGCGGGCCAGATCACCCTTGCTGTCCAGCGCCAGCCAGCTCATGCCGGAGGCGCAGGCGTATTCCAGATTGGGATACAGGAAAAATGCGGTCTTGCCAATACCGCTGGCGCCGATCATAAGGCAGTGGATGTCATCGCTGTCCACCAGTGCGGTGAGCTCCTGCGGTTGCCCCTTGCAACCGAGGATCAATCCCTGCTCCGTGGGGAGATTCTGTCCTTTGCGCCACTCTCTGACCTTGAAGGGCACATGGGCATAGGTCTGCCTGATTTCCTTGTCGGTGGCCCATCGGGCTGTGCCGTGCTGCCCATCGCCCACAGTGCGGGATTTGATATTGCCAAGGGTATAGTGATGAGACATCATGGACAGCCCACCGATGACAAGGAACATTGCTGCTCCCGCTGCGATCAGGATCCAGATACTTGCGTTCAACATTTCACCTCATTTCATTCATAGCAAGGCCCTGAGCGTTTTCGCCGCTCAGGGTCAGATCGTCATTCCAGTCTTTGTTTTCCGGGATTAGGCGCTCCACGGAATAGCGCACCTCTAACTGATTCTGCATCCGGCGGCTGGCCTGATTACCAGCTTCATCGTTATCGAGGCAGAGCAGGACGGTGTCGAGCTGCGGCGCTTGTTCCAACATCTGCAATACCGGCTGAATGGATGTGCCGCAACAGGCTACATAGCTGTGCCGCTGCCAGTTCTCCGGATAAAGGGTGATGAAGGACAGCATATCGATGGGTGCTTCAAACACATACAGACTTCTGTCTGTGCCGACATAATGGAAGCTGTATCGTGGATCACTGCCCTCGACGTTCAAGCGGAAGGCTTTTCCGTAGCTGTTGGCGCTGCGCTTGTGGGCGTGGCGGGGAACACCATCTGTATCCGTACCAACAAACACGGCGTTGTGATATTCGGCATCCTCATACAGAAGCCCAGCCTTGGCAAAGTGCGCCACCACATCTCTTGCGATGCTGCGATGTTTGATGAGATACGCAAACACTCTGCGCATATCTTTGTTGGCGGGCGGCAGTGCAAATGGCTTCGCAGGTTCCTCTGTACGTTCCCCGGCAGAAGGATACGCCGTCCCCAGTTCACCGCCCAGCAGCATTGTCACTGCGTCCGGGTAGCTAAGGCCGTAGAACCGCTGCACAAAGCTGACGGCATGTCCGCCTCGCTCCTCCGCATGGTCATACCATTCGTTGCCTCGGACGGTCACGCTGTGGTCACTGGCAAGGCGTTTTTCTCTGCCGGAGGAAAGCAGCTTTTCACCGCGGCAGCGCAGGAACTCCTCCAGATTCACTGCGGCGGCGCGCTGTTTCTGTTCTTCGGTGAAATGAATATAGCTTGACATGGAGTTCTCCTTTTTTACATACTCTGCTGATACTGCGTCTGCTCCTCGTGATCATCCGCCCTGTGACCCATAGCCATACGTTTCTCCATAAGCCGTCTGCGGCGTTTGGAGTCGATACGGATCCCCGATGGGTTGCTTGGCAGAACAGAATTGCTTTGAAATATCCTGCTCATGTGATGGAGCAGCTTGGTTGCCGCCAGCATGACAGACGGATCCCGGAACTGGTCAAAGTGGTCGAGAAAGAATCGTGCATACTCATTGCCCTGTACCGCAGATCGGATCAACCATTCTTTGGCCTGCTCACGATCTGGAGGGACATCCCGCCCTAAGAGATACAGCTTGCCCAAGGTGTACTGTGCAAATTGATTTCCCTGATCAGCGGAGGCTGTCAGGTACGCAAGAGCCTTTTCCACATCCTTCGGCACGGGCTCACCGGTGAGATAAATCTTTCCGAGCCGATACCGTGCAAACTGATTGCCTTGTTCTGCGGCCTTGTCAAGCCATTCCATCGCTTCATCCCATCGTTTTTGCGTGAGGAGCAGCTTCCCGAGGGCGTACTCCGAGAAATCATTACCGGCTTCTGCCGAGCGCCGAAACCACTGTTCTGCCTTTGCATGGTCACGCAAGGTGGAGAAATCATCCCGATAGAACTTACCAAGCTGATGCGCCGCAACGGTATATCCTTCCGCCCAGAGCTGCTCCAGCGCTTTGACCGCTTCTGCGTGTTCCGCATCCAGCGCATAGATGTCCTGCAGAACAGCCTTTGCTGCGCGGTAACGCTGCGTCTGCTCATACACACTGTAGGACTGATGCTCCTCCTTCTGACTTTCCGGCTCAGGCTCATCCTGCATTCTTTCATTCTCAAAGGTTGAGAGGCCGAGACGAATATTCTCGGCCTCCCGGATGATGTCGTTCTTGATTTTACGAAACTCCTTGCGTTGAGATAGCGGGAGTCGCTCCCACGGGGTGCTGTGACCGTAACACTCGTTCAGTTCCTCATGGATCTGATTCCACACCTCATAGCATTCAGAAACCTCTGGCAGCTCCGTCAGCGCGTCCACGACGGTATCGACGAGCTGCTTCAGCGGCTTCTTGAGATAGCCATACTGTTTCTTTCCGGTGGTCGTTTCCAGTGCCTGCACGAGCTGACGCATGTTGTCCTCGATGATCGGGCTGTCGCAGATCTGGTGTTGCATCCGGCTAATCATTTCCCGCATTGCATTCTGCGCTGCCTCCACCAAGTCTGAGTAGGCCACATCCTTGCGCTCATAGATTTGCTGCATCTCATCCCGGAAGATGGCATTGGTCAGCTTGGAGCGCATGGCCGCGATTCCATCCTTAGTCAGGAAGCCTTCCTTCGGATCATCCGACCAGACCATCATGTGGATGTGCGGGTGATGCCCTTCGTCATGGAAGGCGGCATACCAGTGGAAGTTATCGAGCGATATCTTCATTGACTTTGCCAGCGTCGGTGCGCTCTCCATGAGGAGCGTGCGCCACGCATCGGCGTTGTCGTATTCCAAACGAGCGGCATCCTCACGTCGCAAAGAGTAGATGATGGTCCACACATTTCCCTCATGCGCTTCCAGCTCCGACATTGCCGAAGCGAGATCTACGGAAGTGATTGAGCTGAACAGGCCATGGCTTCCGTGCTTCTGCACGCGGGGGCGGGTAGCGATGTACTGCATATATCCGCTCTCCGAATCAATTTCGTGGAGGTTAGCATCCAACGCCATGGTGATGAATGCGGAAGCCGTACCAAGCGTGGGCGTTTTGCAGTAGTCCTCGTACTCAAGCAGCTCCACCGCATCCGGGAAGTCCGTGAGCAGTTTTTGAATCAGCTCACGCTGACCTTTTGTTACCGCACCGTTTCCGGCCAACCTCTCCACTCCTTCACGGGTAGCAATGTAGCGCATGTACCCGCCAGCTTTCCCGGATTTGATATAGCCGCTTTTCTGTACGAGCTTCACCATCGCTTACACCGACTTCTGAAAGTCCATTGCATCCTTGAAGGAGATACGGCCATTGGTTCGCTTCATATCTCGGATGGCCTTGCCGCGCAGGCGCTCATACGTTCCTTCATCGATGTCGGTGTCATAGGCGATGATCTGTGCCATCAGGTTGATGTCCACGCCCTGCTTGAAAAGCAGAGAACTGATGCGGCCTGCGAAACCGTCCAGCGTTCCGGTCAGCGTTGCGGAGAGTACTTCAGGCAGAAATGCACTGGCGTTCTTCGTGTTCAAGTAGCCGACATAGAACTTGAGCGCGTTCATCACAAACTCGCTTCGGCTGCTGCAGTTATCCTGCTTCAGGTGCGCATCGATCTCTCTGTCCATATCCTCAGTGATCCAGAAAGCCTTTTTGATCTTGTTGTTGTGTTCCATTGATAAATTCCTCCTTATTTCCGTGTTGTCCCCGCTGGAACCCCTTGTCACACGGGAATTTTCCGGTTTATAGGGTCCAAGCCGCTCCGCAAGGCACTATTTTGTCCCCAGCCTAAAAAGCCGAAAACTGCCCGCACTGCGGGCAGAAGTGGTTCGAGCCGGGGTGCTTTGTCCCCGGCTCTTTCTCCTGCTTTTCTTTCGTCGGATGCTGATATCCCCACAAAGCGGTTCAAAGCCCGCCCAAATCCCCGGTGGGGTACTCGCTCGGGCTACCTGTAAAAAGCGCACACAGCGGCCCACAGGGGCGGACACGGCGGTTACATCTGCATCTCAGGAGCCTGCGTTTCACTGTCCCGAAGCTGTTGGGCGTACTCGTGCAGGCTCATGCCGGTCTGCTGCTGGCAGAACGCCTCCATCTTGCAGAGCAGGACTTCCTGTTCGGCGGCGTTGAGAGGGTAACTCCAGTCTTCTTCCGAACCGTCTCCCTTGCAGAGGTTCAGATCCAGTGTGTTGCACAGTCGATCCTGCTCCACGTCATAGTTAGCGTAGATGTTGAGCCAGTCATCGTTCTGATCGGTACAGACAAATGTACCGAAGGCAGCATCCACATCGAAGTCCGCCTGCAGATAAAAGTTGAGCTTTCCATCCGATTCGATAATCTCCTCACCGAAGGAAAAGTTTTGTGCGGAGAGATGACCGGCCGAGGTGATCTCTTTGCCATTCAGATGATTCAGCAGTTTGCGCCACTGATCATCTGCCGAAGCAAAACACGACCTCGTTGCATGGTATGCCGCCACGGACACATCCCGCATCGCCCAAGTCTGCCAACCATCCATAATGTGAACAGCGGAGAACTCACGCTTGTCGAAGTTCACATCGAACACACCGCGTACCTTTCCGGTGTTCTCCATGCGTACAGCGGTCAGCGCATTGTATTCCTCCGCAGTGATGGGACGACCGCCTGCAAACATTTTGACAAACAAATCTGGCACAGCAACTTTCTCGCTGGTGATGTAACTGCGCAGCTTTTTCCCGACCGTCAACAGCTCCTCACCGGGCGAGGTTTTGAAGTACCATTCCTGGCCATGTTCCGTCACATGGTAGGCGGCATAAGTTCGGGCCGCTTCTTCCTCCGCACGCTGTGCGGCAGCTTCCGACTGGATTGCACGGCTGATACGCTCATACTCCCGTTCCGGAAGCCGATTGCAAAGCTCGTCCAGCACAGTTTCCAAATGCTCCTGCAGCGTCTCACCCTTGAGGTGCTTTTCAATGGCGTTCTTCCACCTCCGGTCCAGCCACAGGACGATTTCTTCATGCTGTGCCATGCTCATCGCCCTCTTTCTGCTTCGTTACGGACGCTTTTGCAGGCCGCCTGGGTCTGGCCGCAGGAGCAGACTTACTGTCCACATACTCCCGCACCGCTTCCGGGACTTCCGACTCATAGAGCTGCTGCAGCACTTCCTCCATGCGCCGCTGCACGGAAGACCGCTGCTTGCGGAGCACAAACTCCAGCGCATCCAATTTAGCTGCGTCAAATCCGATGGTGATATTCTTACTTTCCAATTTCAGTTCCTCCTTAGTCATACTTGATCCCCGGCACCTCCAGCCAGTGGGTCCAGCCCCGGCCCTGGAGCTTTGTTTTCACCACGCCGTACCGGGTGTCCATAGCCTCAATGACCTCACCGCTTCCAATATATATACCGATGTGCCCGGACTTCCACACGGCCAGCCCCGGCGTGTCGGGCATGGTCTCGATGCTACCTTTGCGCCCGGCGTTATAGTACATACCGTCCGCCCCCACATCGGGCATACCGTTGCTGCCGTACTGGATCTCCATAGTCTCGGTGTTCAGCCAGCCGTACCCCTTGATGAGCCCCACGCAGTCGGTGGTGCGCCTGTTCAGCCAGTGGGAACGAATGAAGTTGGCTTCATCCCCTACACCCTCCGGATATTGCGAGATCTTATATTGCAGCAGCTCCGGCGTCAGCACTTGGCCGAAGGTACCCCATACATAGCCCCAGCCGGAGTTCCATGCGCTGGCGGCATAGATGGCCAGGTCTGCACTGTTCTTTGTGGCAGGGTCTGTAAACACAGATGCCTCCAGTTCCATCGGCGCATTGCCGCCCGGCTCATAGGCCCCGTTATAGGTACCGCCGCCCGCGCTGCCCATGACCATGGAATAGATCTTCACGGCATTGGAGCGTTCCTCTGCCGTGACCGCACGGTCCAGCCACACGGATAGCTGCGCATAGACGTCCTCCATAGGAAGCGGCACGGCCACTTCATAGGTTTCATCCGTCTCCTCCCGCGCCCTTGTTTCCGTTTCATAAAAGCAAGCCGCAAACGCCTCTGCATCCGCCTGCGACAGCGCATCTGCTCCAAAGCAGAGGGCAAAGAAAACAGCCTTGACCTGCATTGGATCAAGACTGTTTCCCTCGGCTTTTTGATTGACCTCGGCCACCGCCGCATCCAAATGGGCGAAAGAACCCCGCATCTGCGTGAGCTGTGCCCGGTATTCTGTCGGGACACTTTCAGACAGCTCCGTCCCATAGAACGCCGCCGATACGACAGCGCTGTTGTGCTCGGCTGTGCCGGAACCCGCACAGCACAAGAACACTGCCAGTAAAATCACCGGCGACAAAATCGCCGCCAGCACCCACCCGACTGTTTTGCGGCCTTTTTCGCTGGTCAGAACGGCGGCCGCCAGCCGAACAAGCTGTGCGCTCAAGCAAAGTCACCTCCTCCATCACCGTCCACCAGCCGAGCCAAACAGCGCCGCCTTATGCGTCGGCGCCTTCACCTCCAGATGGTATCGCTCCATGCCGCACTTATACAGGCACTCGCCACGCCTTGCCCGCTGGATGAGTTCAAACTCCGCCTCATCCAGCTGCAGCATATCCATATAGAATCGCTTCCCGATGGAGCCGGGGTTGAACAGGAACTGATGGGGCGGAATGGCAAAGAGCGGCTTTGTCATCTCCCGCACGCCCTCCTGGTCGAAATCTTCCAAGTTTTGAGAAGCCATTATCAGCGCCGAGTCCCGCTTGCGCACACGCTTCAGACAGTTGCGGATGTACTCGATAGCCACCGGGTTAGATAGCCACAGATACAACTCGTCCAGCACCGCTACGGTATTGCCGCCCGTCAGCAGCCGGTCCGACATATACGCCAGCACATTGAACAGCAGGGCATTCCGCAGGCTCTTGGCCGCCGTCAGCACACCGCCTACACCGAACACCAGAAATCGGTCGCCGGAGATATTGGTGTGTCCGTTGAAGAACGGTGCATCCGCCCCCACGCACAGGGAATGCAGGCCCAACAGCACCTCCTGCAGCAGCTCCTGTGTGTACAGCGCACCCGGTTTGTATTGGGCCAGCTCCTCTTGCATGAGGTCATACAGATCAGAAAGAATAGGGTAATCCTCCGGTGCAAGCTGGCGCAGGTCCGTCTCCTCCGTAATGCCCCAACGGGCATACAATTTGGACAGCATGATCTCTATGGTGTCCAGCTGTGGGTCAGAGAAGTCTTTGTAGGCCCGGAAAAAGTCCTTTAAAAAAGAAATGTGCCGAGCCAGCAGGGTGGACTTTCGGAAGGCCTCCGGGACTGTTTCATCCGTGGCGCTGTCGGCGTCCTCGTTCCAGCTCCGAACTTCTAACACATTGATGCGCTTTTCCCCGGCCATGAGGTCAATAAAGCACCCACCTAAGTTTTCACACAGCTCCTCCAACTCGTGCTCGGCGTCCAGGGCCATCACCGACTTGCCCGCTTCCAGCAGATTGCAGATCAGCAGCTTGATGAGGTAGCTCTTGCCCTGACCGCTGTTGCCTAAAATGAGAATATTGGCGGAGGTTTTGTCGCTGTCCCGACGGTCAAAGTCCACCACGATGTTGCTGCCGTATTTGTCCTTTCCAATGTAAAAGCCGTTGGGATCTGTCTTGCCGGAGTAATTGAAGGGATAGAGATTGCCCACGCTGCTGGCGGGCAGTACCCGCTCGAACTCCCGGCCCAGCACATTACTGCCCACAGGGCTGACGCAGCAGAATCCCTGCTTTTGCCGCAGAAGCAGCTTGTCCACATTCAGCTTGCAGCGCACCAGCTCCGTCAGTACATCCGTCTGGAGCTGACGAAGCCGTTCCTTGCTGTCCACCGTCATCTCCAGATACACGGCACAGTGGACCAGCGGCTCATGCTCCCGGTGCATTTTATGCACCAGCTCCGCCACATCCCGCAGATTGCTCTCCGCCGCCACCGCCTGTCGCAGTTTGTTGGGGTCTGAGCCGTCCAGCTTGTTTTTCTTGTTGGCGTTGTCAATGATCCTGTCCTCCTCGCCGGGGGACACCTGCCGGCAGTAAATGCGCAGCGTCACGCCGCTTTTCTCACCCAGCTCCCGCAAGAGCGCCTGGGCCTCGGTGCTGGCCGGATATTCCCGCAGCGCCCACACGCAGCGGTAGGTGCTGCCGAAGATGTAATGATCCACCTCGAATTTCACCACCCCCGGTGCGATGTGATCCAGATAAGTGCGGAGGAATCCTTCCTGTTGGGAAGGGGCCTTTTTAGAAAATGGATTCTTCATTTTTCCTCCTCACCACATATATAGTTCTATGTGCGGCTCCAGTTCCGGCTCCTGCCCGGTAAACTGTTCCGGCTCCTGAAACACCTGCGTATACCGCTGTATCTGCTCCTCTGTCAGGGAGCAGAAGCCCCCTGCATGGTCATCTCCCACAAAAAAGAAAGGCCCGCAGATGATATCATCTCCCAGCCGTCGGTTGGGCTGCATGCCGTTCAGTTTTCCCTCATCGTTACAGCAGAGGATGACGCCGTCTCCCATAGAGAGAGGCTGGAACAGACCCTCTACCTCCCGCTGGATGGCTTTCAGGCCCTCCGCCATCTCTTTCGCATACGGAGCTTTTCCCGGCTCCACTTTCAGAATTCGCATTTCAAACCTCCGTTTCCGCTGTCAGCCACTGCGCCCCGTCTACAAAGGAGAATACCTCGTGGGTGGCGTCCTGCTCAAAATAAATAGCCAGCAGCTCCAGAAGCCGCTGGCTCTCCGCACGCTGAACGGTAAAACCGCAGTCCCGGAACTGCTGCTCCAGGGGTGCATAGTTCATGGTTCCGTCCGTTTTTCTGCGCCGCAGCACGAAGCAGAACTCACGGGAGGAGGCCATGGTGGTCTGGACACTGTCCAGATGCTGACGATCCTGCACCAGCAGCCCACGGATGGCGGGCATATCTTCCGCCTCCAGCCGCTGCCGGTAGAACTGGCGGTTATCCTGAAAGGACTCCTTGGAGTCCAGGGCCAGCAGTTCCAGCTCCGCCATGCCTTTCAGCACGCCCAGCAGCTCCTGCACCTTTGCCCGGACGCCCTGCTCCGGCAAAACATTCAGATTGCTGGGATGAACGAAGTAGAAGGCCAGCTCTCCGTCCGCCGTTACGACGCTGTCATTTTTAATATCATCGATGCCGATGAGCTGCCGGGTAGATTTTTTCCTGCTCATGCCGATTCCCTCCACACATAATATTGTTGTCCGAAAAAGAAAAACGCCGCAGCATAGCGCAGGAAGTCCAGCATGCTGATCCCTCCGTGCCGAATGCAGAGAAAGGCCAGCGCCGCTGTAATGACCAAGGGGATCATGCTGCCGGTCTGGGTCAGCGCCAGCACCGACAGCAAAAGCCCTGTCCCGATCCACGCCACATCCCGCAGCGTCCACAGCCACAGCATAGGCCGGGCCGTTAAATTTTCGGGGTATAGATACATAGTTTTCCTCCCAAAAGTGAAGCCGCAGGTGTGCGCCTGCGGCTTATGTGCGTTTTATTCTTCGTTCCCGGCATCATTCAGCTCGCGCTCAATGAGACCCAGAATGAAATCCTTCTGCTTCAGGCCGTTCCTGGCCAGATAGTCCTTCAGCCGGTCGAAGAGTTCCTCCGGTACCTGAAAGGCAATGGTGCGATTGTTGGCGTTCATAGTTCGTGCTCCTCCTTCAAAATGTTCTCTGAGTATGTCCGTGATGTAGTCGGCCAGGGTCTGGCCCCGCTGCTCCTGCTCCGCCCGAAGCCGCTGGTGCAGTGACAGCGGGATGGGCGCACAGAGGTTCTTCTTTTCTTCCATAGTCTGCTCCTTTCCGCCTCTCCCGAGGCAAGCAAAGCATAGCCCAACTGCGGCGCATAAGCTATTGACAAGTCTAACGAGAATAGAAGCGCAAAGGCAGCATACCGGACAAGTCTAACGAATATTTTCGCTCATCTGGACCGCCTGTACCAAACAGTGCATCACGAAGTCCACACAGGGGATGGCCACACTGTTGCCCAAGGCCTTATACCTTGCGCTGTCGGATGCACCGGGGATGTCCGTCCACCCATCCGGGAAGCCCTGCAATCTCTCACATTCCAATGGAGTCAGGCGGCGAATGAGATGGGCATGGACATCTGCCTTTTGGCAAACGAGATCGACGGCATCTTTACACTGGCGTGCGCTCTGTGTGCTGACCACAGCATTTTCCCTGAAGTCATCCACACGCTGGCGGCTGTAGACCGCATGGTGATCTGTGGCAGTCAGGGTATAGGCGATGTCCTGCTGGTATCCGATGCCGTTCCCGCCATTCTGTGGCTGGCGGTCTATGGCATTTCCCGTAATGCAGATCACAGGTTCCTGCTCCACCAGCGGTACATTATTGCCGCCCGTCCCATAGCGGGTCGACATGGTGGGCGCTACCTCCTCCATCTGTCGGTAGCGGCTGTCAATACCGTGGTTTTCATACACCAACGGCTGATGGCCGTGCTCCTGCGCCCGCAGTGTGCCCGTCATATTCTCAGAAATTTCCATGACCTGACCGCCTTGATCGTTGATGCACAGCACAGACGGCATACTGTTGCCGCTGGCGCCTGCCTTCAGTGTTGGGGCAACACTTTCGTGGTATCCGATGCTCCCGGCACTGGCTCCGGCACCTGCAGAAAAACCGGCAACAAATGTCTGCTGTTTTATTCCCGGCTGTGCATTTAGAGCACCCGCCACATCATGTAAGTCACGAACCTCATCTCTTTGGTTGGCCGCAAAGGCTATAACGCCATTCCTGCCGGTGGACATCCCACAGTTCACGCCCAAGGTCGCTGCCACATCGCCGGTCAAGTCTCCGTTGTAGCCGTCAAAGCCCTCAGTGTTTTCACTTGCCTGCGTCACGAAAGTCTGCATCTGCATATTTGAGGTGGCCATCAAAGCACCAGACACCCCTTGCAGGTCGATGCCCTCGTCCCGCTGGTTGATGTGATAGGCATCTATATCTGTGATCTGGCCGTCCGGGAGCGCAAGACCCGCCTGGATCTTCAGCGCCCGTTCCAGCTTCTTTGGCAGCGCTTTGCCCCGTTCAAACGCCCGGCGCAGTATCCCCATGCAAGCCTTCGCTGACAAATAATACTTTGTCGGCGGTGCGCCCTGCAAAATCCGCGATAAGGAAGATTCTCTTGCGCCTCTGGGGGACACCCCAGTATTGAGCGTCCAGGCACCGCCAGCATAGGGAGAAATCAGTTCCCAGTAGGATTCGCCCAGCAGGTTGCCATGCCCAGGGGTAAGGTCCAGGGACATGAACGGTACCGCACTTAATTCGGACGATCTCTTCCAGGACGATGCGGAAGTCCTCGCCCTTCCGCTCTCCGCTGGAGAAGGCTCCCGGCACATTTTCCCATACCATAAATCGGGGCCGAATATGGATACCTGCCCGGTCTCGTGATCTGTCTGCATTTCGCATCTCCTTTACCAGCCTGACCTGTTCCATAAAAAGGCCAGAGCGGGCGCCAGATAATCCGGCTCTCGCTCCAGCCACGGACAAGTCCTGACACGGGCTGCCGCCGCAGATGATATCCACCGGCGGCAGCATGGCCCCATCCAGCTTCGTAATATCTCCATAATGCAGCATCCCCGGCAGCCGCTGCTGCGTGACTCGAATGGGAAACGGCTCGATCTCGCTGACCCATAGGGGGATGACACCGTTGTGTATAGCCGCCAGCGGGAAACCGCCAATGCCGTCAAACAGGCTGCCCATAGTAATGCACCTCATTTGGCCGCCACCGTCCGGGCAATATTGACGGCGCTCTGAGCTGTGTAAACCGCCGAGGTAAGATTGGCCTTCGTGGTGGTGTCCAGCCCAAAGGCCCCGGCAATGCGGGGAATTTCCCCGGCAGAGAGCATGAGCCCCAAGCCCAGCAGGGCGTGGTCTTTGAATACCATCAGCCCGGCCACAAGGATGGTGGCCTGCAAGAACGCCGTGAGGCACAGGCCGATGACCTGCTTGCACCACTGGACGAATCCGTCTCCATATCCCCTGGGCACGGAGAACATATAAAGGCTCCCCACGGCAATTTGAATCAGCAAAATACCGCCCCGCTTCAGATTGCTGAAAAACACCTTGATGACCGCATAGGCCATAAGTACAAGACAGAAGAGGACCATAAGCCCGCTGGTCTCCCGCCCAAATCCCCGCAGGGGATAGGTGGACTCCGTCAGACTTTCCAGGTTTTCAAGATCTGCCAGCGCCGCCTTTGCCGCATCCCCGATGCTGGTGGAACCGAAGCCGGTGATGCCCGCCGTCAAGGTGCCCTGCAAGGAAATTGCCAAAGAATAGAGCCGCACCGGCACCTGGGTAAAAAGAGAGACGGCCAGAAAGCCCTTAAGGACATTCAGCGCCGTCTCTTTCACATTGCCCCGCCCAGCGGAATACTCGATGCCGCATTCAAACACAGCCACCACCAGTCCCGTGGCAAACAGGGCCCAGCCCAAATAGGAGAAAAACAGCACCACGCTCTGCACCCAGTTCATCTCGAAGAGCTCTGCGCCCATGCTGCCCATCTCGGAAAAGAAGTTCCCAAGAAAGCCCACCACCTGACTGTAAAACCAGTCCACGATCTGGCCCAGTATTTTGTCCGCTACAAAGTCCCATATAAACAATTCATCACCTCCTGAACATGCAAAAACCGTCCCGCCAACCAACAGCGCAATTTCCCACTCATACCCCGATAATACTCCAAATATACAGCGGCGCCGTCAGCGTGAACACAAGGCATGCAAACAGAATGGCCGGAGCCGTCCATTCAAATTGCCCTGTTTTCCGATAGTCAAAATACGCCGTCCCCAGCTTCACGAAGAAGAAAATAGCCAGAATCATGTCAATAGCGGGAAAAACCACCTTGTTGACCACCGACTTGATCTGCCCGGACGCTGCCGTCCAGGTGCTCTCCACCGCACCCGCCACATCGCCGCTGCCTGCGGCAAAGGCCGCCACAGACAGCAGGCAGCACAGCAGCGCCGTGATGCTCAGCATGAGCATGATACGCTTTACAGTTTTCATTTCGCACTCTCCTTTACATTGTCATTTCATGCATCCCACGCCGCAGTTCACCCAATTTCTCCGCCGCCCAATCAGGGATACACTCGTCACGGATAATCCCCACGAACTCGGAGCGGTTCCACCTCGTGGTCTCGCCGTCTCCCAAACAGGTGCAGAGTACCGAGCGGCCACGGGCGTGGGGCTGACAGCCAAAGCCACTCAGCGCCAGCCACAGCTGATTTTCCGGCTGCCAGCAGGATTCCCGCAGCGTGTCCGGCGACAGGATCAGCACCCTGCCGGTAAAATCCTGCTCCCCGGAATTGGGTTCACAGTGTTCTGCGCCGAACAGGTGCAGCTTTGCCAGCTCTGCCCGGTATTCGCTGACGAATCCGTCCAACACGGCGGGGTGACTATTTATGAGGAAGGTATGCCGGTGTCCTCCGTCTTCGGGGATAAAGATGGTTCGGCTCCACTTCTTATTGGTCTCATGGTAGCGGCCGTCATAGGACTGTTCCTGCAATGTGTTGGCCAGCACAAAGCCCACCCGCTTGTAGCCATACTGGTCAATAACACTTTTGGCGCAGTCGACGCCCAGATGCATCCCGTCAAAGTCCCTGCGAATGGCCAGCTCTATGGCCCCGGCGCAGGCACAGTTGGTGCGGAAATTGGCACGCCACAGCTCCAACTCGCCCCGCTCCCGAGCCACCTTGGCCGTGTAGGGGTACATTGCCTCACTCGGCAGCATAGACAATGTCTCCTTCCTCCAAAAGCTGTGCCAGTGCGGACGGACAGCACCCACTCAGCATAACCAGGGGCCGAATATTCTTCGGCACCTGCGCCATATCCTCCATGTTCCTTTCACAGCCGGCGGCGCAGGGCCTCCTGCACGCCGCCTGCAGCACACCCAGCAGCTCCACGGAGGCCCGAGACAAGCCCTCCAGTGCGTGCAGCAGCTGCTCTGCCGTCATTTCCTGCGGCATAAGCAGGATGTGGTCTTGCCCCAGCCACGCAGACAGGGAGATGCCTGACAAGCCCAGTTCCTCCAGTGCACCGTTGGGGATGAGCAGGCCGTTCTTTTCAAATTTCATTTTATTGTTCATGCGAAGATCCTCCTATACTTTTAAAGGCCGCTGCGGTGTATGCACCAGCCTGCACGATTTGCCCCGGCTGTCATAGTCGCCGAAGAAGGACATCTGCGGCGCAAAGGTGCGGGGATCGTAGTTGGTCATGATGTACTCACGGTACTTGTTGTTTTTCTTCTTGGACTGGCTGTTGGGGCGCTCCACCTCGTAAATGAAGAAATCATCGTACAGCTCCTGGATGTATGGGCAGTTGTTATAGGACACCATAGCGAAGCCCGTATGCTTTACCAGTACATCGTGGAGCCGCTGGTGGTCGCTGCGTGGAAACTCCACCGTGTAGCACTCTGCCTCATAGTAGGGTGGGTCACAGTAGACCACGGTCTGCGGGTCGTTGCGGGCAGTGATAATGCTCTCGAAATCCTTATTTTCCAGTACCGCATCCTTCAGCCGATGAGAGCACTCCCACAGATCCCGGAAAAACCGCCGTATATCGCAGGAGCCTACGCCATAGCTGTCTCCGCTGCCATTGTAGCTGTAGCGCTGCAGCTTATAAAATGCTGCGGCACGGCGCACATTGCCTAAACTGCCACGCTCCAAAAGCAGCTGCCGCACGACCTCCGCCTGGGGTGGTTCAAAAAACACCTCCGTCAGATCCAACTGCCGTTCCATGTACTCCATGGTGAAGTCCTCGCCCTGCAGCTGACGCTGCAATACATCAAATTCATCGTGGGCGTTGATAGGGAGAAAGCCCAGCTCCCTGACCAGCTCCAGCGGACGCTCCTTGGCGCAGAAGAGCAGGTTATATAAATCGTGGTTCAGGTCGTTGTAGATCTGCAGACACCCGCTGGGGACGGAAGTATTCATGGTGATAATGCCGCTGCCGCCAAACACATCCACCAGTGTCTTGTAGTGGGTAGGCAGCAGCATTTGGATGGCCCACATGAGCTGGGCCTTGCCGCCTACCCACGGCATGAGCTTCGTCATCTGCCTACTCACCGAATTTCTCCAGCGCCCGCTCCAGTCCGGAGATGGCGGCGTCTAACCCGCTGCGCATTTTCTCAAGGCTTCGGATGGTGGCATAGACCTCTGCCGCCGTCTCCGCATAGTAATACCCCCGCTGATCTGCTGCGATCGGCACAGTGCCTCGCCGCAGGCGGTTGATGTGCCTGCGAAGCTCGTTTCCGCTGATGCCCAGCGCCCGCTCCAATTCCCGGCTGCTGATCACATTTCTGCGCCCCTTAAATCCATTTTCCAGATACAGGGCGATGGTTTCCTTCGTCATTCTTGCACTCCTTTCCGGGTACCGCTCACCGAAAAGGGTGCAAAAAGTGGGACCGCTGTCCCTTTTCGGAAAGCGGCCCCATTATTGATTCAGTTTACTGCATGGTCATATCCATGCCCTGCTGCGGCAGATGCATAGGCTGTCCATCCGGACGATGGACATAGCCATAGTCACTGAGGATGCCCCTATCTCTATACATCAGGTCTGCGCCGTAGGCGGTGAGATTCAAATTCCGGATGAGCAGGTCAAGCTCTGGCCCGTCTGCCATAAGGGAAAGTTCCTCCCGTGCCCGATCCTCCAACGAGTGGATATTCGGTTCGAAGGCGTATTCACTCAGGTGCTCTGTCAGCGCCATGGCATCCTCCAGCTTGTAAATATCCAGCTGACTGGCCACTGCCTTGAACGCCGCCAGTTCCCCATTTGCATCCAGCATTTCGAGACACTGCGCAAATTGATTGACCTGCTCCATGCTGGTGTGAGCCATATCTACGAAGGCCCACATCTCCGGCATGGCGGTGTCGCATTCCTCCAGCTGCACCTCCTGCCAGCTATCCACCTCCAGACAGTCCAGCACGGCGTCCAACTCCGCCTGCTTTGCGGGCAGGTACAACTTTACGGCACGGACATCACTGACACAGAGGAAATGGATCATATACGGCGGCTTTCGTGGCGGCCTGCCCAAGTTGGGCGGAGCCTGCCGCAGCTCGGCTTCCCGTACTACATAGCCGTTCGGGGTCATAGCGCCGTGTTCGTCCCGGCGCATTTTTTCACCGATCTTGGCATACTCCAACAGCTCCAGCACACTATCCGGTACTTGTTCCAGTTCCGGCAGGAAATCGTTCTCCACATAGAACCGGCCCAGTGCCGCATCATCCCGGACCTCCGGCACCACATGGCAGCAGTCTACGCTGTACGCCAGATCCAGCAGCCGCTGGAGGGTCAGTTCGCCGCCATTGGTTTGGCACAGCTTGTCGACCTCCATCTGCACCAGTCCCTCAAAAGCGATGTCCTCTACATGGTCGAATGTACTCAGCTGCTCCGCCAGTGCATTGAACTGATACAGGTCGCTGTCATCAAGGAGCGGTGCAAGAAAGCCGTACCGGCCAATGTCCTCCACCTGCCAATAGGGTTCCCGTCCATCCTCCAGCCGCAGCTTATCCAGTGCATCTATCAGTTCCCACGGCGTGGCGGGCAGATCCAGCTCTGCGTGATTACTGCGATCCGGATCACCCAGATATACGGAGAAAACCTTTTTATCCAAGCTCCATACCTCCTCTCCGCTGCACGATGTCCACGCAGTGATCCGGGTCTGCGCCGGGGACATCCCAGCCGCACATGCTGCCGATCTTCATAGCTTCCTCCTGAGCGGGTGTCACACCCAGTTTCCGGTTTTGCTCATCCGCAATGCGGCGGTTTTCCTGTGCATCCGGCGTAGACCAGTCGCTGGGATAGTACCCGCTCTCCCCACGCTTCACGCAGATGAGCTGCCCCGTACCCGGCAGCAGGGTAAAACACAGCTGAGGCAGCTTGTCCCGGTAAGGCTCGAACCGCTCCTGTTCCGTCCGGATGCTCCAGTCCTCATCCTGCCACAGGTGCACATACAGTTCCCTACCGCCGTCCAGTGCGATCTCCCGCTGCTCGAAGCCCTCACCCCAGCCGTCCGAGACTTGGCCGGAGATGTACTTCTTCAGCGTGGCCAGATCTTCAGCCGACAGTTCGCCGCTGATCTGACACTCCGCCACGCCCCACAGCCTGCCGTGCCGCTGCTCCACATCGAAGACAACGGAATGTACCTTGTCGTTGACGCTGTCCGGTTTTCTGTACCAGTACATGATGCCTCTGACCTGTTCCTCCTGCATGCGGTTTTTGAATAAGGCGCTGCGGATCTTGTCCTCATACGATGCCAATTCGCCGCCGGTGAGCCGTTCCGCCTCCTCCGGCATATCGCCCCACTCATCCGGCTCGTAGAGTTCGGCAGTCAGCGGCATATACAACTTCAGCATGCTGCGTTCGGGCGGCAGGACAGTGAAGCTGTCCTCGCCGGGGATGAGGGCCAGAGCCCGCCCGTTGTCCCATTTCATCTGAAATTGCCCGGCGTCATCTACGCACACAAGCGTGCCCTCTGTGCCGGGTGCTACCGGCGCATAGGGGTCCTCCATGGAAACCAGCCGGATGCGGGTGCCGGGCGGGTATTTTTCCCGCAGGAATTTCACCATTTTCTCGGATGTAAACATTTTTAGATCCCTCCTATTTTCTGTGTGTATTCAGATAGCGTATATGGATCATCCTCACTGAAGAAATCCAGCAAAATATCATCTGCCGCCTTGCAGACGGTAGGGTCGTCTGTCAGGACTTCGTAACGGAACCCGGTGGTATCCCGATAGGGCAGTTCCTCCCGGATGCAGTCCAGAAACGACTCTGCATCGTAATAGAGAATGTCATCGTCTCCAACAAATGTGGCTATGCCAATAGGCTCCATCATTGCATCACTCCCTTCTTTCGCAATACACCACCAATCTCTGCCGCCCGCCGCTGGCGTAGGGGTGGCAGGTAATGAGCGTCAGCAGGTCACGCCCCGGCTGGATCTTGATCTTCTCCGCCTCATGGGGCTGGATGATTTGAATGTCAACCACCGTGTAGGTGAGCGTTTCCCACAGATTGGTAATCGTTACGGTATCGCCCACCTGCAAGCGGTCTATGTGCCGAAAATAATCTGCGCCATGCCACCCTCTATGCCCGGCAATGACGCAGTTGGTACTCATGCCGCCAATGGGCGCCGAGGTGTTCCCAAGCACCGCCGCCCCTGCGTCCAAATGTGCGCCGGACGCGCCCAAGTAGACCGGCATGACCAGCTCCAGCGTGGGTATCTCCAATACACCTATGATCTCGTCCTCCACGCCGCAGTCTCTCAGCAATACAGCGGGCTCCTCACAGGCCAAAGCATCGGCCAGTCCCGCCTGCCGCTCTGCATAAATGCGTTCGTTATATTCCTGCAAGTCTGTCAGCACCTCGGAGTATGGCTGTCTCGCCTCCTCCAAAAAGCCCTGTGCCGCCGCGCTCATGTCCGCTTGCAGCCTATGCCCGGAAACCACCGGCCACAGCAGAATACAAAGCCCCGCCACGGCCAGCGCCGCCGCCAACAAAACAGATTTTTTACCCACGACGTCGCCTCCTTGCAAAGAAGCAGACCCTGCCAGCCGCAGCCAACACACCAAGGCCGATGCCCAAGCCCGTGAGATAGTGCTGTGTCCACGAGGAAGCGACCTTCTGCGCCTCGCCACCCTCCGCCGCCAGCTCCGACACATACACTGCCCGATGCCCCCGCACCAGCAGCCGGTGGGTGTTCACCCCAAAGGGCATACAAGTGATTAAAGTTACATAGTCCTTGTCCTCCTCGATTTGCAGCAGCGATGTGTCCGAAGGCAGTACCGTGGCGATCTGGTCCACCTCGTAGGCCAGCACCTCACCCAGCACATGGATATAGAAAACATCGCCTTTCACCAACTGGTCAACATCCGAAAACAGCTTCGCCGAAGCCATCCCGCTGTGGGCCGACAGCACCGCATGGGTGCCTGCCCCGCCCACAGGCAGGGAAGTCCCCACCACATGCCCCACGGCCCGCTCCAGCGTTTCCGCTCCCGTGCCGTGCCGCACCGGGAGATACACGCCGATCTTCGGGATGTCGATAGTACACATGGCTGCGCCCACGGTGAGCTGCTCCGCATAGGCCATGGGAGGAGCAGAAGCCCCTCCCATACTGACCGCCACCTCGCCCCGCAGCAAGGCATTATACGCCTCCGCCGCCCGACGCTGCTCGGCCAACTCCGCATTGTCAGTGTCCGCAATAGCGGCGGTGTACACCGCCTCCACATCCGAGTGATACTTTTCACTTACCAGTTCACCCATAAGCGGGTAGAGCAGCAATCCCAGCGCCAGAAGCGCACAGGCCACCGCCAGCAGTCGCCATTTCACTGGTCGTTCCTATTGTGCTTCCGCCCCCGGACCACAATAAACGCCGCCACGCCCAGCAGCATACAGCCGCCCACGGTGAACATCCAGGTGCCGTAACCGCCTGTCTTAGGCAGGTCAAAGCCGGGGTTGTTGATGACCGTCAGCGGCACGATGGCATTGCCGTCCTCCAT
>OLSA01001199.1_pt1 | contig 21858 bp, 16 predicted proteins | sample 1672731 | NCBI WGS metagenome assembly OLSA01 (sample SAMEA3136718, study PRJEB25190) | human gut metagenome | biome: human gut; feature: human-associated habitat; material: faeces | place: Austria | collected 2013
CTATTCCCTTTCGTTTGTTTTTAGGTTTCATTGTGATATACCTCCATAAAATTAAAAAATACCGGAAGGAAGCAATACTAAAGCACGCTCGATGGGGTCGGATCCGACCGAGGCCTAAAGTAAGCAACCTTCCGGTAATCATGTTTAATTGGCTTGCACCATTGAGGGACCGCTATAACAACGCTAAGTCCGTAACGATTCCGCTACCCACCCGGGTGCGTCAAACGCCGGGAGCTCTTCCGGCGGATCGAAAGCCTGGGTGCAAGCCCCTGCCACACTTGCATTGTAGCACCCGGGTTTCAGATAGTCAATGGTTTGGGAAACAAATGAAAAAAGTTCTACTTATCGCACAATTTCCTGCTTCCCATACCCATTTCAGGCTCAGATTTCGTCATTTTCATCATCGTCCTCAGCGCAGCTGCCCTCACGGCGCTTCTGGAAGATATGGATGCCGATAAGGGCGGCAACAGCAACGATCAGACCGCCGCCAAACAGTGCCAGATGTGCGACAGGAATGCCGGAGACGGTGCCATCAGCCATATCGGCTTCGACAGGAGCTGTACTCTCCTCAGGATACGCAGCTGCTTCCATATCCTCGGTGGGTAAGGTATCAGCTGTATCTTCCACTTCAGAAACTCCCTCTGTATGCTGTGCTGCATCAGGCTCGGGTATTTCGACTTCAGAGTTCATGCAGGTGAGAATGTAGCTGGTGCTGCCGCCGATTTCCAGACGCAGGATGCCATCTTCGCCAACGGGAATCACCCCAGGGTACATGCCGGCATCGGTTTTCAGTTCAAACGCAACACCGGCCCAGCTTTCGCCCAGCTGAATCTCCAGCTTTTCAGGCTGAACCACTTCCAGCTCGGTACCGTCAGTACCTTGGGCGGTCGCAGATGCAGGGGTGGGAAAGCACAGAATGCAGGTCATTGCCAGGACAAGCGCCAGACACTTCATAATTTTCGTTTTCATGTGAGTACCTCCGTTATTTATAGTCAGTAAAAAATGTGATGGTTTAACTGTTTTCATCTACCCTTTCACAGATCACAAGATATCGCTGTCTGCCCCCGGATGCGTAAGGGTGGCAGGTCAGCAGAGTGACAAGTTCCTGACCGGGCTTGATCAGGATCTGCTCAACTTCGTTTGGCTGGATGATCTGGATTTCGGCCACCCTATACTGGAGCGCTTCCCAAAGGTTCGTAATGATGACCTCGTCGCCGGGCTGCAGCTTATCCACATACCGGAAGTAGGAGGCACCGCCCCATCCCCGATGGCCGGCGATGATACAATTCGTGTTCTTTCCACCGATGGGGATACTGGTTTGACTTAAAATAGCAGCACCATCGGCCATGTGGCGGTAGTTTGCACCCAGAAACACCGGCATCTCCAGCTCCAAAGCGGGGATAGAGATCACGGCAAAGACTTCGCTTTCCAGACCGTAGTCAGCCAGAATGAAACTGGGGCCTTCATACGCAAGTTTGCAATCCAGCCCTTTCTGGCCATTGATATAGATTTCTTTATTGTAATCGACCATATCCCGCCATAAGTCAGTATAGGTGTCCGGCCCGGTAGGTTCCGGCGAATCTGAAGGCGTATCCTGATCCAACTGACTTTCAGATGGGTATGGTGAAATCGGGGCAGCTTCAACGCGACTCAGGAATTCTTCGGCGGTCCGTTCGATTTGCCGGTCGACCAGATACCCTTGAATATATGGGTATAGGAGAATTCCCAGACCGGAAAGAAAAACAAGGATCATAAGGATAAGTACAAGGTATTTAATCTTTTTCATACTTGCCTCGCTTTCTCGGCCGGAGCTGCTCGCGCTGACGTGGTCTTTTACGGCGTCTGCACTTCTGGAAATGGCTGCCCCAGATGCAGAAAACTGAAATTACAACAACAGCTGCGGTGCCAAGCAGGAGGCCTTTGATATACTGCTGTTCCCAAGTGGATGCGGGGGCGTCTTCCACCTGCAGCTTCTCTGCTATGATGACTTCGGCCTCCTCGTAGGGGATGCGTGTCCCACGAACGAGCAGACGGTGGGTATTGATGCCAAAGGGGGTGCAGGTGACCAGCGTGCAATAGTCCTCACCCTCGGTGATTCCGAGGAAAGAGGTGTCGTAGGGCAGGACGGTATGGATGGCATCTACCTGATAAGCAAGGGTTTCGTCCAATACCTGCAGGTAGAACACATCGCCCAGCTTCAATTTGTCCAGATCGGAAAACATCTTCTGTGTGGCCATACCGGAATGCCCCGTCAGGACGGTGTGCGTACCTTTGCCGCCGACCGGCAGAGAGCTGCCAAGAAGATGGCCAACGCCAATGTCCAGAGTTTTTGAATCAGTACCATGATAGATTGGCAGATTTACCTGAATCATGGGGATCTCAATATAGCCCATGATCCCATCACCTGCCAGATTCAGCAGGTTCTCGTAGTCCTCAGATGCCCACAGCAGCGCCTCTTTGGAGAATGCATCACTGAGCTGTGTGCCGGGAGAGATGGCTGCGTTATACTCATTTGCATAACGTTCGGCCAGAATGATTTCAGAATTGTCGACCTGCCGCAACACTTCCAGATATTGTGTATGGATCTCAGACTGGTGCCGGCTGCTATACCAGTTGCTGATCAGCGGATACAAAGTGATCCCGAGGGCAAACAGGAATACCAGTATGGCGCAGGCAATTGTGAGCATCTTACGCGCTTTGGAAGAAAGACGGATGGATTTCGGAACTTTTTTCGGCATAAAGATGTCAAAATCCTTTCCTTTATAAGTGTAGGGACGGGAAGGAAAAGCCAGTTCATCAGTTATAGCTTATGAACCATAGAACGGGAACGGAGGGGACGCTAGTTCCCCTCCGTTATCTGCGCTTAGTTGGAGTTACACTTCTTCCGGAAAACCATCACGATGACAACGGCCGCGCAGGCCATCAGCAGGATGCCGATGATACTGAATGCCATAGTGCCGGAATCGCCGGTCTGCGGCAAATCAAAACCGCGGGTATTGATGACCTTCAGGGGAACAATGGCGTTTGCGCTGCCGTCATCGTCCAGCATGTTGACATCCTTGCTGTCGACAGTGGCGGATGCGGTCAGCAGGTGGTGCTCCAGATGGGGCTGAGGCATATTCTTGAGGTTGCCAGTGCCTTTGATAATGGCTGCATACCGGGGATCGTTCTGAACCAGCCCCAGCAGGTCGGAGGAGTAGATGTCACACAGTTCCGTGGCTTCGACCTGAGAAATGACGATTTTGATGTTGTCCTTGAGCAGCGTGTAGCCATTATCGGTTCGGACTTCGGTTACAGTATAAGCATCGTCCTCTAAGCCCTTGACAATGACCAGCCCCTCACCGTCAGCGTTTTTGACGGGAATGAAGTGCGTAGCGTCGTTCTTGTCGGCTACATGTCCGACCACATAGTAGACGCCCTCGTCTTTGTTCAGTTCCGCTTTGACGTAGTACTTATCGGAATCATTCTGCATGATGAATTCAACGTTGGCATAGTTGCCCTTGGCGTCGGAGAAGAGCTTTACCAGCTCTACGGCGTAAGTGAAAATGTGCGCGTCGTCAACCAGCGTGTCGTAGTAATCCTGAGAAGAACGCTTCCAAAGCATGACAACTTCATTGGGATTACCGGAATTGCCGTAAACAACGGAATCATCAGAGTGCATGGTGGCCTTGTAAGTGATACGGACGGTGCAGTCGGAGTAACCGGAGTTTATCATGGAGGCACCGGTGTAAACGCGCTTGTTGGTGTTGATCTCGTTCAGACCCTGAGCGGTCATTTCAATGGTCATAACGGACTCATTCTTGGAGGTGCTGGAATAGGTCACATTGAAGTAGCCCTTGGACTCATCCCAGCTATCCAGCAAATTGGTGCAGGCGGCGTCGGAGAAGAACTCAATGAGAATATCGTTTTTGTTATAGCTCAGACCGGGAGACAACGTATCAATAAACGCCAGCTCGCTGAAGTAGGTACTCTTGCTGGTAATGGACGCGAGCGTGGAGAGGATCTGGTAGTCGATGACGTCACCGTCAGAAGCGGTTCCGGTGCTGGCATAGCCATCGGTGATGTCGTTGGTGGTACCCTTGTGTTTGCCGGTGTCGTTCACATTTTCCCGCAGGCTTTTGGTAAGGGTAGGAATGCCGGTCAGGTTTTTCGGATAAATGGTCACATCGTAGAGCCAACGGGTATTGCCATCGGTGGCATTGCTACCGGAAACAGGACTCATCGGAATGCTGAGGAAAAAGGGGGCGCAGGTGGAAGTAACCATTTCAGGACACTTGGTCTCGGCAATGATATAAAGACCCAGATCCAGATTGTTGGCCTGAGACTTACCGTAGGCATCGGTCAGGGGCATTGCGGTACCGCCATTATTGGCAACGTAGGTTTCCAGTGCGTTCTTAACGGTGGTGGAATTGTTCTGCAGAGCCTGTGCCAGAGCGTCAATCAGGACGTCGCTCTGATAGTAGTATTTTGCGTTATCCAGATGGTCTGCATTGGGATAACGATCAGCGCCATTTTCCAGCCCCAAAGCAGTCAGCAGGTCTGCACCAACAGCCTTGTCGATGCCATACAGAATTTCAATATGGTTATCGGCAGCTCCATCGTTGGCGGACCCGGTGTACTGAATAATGTCGCCGACGCGCAGGTATGTGAACTCGACGCCCTTCACGGCATAGCCGTAGCTGACCTCGCCATTGCCAAGATCAGAGCTGTTATCACTATCGCCGGCACGTTTGGACTCGCCCAGAGTTTTGTTGACGTTCTCGTCATATACGCCGGTGGAAACGTAGGAGGAATCCCACACGCCATCCTTTTCCGCGTTTGTAAGGTCGTATTTATACAGAGTAAGGCTGCCCTTGGCATCGAGGTCAATGGTTGTGTTGGGGAAATCAGCAGCATGGGCGGCGGGGACGCAGGAAACGATTATCATGATCGCAAGGCACATGGCTAGAATCTTTTTGACAGACTTCATAATGGTTAATACATCCTTTCAGTGTTGAAAAAGTAGTTTGTCGGTTGGCATCCATTTTGGAAAAAGAAAAGGTGCCGGGGGGACCTCGGCACCAGTAGAAAAAACGCATATCCATTTTCTCCTGTTACTGTTTCTTACGCTTGATTACGTGCAGAATCGCACCACACAGGCCGCAGGCCAGAATCAATGCGATGGGCATGAGTGCCAGAGACTTGGAGCCGGTTTCGGGAAGCTCATAGGTACGTACATTTACGACGGTCAAATCAACGGTGTACTCCTTATCGTCAGGCAGCCCGCCTTCATAGGCGATATCCGCAAGTAGCTGGAAACCATCGGGTGCGGCAGTTTCGGTCAGACGGTAAAGACGTTCCGGATGCAGCCCGGTGAATTCTACCAGACCGGTTTTATCCGAGATGAGGCGGCCATCTGTGAGGCCCTCACTGGAGCAGGTGCCTTCTTTCGCATAACCGGAGTTGGAATAAACAACGGGCAGCCAAGAGGTACCGTCCACGGACCATTCCAGCAGGAACTCTGCGCCAGCCAGAGGCTCGCCTGTGGTATCGACCTTCCGAATTGCGATCTTGCCGGAGAGGAGAGAATTTGTGAAGCGTACCTCAGCAGTCTTCCCTTGGACGACAGTGACGGATTGGGGATTTTCGGAAACGCAGATGTAAGGACTGTCATCGGGGATTACCTCCTCAACGGTATAAGTACCGGGATAGAGGTTCTCACTGACAATGAGACCGGATGTATCCGTGACGAAGGGCGATCCTTTTATTTCGTCACCGTTGATGTCTCTGACGATGAATGTCCATCCCTCAAGAGAGCCGCTGGAGGGCATGGACTTTATGACTTTGATTTTGCCGTACTGGGTGTTGACAAAGGTGATATCCACATCTTTGTGGGGCAGAATTTCAAACTCTTTAATGGACTCGTCCACAAGCCAGTACTCATTTTCAAAGCGGCCTTCGGTGTCTCCGGTTTCTTTTGCATAATAGATGCCGGGGTCAAAGTATATACCGACCTTGCCGTCAGCATTTGTGGTAGCGGTAGTCACCTTTTGTGTACATTCTTTATCGGAGTAAATGGTGATCTCCCAGCCTTCAAGGGACTCGCCGGTATTGGTAGACTTATGGAACCAGCCCAATCCCTGCTCACGGTTATGCCAAGCATCTTCTGTGGTCTTGCCTGCGATGATCGTAACGGAGTGGTATCCCAGCTCGCAGTTCCAGTAGTCGTCACCGTTGGAAAGCTCCAGAACGGTATAGCTGCCGGGCTTGAGTTTGCCGGTGCTGGCATACCCAGTTTCGTCGGTGGTGTAGTCGCCCACGACATTCCCATCTGAATCCTGAACGCGGAAGGTCCAGCCTTCAAGCTGATTGCCAGTGTTCGTCGTCTTACAGAAAACCAGAATGCCAAATTGTTCGTTGGTGTATTCGACTTCGGACTGTGTACCGGCAGTAACTGTAACCTGCTTTTCGACAGCAGCGTCGTATGTCCAGTATGTTTCATCTCTGTCGTGAATCTCAACGACGTAGTATGTGCCGGGTTCGAGCTTACCGGATGCTGCATAGCCGTCCTCGCCGGTTGTAATGGTTTCTACCAGCTCCCGATTGGCATCCAAAATATGGAAATTCCACCCTTCGGGGCTTCCGTCAATGGCATTCTTTTTTACGCGAAGATCGCCATTGTGGGTATTGCTGAAGGTCACAGACACAGTCGCATTTGCTTTGACGGTGATGGCCTTGACAGAAGAATCACAGACCCAGTAGGGATCATCCACTGCGATTTCCTTCGCGTACAGCTTCTGCAGGGTCAGGCCATCTATCACGATGGTGCCGTCTGTGCCTGTCGTAAAGGGGGAGCCTTCAATGGGTTTGGTGCAGGCAACATCCGTATAGATCCCGATTTGCCAGCCGGAGAGGTTCTCTCCCGTATTGGTTTGCTTAATCAGTTTGACGGAACCGGTTTCCAGAGAGTTGTGAAAGCTGACAGAGGCGGTGGTACCGTAGGTGATCGTCACCTTTTGGGGGTTGTCGCTTGCACAGCTGTACATTGCCTCAACATCATCGTCACGGTGTCCAAGCTCCTTGACATAGTAGATGCCGATTTCCAGACCGGTAACGGATATGGCACCCTTGGAATCCGTTGTATGGGGACCGGACACCAATGTGGTGCAACCGGAATCGGAGTAGATTCCAAATTCCCAGCCTGCCAGATTCAGCCCATCGCTGGTCGTTTTGGTCAGACTGAAGTTCCCGGTTTTGACCTTATTTGTAAAGGTAACAGAAGCTGCCGCACCTCCGGCGATGGTTACTTTTTGTGGATTGGTGCCGGAACACACATACTTCTCGTTTATAGAAGAATCCGCGTGGCCGATTTCCTTCACATAGTAGGTACCCGGGGCGATGCCATCGACCGAAATGGTTCCGTTGGCATCCGTTGTATGAGGGCCGGATACCAGAGTCGTGCAGCCGGAATCGGAATAAATGCCGAATCGCCAGCCGGAAAGATTCGACCCGTCATCCGTTTTTTTCGTCAGAGCCAACCTGCCGATATTGATTTTGTTCACGAAGCTGACAGATGCCGTGCTGCCGTTGACAATCGTAACCTTCTGGGGATTGGTGCTGGAGCATACGTATAGGCTCTCAATACCGGAATTGGTATGCCCCAATTCTTTGACATAATAGGTGCCTGCGGTAAGGCCGGTAACAGAGATCCTGCCGCTGGAATCTGTCGTGTGAGGGCCGGAAACGAGGCTGGTACAGGCAGAGTTGGAATAGATCCCAAACTTCCATCCGGATAAGTTCTTGCCATCTTCAGTGGTTTTCGTCAGGCTCAGATTGCCGATCGCCTGCCCTTTTAATTTGAAATAGGCGTTCAGCGTACCGGACTCAGGACGGTACAGGTTGATCGTTGTCTGGTAAGAGGAGCCGGACATGTACCAAAGAGAATAGGACGAGTTTTCAGCAGAAGGAATCGTCTTCGTCGCTTTGAAGACAGTAGACTCGGAGATGGTGCCAGTCTGGGAGATATAAAGCGTGTTGCCGGATTTGCGGAACTCTGCGCCATTGCCATTCGTGAAGCTGAACCCGGACAGAACTCCATTGGAGTCGTAGACACTGGTTTCGTCTCCGGTCAGCGTAATGGTGGGTGCGGAGCTGCTGGAGCTGGAGGTAAAGCTCGGAATCTTCAGAGCAGCCTGAACGCAGCTGACCAGAGTGTTATAGTTCGGAGCAAAGTAAGATACGGAGGCAGCACCGGCGTTGTAGAAAATGTTGCCTGCAGTTCCGCTTTCGTTGGCAGAATTCAGGGCAAATGTTTCCGGATCCCGGAGGCCGCACACAATTTCGTAAATGAGGAATTGCGTTGCGATTCTGAGCGGGACATTGGGATTGTCGTCTTTATACGTCGTGGTGACGCTGATGGAATGATCCCACATTTCGTCGCTGTAAAGAAGAATCAGACCAATGGCCTTTCGCCTTGCTTCCGGCAGCGAATACCATGCGGTTGCACCGGCGGTACTGCCGCTGCCGGTAAGCGTGACATCCCGGTCGACAGAGTTGCCGGATGTGCTTGCGGCGTAGTTTTTGTAAGGCTCAATACAGTACAGCGGATCGTCTGCATAGGCAACGTTATTGTACCGGGCGAAATGCCAGCCCAGATTTTTGATATATGCCGTTTTCGCAGAACCGGTTCCGTTGGGCTTATAAGTAACCGAGACCTGACTGTTCAGCACCGTTGTGTAGTTGCCGTGGTCGGCGTAGTCAAACAGCAGGATGCCTGCAGATGTGCTGGCTGTTGTCGCAATCCCGTATTCATTGTCGGGCTGGGAATCAGGTGCGCCTGCGGAGCTGTTTCCTGTTTCTTCAGAAGAATCTGACTGGGGCAGTGTGGTCGTGGGGGATTCGGTGGATACAGTTGTTTCCGTGGCTTCCGGTTCTGTGGAGGTGGTTTCATCATTGACGGCTGCATAAACCGACGGGATGAGGCTTAGCACCAGCACAAATACCAGAAGCAACGAAAGCAGCCGCTGACACGGTGTTTTCATGTGGTTGTCATCCTTTCTCAAGTTGGGGTAGAAAAAGGCCTCAGTCTAAAGAACTGAGACCTTGACTTCAAATGTGGAATTGGTGTCGCTGCCTGAGTGACTGCGTTGGCTTGCGGGCCGGCTTTTCCGCTGAGCGTTCTGTCAGAATCAGTCTGGCAGACAGCCAAAACCAGTATTATGGCAGCAGATAGAGCTGCAATCGCTTTTTTACATGTACATTTCCTTCTGCTTGCAGGATCTGTTCAAAATTGCAGTGCTCAGTGTGCGAGCTGATAATACCCGCGTACAGCTTCATCAACACACCGGTCAAGAATTTCAAAAAATCTGGTTTTGGTCATCTGAGCATCAAGCCAGTGCGTCGCACGATAGTTATAGCAGCTGAAGTTTTCGTTGACGGAATGGCTGCCCAGAACGCTGCGCAGATTCATCTCGTTGGAACGATCTGCCAGCATGGCTTTCTCTCCGTCCAGAGGCCGGGCAAGGTAAAAAACCATCAGCGGATGCAGCTCCGAGAAGCTGATCTGGAGGTAAAAGTCACGGTAGGTCGTCATGAGCGAGGTTTCATCCTCGGCAGCAACATCCAGCAAGCTGTAAATCATTTTCCGGGTATTATCAGACAGCTCCTTTCGGCGAACCAATTCCTCTTTCGGCAGTTCGCATTGGGTCATAAGGATACCTTCTTTCAGAGTTACTTGGGAATGGTGACATAGGTGATATTTCCCCAAACAGTCTTCTGCTCCATATCGACACCTGCAATTTTCACGACTACGCGAGCACCCTTGGGCGGCCTTGCGCGATATGGGAACCTGCATCTGCATTCAGCACCCATATCCAGACGCACGAAGATACCGGTGCTGTCCGTCAGCGTAACGGTACCGGCATAGTTGCTGTTCACCTCGATTTTTTCGAGAGCTTTATCCACAGGATTGGCAGCAACTTGTTTTACGGAAGCAGCTACACGGATGTCATCCGGGTCATCCCGATTGAGTTGGGTGACTTTCACCAGCACCCGGTCGCCGGGTTCATAGTAGCCCATGGCGTCGGTAAGCCGTACATAGCTCAGTTCCCGCAGGGGAATGTAAACGTCGATACCAAACAGATCTACGAAGATGCCGTATGGGATGACAGACATGACTCTTGCTTCGCAGCAGAGTCCTTCGTAGATCCGGTATGTGCCATCGCGGGTCTGATTCAGGTAGTAATGCCGGCGCTTCGTAGCCATGGCGTCCTTCCGGCTGCCGACTGCCAGACCGGTATTGCGGTCAATGCCTTTGACAACATAATCGATTTCAGATCCGAGCCGCTTGGTAAGCAGGTAATGGTAGACTTCATAGGGATCCTGCCCCCGCAGATCCTTGGGCAGATCGACGATCATGGAAGCCATAATAATGACCTTGTAATCGCCGTGGAAAATCACAGCGCGGGGTTCCCCCAAGCCGGAGTGCTTTTCAACGCCCTGAATCTTATCGGTGAGGTAGCGACCGGTTTTCAGAGACTCGACCAGATCCAGAAACTTATCTCTGGCCTTATCGATCTCAGTCTGGATGCCGAGCGCGTCATCAATCGCCAAAACTTCCATGTTGGGCATGGGAACATTGAGCCGTTGCCTTGCCTGCCGGGGAGATATGATGGAATGCGGAGCTTCGTTGCTGCCTTCGGGGTTTTCGGGGGCCTCGCCGGTGGATGCTTGATGCCGGGGCTGGACTTTCAGGACAGGATCGGTCTGGGACGGTTCACTGTTTGGGGTTACAGGCATATCGTCGGACGGTAGGTTGTTTTCGGTTGTGGACATAAGGTTTCCTCCTTTTTGGTAAATTAAAACTCGACGGGTGGCGTATCAGAACGACTGAGTTTCCTGCCGCGTGACTCCCGCCGAGGTTTTTTGTCCGGCTCATTTTCAGGGCCGGTCTGGGGTGTGGGCGTATAACTGGTTCTCGGGCAGTAATCCATGATGGAAGTCCGGGTCCTTTCCTTGGACATGGGATGGCGGGTATAGTCAAACTTGTTTAGCAGCAGTAGATTCTGACCGCGGATGATGACCAGCATTTGCTCATGCGGAAGCCGAAGAACTTCATCCGGGGTGAGAAGCTTGCGCTTTCCTTGCCCCTGTGTTTCCCGGTACTGGGGAATCACCTGCGTGACGGCAACGGTTTTCTTCACGGTCATGGTAGAATCCACAACGATGCACATTTCGCCGCTGCGGTCAGATATGTAATCCGCAGTGACATCATCCGTACAGCCGAGCATAAGCTGGATATCGCAGTTGCCGATGATTTCGGACCAAAGATTGTTGGGATACCGGTTCTGAAGCTGGCCAAGACTCTGAACGGCGAGCATGACCCGAATATCCCGGGAGCGTATGACGCTTAGAGATCGACAGAAATCTGAACCGTCCGGCGCACCGCCGATCCGGCCGATGTTGTTAAACTCGTCCAGAATCAGATTCACGGGTACAGGACACCGTCCGCCGGGGGAAAGGTCTGCAAAGCGGGTCAGCTTGATAAACAGGAATGAAAAGAAAAGTGAGGAAAGGAATGCCATGGATGTTTCCTGATCGCTGAGAATGATGTAATAGGCGCATTTGTGGCTGCCCGGTGCGGTAAGGTCGATATCGGAGAAAGAGACAAGCTGCTTCACAGCTTCGTTCTGGAGTACCTGCAATCTGGTACCCAGACCGAGAATGATACCGGATTTGACCGTATCACTGGACTGGGAAAACAGATTGAAAGGCGCCCGGGCCGGATGATCCGGCGGCAGTTTCTCGAACATGATGGTCAGCGTTTTCTCGGAATTGTGAGTCAGCAGCTGGTAGACGTAGGCCAGATTCTTCCGCTCCGGCGGGAGGGTTTTGTCCAAGTCGGTATAGAGAACCAGCGCTTTCAGCAGGTTCGCCTCACCGTTATCCCAGAAATGATCGCTTTTGCCGTTGCTGGTGTTGCCGATAATGACGTTTGTGAGAACCTGAGCCATCATGGTGTTTCCGTTCAGATCGGACATGCAGTTCCACGAGTCTCCGTGCAAAGGGTCAACCAAGTTCAGTACCTTGACCTCGTATCCGTTTTTCCGGAATAGCTCGGAAGTATCACTGTACATCTCCGATTTCGGATCCGCAATCAGAGCGGACTCGCCTCGGCGGATGATGGAGAAGAGCGCATTGCGAATGACCGCTCTGGATTTCATGGTGCCGGATGCGCCGAAGATGGCGCAGTGACGGTTGAGGCGGGTGTTCTCCGGCAGACATACCAGCTGGCCTTTTCGCTCGCCGAGGATCATGCCGGCAGCCCTTTCCGGTGTGGACAGTTCCAAGACTGATTTCAGTTCCTTCTCTGTCATCCAATCCGCGGTACCGTAAGTGCCGGCTTTGCTCTTGGTGAAGCCCCGGTCGTCATACTGGTTTTGGGAAAACTTCTCGTGAACCTTCACATAGATCACAATACTGGCTCCGATAGCTGCGATCAGGAGGATCGCTTTGACGCCGTTCCAACTGAATGTATTCAAAAAGCACACGAATGGATTCCAGTCTGGGGCAGCTATCTGTGTCTGCCCCCACATACCGCCGGACTCCATCCAGATAGTATAGTTGGTAAACACCTGACCCAGCAGACCGCCAAGATAGAAAAGCGCCCCGCATCCGAGGATGGAGGCGACTATAATTGCGGCCTTGCGCTGTTTCTCATTCATCTGCATCACTGCCTTCCAGACAGAGGGCATCTTCTACCATATCCATTGTTACCGTCTTAATGCCGACTTTCGGCCCAACGACATTCCGGACAAGAGCGGTTTGTTCCGGGAAACAGATAACGGCTGTTTCCCGTTCGATTCCTTTTACGCCGTCGATAAAATGGTTCAATCGGGTGATGTCGCTGTCCAGAAACGAAAACAGATAAATGCCGTTCTCACGGGCGTCATACTCGAAAACGCCTTTACCATAGGACCTGTTGTCCGGATCGAACAGGAGATTCAGCAGCGTTTCATTCCAGTCTGGGGTAGTCAGTATTTTCAGAAGGCGTACTCCAAACGCATTCATCGGAACAAAGTGAAGATGGTCATAGATGACGTTAAATTCTGTTTCGGCTCGCTTGGATTTCCAAAGGGTACGCAAGGTTATTTCAGCGATCTCGTATCCCGCGCCCAAAAGAATGCCCGACTGCACATCATCCACACCCGCATTCATCCGCGCGATCTCCGTAAGGTGGAGCCTGACCTTTGCCTCGCCCCTACCATTCCAATTCATCAGGTAATCACGGCTGTTGTATACGGCATAGCAGCCACCGGGGTAGAACAGCGCACCCGTTATTCTGGAAAAGCTGGTTTTGTTGACATCATCATCGCCCACATATTTGAGTTCTTTGCTGATATAGAAAGAAGGCGCATCCGTTACGATTTTACGAATTGTGACCATCTGAAGCTGGGGCAGCTCATAGGGGCAAGTCTCAAATCCGGCTAGACGAATCAAGGCAGTGGATTCAGCGACCCGATGGAAACGGTCCAACCGTTTCGCCTCACCAGCATGATTATGGCGCAGATAATTTTGGGCATAGTAAAGAGCAGCATTTGGATTCACAAGCTCAAGGATATTTTGGCCTCCCTTGGATAAACGGACAGATTTGCTTTTGCCCTTGCCGGTAATCAGAAGAAGGCGGCAGGTGATCTTGTCGGCATGGCCGGGGATACGATACTCCTGTCGTTGGGAATGTTTATGGATCAGTTTGCGCCACACCTCTTTGCTCCCTAAAAGCTGCAAAGAACACAGCGGATACTCCCCGACATAGGAAAGAAACGTGAGCAATCTGTACACATGAGAATCCTGCTTTATGGTGGTCATGTTTCCTTACCTCGAAGTGGAGCATTTTCGTCCCCATGCCTGCTCCTCTTGGCTAAATCGGATCGGTTTGGAGACGGAATTTTCCTTGGGACACAGGGCTTTTTCGCATTTCGAGGCGTGTAGATAAGTCGCTGTGGAAATTTACCCCTGTTTTGGGATAGCTTTTTCTGGCCCAAAAGTGGTTTGCGCATGGAGCTTCACCCCCTCGTCCGGAAAAATCTTTTCTGCTTCATACCAACGCATAAAGTCCTGCTCAGATACGACATAAACCTCGGTGCGTTCCGTACTGCCCGCAGCGCTGCAGTAGTAATGCCGACAGCGCAGCGGCGCGTCATCTGTCATGACATACAGGGCTACAATATCCGTTACGAAATTGGTTTCAATGTTATCGTGATCCCGATGCCTGCGCTCCGGCTCCGCCCGGTCGTAAATATGACGGTAGATGATTACACAGTCGTCGAAGCGGACGGGAGATTCCTCTTTGAAAAAACGCTGCATGGCAGGCCCCAAAAAGCCCCGGATGTATTCGACGGAGCCTTTGCCACGCTCCTTTCGGGGAAGCAGCCGGGGAATCCGGAGGGAAAACCAGCCATCCTCGGTAAAGCCAATCTCAACGGGAATTTCATCCTGCATGATTTGCTCGATGTTCTTCCTTGCATGGGGAGAACCCAGCAGAGAGGGAATTACCCGGTAACAGCCAATCAGCCTTTCCGCAAGGATTGCATTGCTGAGAGCCATTTCGTTTGCTTCCTGCTGCCGACCGACTGTGTATGCGTACATTGCCTGAGCAGTTTCGGCGTGGAGCTGGGTCAGAATGCCCAGTGCTCTGCTGGAGGTTTTCATAAAGATGGAATTTTCTTCGGGCATATTGCTTTCCTCCTAACTGGAATAAAAAGTGATTTTGGGCGCCTCATATTCGGTTTGATCGACTGTTGCGAAGAGGCACGGCGCATCCGGGAGAATCAGTTTATTCGCAAATTCCATATTCGGGACAACGAGAATGTACTTTGTATCCTCTTGAGGCTGAAGAAGTCGAACCAAATGGTCCTCGTCTTCATACAGAACCACGATTTCGTAAGCAGCTTTATCCTTCAGGAAAAAAATCTGTGCCGGGGCATCTGCCTGCCAGTGGGCTTCGGGATCGATCTGCTCGATGAATTGGAGAAGCACCCAGGCGGCGGTAATCATTCGCTGCTTCGGCTCGCAGTATTGATCGATTGCTAGATATTCACCATCTTCTATGGCGGCAATCCTGCGGGCATGCTTCATGTTCTGAACAAGCCTGTTGACAGAGCGCTGCGGCCTGTAGTGGAGCAATCCACGAATTTGCGGCCAACGCAAAGGCCCGTACTGACTGAGCCACCGTAGAATCAGGCGTTCGTCTTCCATAAGAGCCATGATTTGTACACCTCCTTGTACTCATTTTGGGTGTTATACGCATAAACAGGAAAATACGTACAACGCCCGTTGATTATGTGGCTTCTTTCTGGCGCTTCCGTAGAATCGCTTCCAGCTCTGCCCGGTCGGTGGTAATCATTTCTTTTTCCTCCGCGGAGGCTTTGATAACCACAGGAACCTTATTGTTGTTGCTGTGGATCAGGGCTTCGCCACGTTCAAACTGGGTAATGGAGCGCACCTCTGTGCGGGTCAGCTTCAGTACGTCTTTGACATACTGAGCCTCATCCTGCTCCAGATTCAGGATGATCTTGTTCTTGGAGTTGTTGATGATAGCCCGTCCGTATTTGCCGTCATCCAGACTGAAGAAATCGCTGAGATCCTGCGTCGCTGCAATGGCGGCGCCGCCATAACCGCGGATGACCTTGAAGATCTCCAGACAGAACTCAGCGGCCAGCTTATTGGAAGACGCGCCAATGAGCTGCCAGATCTCGTCAATCATAATGGCCTTTTTCTTGACCCGGTCAGCCTTAATATTATCCCAGACGTAATCCAGCGCAATTACCATCCCTACAGGGAGCAGTTTGCCTTTCAGCTCGGAAAGGTCCAGAACGATGTACTTGTTGGTCAGATCCACATTGGTCTGCCGGTTGAAGCTCTGAGCGGAGCCCGTCACAAAACGGCTGACAATGGCGGCAATACGCGTTGTCATGGGATTCTCCAGCAGGTGCTTATGAAGATCGCCCAGAATGGGCATTTTCTTCAGCTTGGGCGGGAAGCACGTTGCGTCGGCATACAGCGAGTTATTATCGTGGGTGATGCCAAACTCGTTGTATGTTTTGATCAGCGCTTCATGCCATTTTTGATGTAATAACCAGCCTGAATGGAGTTGGTCAGTTCCTCGTAATCGGTACTGGTGTCTTGCATACCTTTGAGCTTGGTGCGGTTTAAGCGGATGCGCTGCGCTACTTTGTCAATGGTTTTGCTTCGGTTCTCCCGGGAGAGGTGGACATCAATATCGATACCCTCACCGGCATTGATGAGGCTGGACATCCAACCACCTCGCACGGTGCTGGGATATCCGTTCCCCTTGATGTAAAGGAAGCAGTAATATCTGCCATCCATGACGATGTAGTTGTAATGGGACAAGTCCAGACCTCTGGGGGCAATAAAGTGACGGACAGAGATATGCGGGATAGGGTCAACACCAATAATTTTTCCCTTAGCGGCCATGGTGTCGATGATCACCCGGTTGACGCGGTCGGTGAACGGTTCATCCACGCAGGAACGGCGATTGAAGAACATATACAGGATCTCCGCTACCGCCTGATCGGGATTTTGGGGCTGGATGATGTTATTTCCGCACTGCATAAAGTAAGCACGTGCATTCTGCTCCGCGCTGACCAACATGCTGTAGATTTTGGAATAATCATCCGATTCACTTCTGCCGATGGCTTCATACTGGTAAATCAAAAAGAAGCGCCGGGTCAGCGCTTCTCTGGAACCGACATCCTTAATCAGCTGGATGTAATCCTCTCCCATGGCTTTGCACTGCGCGTTGTCCTCCATGGAAAGCTCTTTTCGGATCATAGCAATGTGCTTGTCAGAATCTGCTTTCCGGGTAATGGATTTGAACTGCAGCTTCATGGGCGATATCTTCAGCCAGCTGGCAAAGGACGATAGGATGTTGTACTGCTCCTCGGAAGACCGGAGCATAAAGTTGATAGGTTCGATTTCAAGGATTTTTACATACCGGCCATCGGTTGTTTCCACGATGCCGTTGCGAATATCCTTGACCGGGATGAAAGGCTGAACAAACTCAAGCTTTTCCGGCTTCTTTCTTTTTGCCTTTGCGCCCGGGCTTTTTGAGCTGTATTGGGTCATACTTGTATCCGATCCTCCTGAAGTGTAATATCCGCCGGTTTTCCCAGAAAGAGAGGATATGCCCCAGATACTGGAGCAGAGAGTCTCCGCCAATTCCCATGAATGCAACCACTGCCAGCGGAATCAGGGTCACGGTCATGACGACAATGCGAATTGTAGTGGGCATCGGAATCCATTTGACTTCCGGGTAGCCCACCATGATCACGAGGGCAACGGCCTCAACGGCGTTCCGGGGTTCCACCATACCGCCCAGCAGCTTGCCGGAATCGGTGTAGTTTGCCGGGATGGCATACACGTTGCTGTATTCCTTTTCTTCCATACTGTTTACCACCGAATCACATCGCCGGTGGAGATGTACAGAATGTTCCGGACAGGAATGTAAGCCTGACTGGTCTCCTCGCTGCCGACAGAAAGGATATCCTCGGGTTTGGCTTTCTTGAACCGGTTGAGGAGACGATGTTCGGCGGGGATGGTCACTTCCTCGGCGGCCTTGAGCACATGGCCGCCAATCAGATAGATTTTGAATTCCTGCAAATACATTTCTTCACCTTCCAATTCTGTAAATGTAAGCGGTTGTATTAAAGCGTCCCAACCGCAGTGCTTCGTTGTGATCCGGGACAAAAATATCGACGCGGGCAATATTGTTCTCGATACCGGAGCCGCCCCGGTCCTCAACTGTGTACATGACGCCGTTGATCATGATCTGGGTACCGAATGGGTAGTAGCTGGACATGGCAACCATACCGACCGCAACTTTTTTGCCGCTGGCGGTAATACCCTTGGCATTGGGACCGCAGCACTTGGTGCAGGCACAGTAATGGGTCACATTGACTTCAAGGGAGTAAAGCGATTCGCCATAGGCGGGAATGCTGACATCCTGCTCGAAATCAACCCCGGAGGGCCTTCGCAGAACCAGTTTGGAGTCATAGCCGGGGGTGTTGATATGGACGCCAATGCCCCCCTCCGAATGCACCCATTTCCGGTTGCCGCTTTCATCGTAACCAGCGAAAATAAGAACATGGTCTGTAGTTCCGCCGTCATTCAGGAGGAAACCCAGATCACCGGGAAGAAGCTCCGCCTCGGAAATGGGAGTGGAGCTTGTGTACTGCGCCCAGGAGCCGGCTTGAATGCTGATGCCAAGGGCGGTTTTGTACACCCAATCGGTAAAACCGGAGCAATCCAGCCCATACGGACGAATCGTTCCCGTGGAACTTGATCCGGAAGCAGTAACTAACTTGGGAGTGTTCCATTCGTCATTCCATCCGGCTTCGCTTTTGCCGCCCCAGAAATAAGGAACCTTTCCTACCAGCGACAGAGCGGTGGTGACGATATGCTTTCTGGTGTCATTACAGCTGAGGCTGTTGACAAATGCGATCAGCTCAGCATCTGTGAGGGGAACGGACGTTCCGCTTCCCAAAGTGCCGTACAGGGTCATCTTTAAGGCGTTTGCCATATTCTGAATTACCTCACCGTAGGTCAGATTGAATTGGGGGTATTGTGCTGAGGTGTCAATGCCAAAGGCTTCCAGAATCACCGAATTGTCGAAGGGCGAAATGGTACATTCCACATACTTGATAATCTCGGTGGTCGGTTCCAGTGCTTCGTCACCGTCTGCTTCATAATAGGTCTCTGTCCGGGTGCCGGAAATCTTACTGCCAGAGTAGGTCGGTACTGTCACGGAAACTGCTTTGTACCTAGGAACCGTGATTTCTTCATCAGATTCCCTTGCCTCGTCCGGAAGATAGTAGCGCCGCTGTTCAGTGGTGTAGTTATAGCGGGGAACGTTATTGACAATACCTGCCGATTCAATGCGGGTCACAACTGTTACTGTCACGGGCTTGTAAGTGGAATAACTTACAGGTACGAGCCTTTCCTGCTGCCGTTCTACATAGGAAACCGGAAACATCTGGTCGGAGATTCTGACCAGCTTCGCTACCATGTCCTCCACGGATGTGCCTTTCTGCTGTAAGGAAGCGGAATAGGCGGCCAGAATGTAACAGACATCATAACCGGCAGACGATTGCGCATGATTGATAAGGGCATCCATGGAAAGGTCATAGTCATAACCGCCATCCTGAATGATTTCCTCGACTCTGGCGAGAGACTGGTCATACCCTGCGTCGATTACTGCCGATACCGCATTGGACATTTCAGAGTAGGACGATTCCAGCGTGACTCCTTCTGCGGGAGGGACCCCGTTCAGGCCAAACACACTGTCCAGAACGATACTTGGGATAGAGCAGATAAGGATGACGATAATCAGGAGGAAAAGGCAGATGCAGACCAGAACCTTGAACAAGCTGTGGCGCATTGCCCATGCGGCGGAAAGAATTGCGCCCCACGGGCCTCCGGCGGCAGTGCCTGCGGCGATTTCAGCGACGGCTTTGCCGCTTTCCGTACTGGCTTGAACCACTGCAGCGGCCGCATTTGCTGTTGCTTCCGCACCTTTTACGGCTGCCTCTGCGGCAGCATCATGGGAGATTTGCTTCGCTGCCTGAATTGCTTTCCCGGCAGCTTGACCGAAATTGTCTTGACCATCGCCGATCTGATCTTTTTCCGGCTCGGCCATGGAATCACCTCCATTTTGGAATGAAAAAAGGCCATGATCGTGAGATTCACAACCATGGCCATCTGGTTACATTTTTCTTTTTGGTGGCTTTCGTTCGATATCTCCGCGCTTTTCAGGCTCAGCGAATCGGGTGGGCGTCTGCTTGTAACGAATGGTTTCCACATTGGTTGTGCGGAGTTTTCCATTGTCATAGACAGGCTTTCCATTCTCGTAGACGGGCTTGCGGTCGACAGCGGCATTGCCCTGAATTGCGTACCACTGACTGCCGCGGGAATCCTCGAAGACCTGATAGTCACCACGAGGTGCGGCATATCTGGCGATATCATAGAACTTTGTGCCGGAACCATCCTCGTGCCGGACTTCAAAGTAGCCGTCCTGACGGTGTGTGCCGTCAACCTGAGAGACAGGAAGATCATAACCGGGCATGAAGTTCTGAAATGCCGCCTGATTATAGGCAGCTGCAGCCTCGCCAGCTTCAAACTGGGGAATGTTGCCCTGCTGCTGCATGGCATACCAATCCACACCGTTGGAAGACTGCATGACACTGTGGGGCGCATCGGGTTCCTGATAATAGGCGCTGTTGTACCAGAGCGTGTTGCCTCCATCCGGGGAACTGGCTTCGATAACACCATCGCCCACGGTGCGCAGCGAAGTACCCTCCGGTGCGCTGGGGAAGGTTGCTGCCACAAGGGGCGTCTCGGAATAGAATCCCTGACCAACGTTTTCTCCATGATCTGCAACTTGAGCGCCGTTCTGGGGAGACTCGCCAAAGCCACCCGCATATGCAGCACCAACGTGCTGTGCTTCGGGGGCGTTGTCGTAAACGGTATCCATGGAGGGAACACCGTTTCCATATCCAATGGGCGGTTGATCTCCTCCGCCCACAGGGGATGCGGCAACCCCTGTAAGCAGGGTGCTCTCCGGAGCTGGGATATCCGCTGCACCAATTCCATCTGCTGCGCTGGGGTAAGTTACCATACCGGGATGTCCTTCAACGCCATCGTGGGTAAGCGTCTCACCGAAGCTCTGGCTGTTTTCGCTGGGCTGGGATGCTCTGAAAGCACCGTCCCCTGCTACTGTGTTGGGCATATCTGTGCCAATACCGTTAAAGGTGGGTACATCGTAGAAAGCACCGCGACCCTCGCCACTTGCCATCTGATACCACTGACTTCCATCCGTTGCAGTAACGACGCTGTGGGGAACTTCTGGCTTTTCAAACTGAGAGGCGTTGAACATATCCACAGAAGCCGATTTGCCATCCGCGGAAACTGCGGTCGTACTGATATGGCCTCCTGTGATTTGCGTTCCCTGAAGCTGGAATCCCTGCATCTGGGGCATATAGTTGCCAAGGCTCCTGTCCGCTATATCACCGGCAATCGTGCCGGAAGTGCTGGGCGCTCTGGCCGCTACAGAGGAAATGGAGTTCCCATTCAGGGTAGCGCCATTTCGGGCGGCGATACCACCGAAAGCACGGCCAACGAATCCGGCGCCGCCATTGAAGCCCATGCGGGAGCCGCCTTCCACAACGGCATCACGGACATAGGAGTTGGGGCTGAATCTGGAGGCAAAACCAGAGGCAAAGCCATTTGCAGCAGCACCGGTTCCGGTAGCAGCGGCATTTCCGCCCCTGCCGAAGATACTGCCCGCACTGCGAACACTGCTGCCTGCCCCGGAGATGACTCTGGCGGCCATCATCAGCTCCATGCCCATGCTGGACCCGGTCTGCGCCACATTCAGGCCGATGGAGGCCAGATAGCTGTCGAACCGTTGGGCGCACTTCAGATAAGCCAGTGCGCAGAACATCCACAGGAAAATGCTTCCTTTACCGGTGGTCAGCGCACCGCCGTTTGCAATGAACTGGCCCATAGACGAGGCAAAACCACGAAGGAACCAGACGTTCATGACAAGGAGCAGCAGTTGGGAGCCAACCATTCTGCACCAGGACTTGAATACGGTGTTCGTGGTTTTGGAGCCACCCATGGAAAAGGCGAGAGGTGAGGTGTAACACAGAACACCAACAACGATGTACCGTTCTACAGTTTCCAGCAGGAGCTTGAAGTAGTTCCATCCCAGCGCGATTTCCAGAATGAGGATCAGGATCAGACCCACAACGGTTGCAGCTGACACAATCGTCAGCAGGCCATTGGTGAGGGTTTGCTCCACGC
>OLSA01001218.1_pt1 | contig 21692 bp, 17 predicted proteins | sample 1672731 | NCBI WGS metagenome assembly OLSA01 (sample SAMEA3136718, study PRJEB25190) | human gut metagenome | biome: human gut; feature: human-associated habitat; material: faeces | place: Austria | collected 2013
TTGTGAATTACCACTTACGTGTGTGACCGAGAAAGGAACTTTTGGAGCGATATTCGAAGCCGGTAACAGCCATTATCCGCGGGCGTACGTTAAGTCGCTTCAGTCGCGTGGCACCTCTTTGGGTATATCTCTGCGAGGTGAAGCAAAAGGTTCCGAGGGAATGACCACTGCCTGGCGGGCCATAACGCTTGCGGAAAAACCGGGAGGACTCATCGAACAGAATTATTTGATACTTAATTTGAATGATTCATGTCGGCTTGCGGACACGTCGTGGATAAAACCGGGTACGGTAATGCGTGAGATAGGTCTGAACACAGAAGCCAGTTTTAAGCTGATAGATTTCTGGGTACCTTCCGGTAATCCAATCAATGTCAGTACTTTTTTATTTGCCGAAAGTTGAACCCCGGTAGTTTCTGATGTCACTTCTACTCCATCAATACTCCATACATAGCTTAAATGATCTGTATCATAGGAGTTCACAGTTGCTGTGAATTTACCGGTCCAAGTTCCATCCAGTTCTTTTGTTTTTGATGATGCCAGAGAAACTTCTGGTTTATCACCAACGTAAATCGTATATTTTCCAGTGCCTGTCTTCTTATAAATATCTGTTACTTCACATAAGATTTCATGAGTTCCTTTCACAGAAGGAATCCAAGTTATAGTATTCGTACTCGTTGACTTTTCTACTCCATCGATTGACCATTTGTAAGATAAATCTCCACCTGCCTGGGATTCTGCCTCCGCAGTAAAGGTAATTAGCTTTGCTTTCGACGCAGTCACATATTCGGATGGCTCAGATGATGTAATGGTTACAACTGGAGCTGATACGCAAACCACTTTACATGGGTTGGATAAGCAGCTTCCTGCTGTGTTAGATACACGACATCTGATATACTGTCCTTGCATATCTGGGGTAACCGTAAATGTTACTTGATTGCCTTCTCCTCCGGCTAAGGAAGTATAACTACCACCTTTTGTAATTTGCCATTCATAAGTAAGATCTGCTGGGTTTAAGCAGGTTGCTTCTACAGATAAGGTAACCTCATCACCTACGCTGCAGTTAATCATTTCATCTAAATCTTTAATTAATACAGGCACCTGATCTTTTACTGTAGCTGTTGCAGTATCAGATTTTGTACTTGCTCCTGTACCATTTTCAGCGATAACCATGCAATAGTAGGTGTTTCCACTATCTTCCAGAGATAATTCTGGCGTAGAGTATACGGAAGAGTTTCCATCTACATCAATCGCAACGCCGTTGCAGTACCACTGATAATACAGGTCATTTCCAATTGCAGAGACAGAGAATGTTGCATTCTGTCCAATCTTTACAGAAACGCTCTTTGGCTGGTTAGTAATTACTGGTGCAGATGTGGCAGATCCAACATTAAAATCTGCGTCTGCAAGCATCAATTTAATTTCTAAGCATTGCATTCTTTGGCCACTATATCCTGCCCATTCACCATCTTCAGTATCATTTCCACCTTTTGACCATTTCACAGTGTCATCCGTCGAGGCTCTATAGTAAACTTTATAAACTTCACCAAATGGTTTTGTTACCTCATTTCCATATGCATCAATTACTTGCACGGTACCGCCAAGATTAATCTTGATCTGTGCCGGATACATAATGGAAACATCTTCACTAATCCCATCATAAGTTTGAGTTGTGCCTGCTGCATCTACAACAGTTACATTTAATTTCGGAGCATTTGCTCCAGTCACATTATCCAGTTTAATCTTAACCGCATCCAGAAGCATAGTCTGTGCTACGGGATCACCGCCGGTTCCACGATACTCGTAAGCTACACGATCCGCCTCGGATGTACCAACAGAGTCACCATTTGTTACCCAGTCAGACCATCCTTCTTCGTCATAAGCCTGAAGTTCTTCTTTTGGTGTATCATAGGTTTGGCCATGTTTTGTGATATATTTCAAAGCAGATTCTGTATCCTGTGCAAAATCAGGGTTTGTGGTTTCTGGATATAAATAACCTTTTGTTCTTCCTTTATAGCTTAAAGAAATTACAGTTTCTGGCTGACGCCAGGTTCCCTCACGCAAGAAAGATAACAGTGGGCTAACAGTTGTACTTCCTGCTCCAATGCCCTGTCCAGTTCCTTCTTCACTTGTTAAATACTGTCTTGTATCTGTGGTTGTCTGTTTATTTACTTTACTTCCAGTTGCATCGAGATCTACCCGTCCATTGATATAATCCGCTACGGATCTTATCTTTACAGCTGTAAAATTTTCAGTCCAAGTATCATACATTCTCTTGGATTTTGCAACCGATCCAGAAAGATTTAACTGATCTGCTTTTCCAACTCCTTCTACGGTAAATATACTGTAGAATGTGGAATAGCAAGCAGCGAACTGGTTATCACCAACCTGATCTACTTTCCTTGTTTCTGTAGCATTTAAATCAACCGTTCCGTCCTCTTTCGGTTTTACCATCCGTACTTGAGTACCACCACTTGGTCCTTCTGTATTTGCTCGGAAAGATTTTGTGGTTCCATTGCTATAACTTACAATAATTAGGACATCTTTAGAATCAAATACATTTCCAACAAATACACTCGGTCCTAAATACTCGGCAGTAATTCCATCAATGTTAGGATCTACAACAACAATTGGCACTTCAATTTGTAATGTAACGCCATTTTCTGTATACTGGGCAATTACATAGTTTTGGCCAGTTTGCAATCCAGTACCATTTAAAATTTCATATCCAGCTCTGGATTCTGTCTTTGCATAGATATAAGTACTGCTACCATCAGAATAAGCAACACGTAAAACTAATCCATCACGGTTAAAATCCTGTCCCGCTGTATACTCAGTTGTATATGGCATAGAAACGATTGTTAAAGCCGTTGGCTTTTTAGCATTTACATAAATTGGTTGATACGTTTCTTTTGTCGTTCCTCTATTTGTATAACTAATTTTTACCAAATGGTTTCCGCAAACAGTACCTTTTGCAGTCTTACCATCTTTGTATTGGTATGTACCAGACGCTCCGTCTGCAAAATCTTGTCCATCAACCAGCAGCGTTTTGGCAATTCTCACATAATCTCCGCTCGCATCTGCAACAGATGTTGGATCGTCTAATTTTAAAACAATATATTCAGTAGCATCTTTTAATGATTTATTATTAGATAAAACGTACTCAGATGCAGATAATAAAAGTTCATCTGGCTTATGCCCTTCTACTCCTTCATCGAAGTATGCAGTAACATTCATTCCTACGTTTTTAAAAGATTCACCGGCATAATAAACAGTCGTATCAGGAGCTCTTGTTACCTTAATAGAAGTTAAGGTAGATAAGCTTGTCTTAATTTTTATTTCTGTTGATACTGTCTTGCCGTTTTCAGTATAGTAAATTGGAAGATAAGTTGTATCTGACTTTATATTCGTAGCTGGGCGTTCATTATCACCTAATGTTACACCGGTTTTAGCTGTTTCTCCAGTTCCATATGTAATGTACTGAGATTCTCCATTATCATACAAAACTTTTAAAACCATTCCTTCAGGTTTGAAGTTTTCTCCTTCTATATAAAGAGTCTTTAATGGATCGGTAATCACGCTTAAAGAGTACGGAGACTTCTTGACTCCATTGATTGTAAATCTTGCATATTTAGGAGACCCGTCACTTAATTTTAATCCTGAAAAAGCTGCATAAAAGGTATTTATTCCTATATTGGTAACTTTTTTATCAATGATCTTATTTAATCTTGAAAGATCATCTGTTGTTACTTTTCCATCTCCAGTAAGATCTGCTTGCGTTTTTTGTGTCGAAGTTGCGGTCTGACCTGCAATGATTCCTTCAATTAATGATGCGTCGTTTAAATTTAAAACTCCATTTCCATCAACATCGCCCCGGCCATAATACTTTTCTTTATAAATACCTACATTACCGGAGTCTGCAGTAAAGGTATCGATTGTTCCGTTGTTAAATACCACATTAATATGAACATATTTCGGGTCATATTCTGTTTGCTCTACTACGCTATCTCCAACGTATTCCGCTGTCATCGATACTGGTGATTTTTGAATACCTTTTACTTTAAAATAACCAGTCAGTCGATCTCCAGTTAATGGGTCGTTGTACACATAATATACCCAGTTATCACCAACGATAGTGATTCGTAAATTTGTTGCTCCTGGATAAGAAATGTAGCTTCCTTTACCGGACATCTTCTGATCACCAGATGAATAATGAGCAACAACGGTAATATCTTTTGGATCAAGATAATTTCCTTCGACTACTTCTACGTTTGAATATACATCAATTCCATTCAGTCCAAGGAACGGTCTTAACTTCATACTTGGGCTAGTTGTTGTTGCATAAACACCTGCTGCTGTAGATATTCTACGGAAATACCAAATCTTATTATCTTTAATCGCTGTTGGAATTGTTACATCTTGTCCTCCGATCGTTAACTTCTGAGTAAGCATGTTATATTCAAAAGTTTCAGATGAGGAATTTGTTAAAACAGTATACCAGGTTTTATCATCTGCAGACATTTGCCATGTAGAAGAAAGAGAACCGGTATAATCAATGACACCATATTTTTCTGTATATGATGGTTTTGAGTTTTTATCTGATTGGACATAAGCCTGTGTTGGCAGTTTTGTTTCATAATAATCGTATAAATTACCAATAACTGTCCAATTATACATGGTATTCGCATTTCTTAAACTGCTAGCTCCATAATATTTTGACGGTTCCGAATTCATAAAAATAGATGTATCACCACCGCTTAGCTGAGTCCACAGAGCATTTACTTGATCTTTTTTTAAATATTTCGTATCTTTATATTGATTATACAAATTTTGAGCTGTTGCTATACTCATATTTCCACTAGAATCATATGTTTGATACCATGGACATAATTGAGCAATATCTTTATCCTCTGCATAAACTGCATCTTCATAAGAAGCAGGGAAAACACTAGTAGTGTTAACAACATTATAATCGTAATAATCACTTGTATATTCTATTCCTGGTGTTTTTAAATTTGCATTAGCAACGACTGTTCCATAATTATTGGCAGTTAATAAAATTCCTGGAACTTTTATTGCATATTCAATTGTAAAACTGCCAACGTCATTCTTTGTTACAAAAGCACCATCTTCATCCCAACGCTCTGCAACAGCCGCATATGCCTTAGCACCTCCACTACTAATTCGATTAAAACTTGGTGCATCAAATTCTGATCCTCCATATACCCATGTCAACCAACTCGTTGAGTCTTTGTCCCATTTTACTTTCTTATTTAACATATAAGATGTAAATTGGAAATAATTATATGCACTCGTATCATATCCATGTTCTCTAAAATAGGTTTTACTAAATGGAGTACTTTCACTTCCATGCCAATCAAGAAAATTTTTTACGGTTTCTGGAGCCATTGTTACCGCTGCAAAATTTGATTGATACTTATTCCACACATCAGTATTTACATTTAATGCTCCATCCAACACAACGGTAGATCCTCTTGCTGCATTGATTGTTTCTGCATATGCGGTAGGAGTTGCAACCGATGTTAATGCTGTTGCAAACAGCAACCCACAAACACTATTCTTGAGTAGTTTCGGTAACCACTTCTGTTGTAGTTTCTGTTTCCATGATTCCCACATCTTTTTCTCCTCCTTCCTCTTCTTTTGAACTTGGTTCATCAGCTGCCGGATCATTAATACTCATAACAATCGATGACTCTCCATAATTATAGGATGCTCCATTTCCAACTATTAAAGCATGACCGTCATAATATGGTAAGCTGGATGCTGCAATCAGAAGTTCGTCATCTTCGATACTGCATGGATAAATCGTACTAATTTGATTGCCAGTACTATCTTCTACTAACCTGCTTGTTACTGTATATCTCACATACTGTCCATCATCTCCAATGATGAAGAAATTTCGACGATTGATAGTATCTGGGTCTTCACCTGGAGCATAAACCTCATATCTTGGTTTATATTCAAAATTTTTGGGGACAGTTGTTACTACCTCCAATCCCAAAATATCAGCTGCATGTAAGATGTTTACAATCGGTTCTCCGAATTCCCATTTTACAATGGCGTCAGAAATATCATAATTACCGGTCCCAATATTGATTATCACTTGCTCATTGTTTTCCGGTCTATAATATTCTTCTGAGTTGCCTTGATCTGCTGATAGAAAATTTTCCTCTGGAGCTGCCTCCGCATTCCCAGGAGTTGCTGTCGCATTCGATGGAGTGGCTATCTCTGATTTGGTTTCTTCAGGATTATTTGGGCCTTGAGCATTCTTTGCAATAAAAGCTCCTGCAATAATTGCTGCAACTAATAAAACAAGGAATTTTGTGACATCTGATTTCCCGGATTTCTTTGCTGGTTCCTTTGAAGTATTGGTTTTTTCTTCTTTTTCCATAATCTGATTTCCTCCTTTCTAAATTGAATAATCATCTCACTTATAATGCCATCCATGGGACATATGTAAGGATCCATGTGTCTACGACATCCGTACCTAAATATGCAGAAACTGCCATTCCGCATACAGCAAAAATCATCAAAATCAATAAGCTTACTCCAACACCTATTCTACAATTCCACACAACTTCTTCTGTTATAATATCAAAGAAGTATAATATATTAGGGATTATCATAAGGGATATCATAATAGCTGACAAAGTGAACGACTCGGTCATTGAATGGCCGAGCATCCTGAAATGCCGACAAATTCAAATCGCGATCCATTGGGAAGAAATCCAGGCTGCATGCGAGCGTGCAGTCCAGCAGTCTCTCCTCCGGACAGTCCGTATACGGTCATGCCGTATCAAGACAGCGGTCGTTCCTATGTTCCGCGCGACTCACAGGTCATGTTATTGCCGGGTTGCCGACAGTAGCATAACTTGTTTTTACGCGGATGCTGCTGCTTCCTGTTGTTTTATATACGCCAAGTTTCGTTTTCCATAAACGATCTTCATGGCATTCTGCATATCCTTATGCCGGAAACCATACGTCCTGCAGATGCCGAGAATTTCTTCATCCTGCGCCCTGGCTCGGATATTCATAGCACCGACATGATCCGCATCATCCCAGTATCCGCAGCAGGTACAGAAAAACATTTTCTGGTTCCTGTTTGCGGCATCCAGGTTACTGCATACCGGACATATCTGGCTTGTGTAATCCGGGACCACCTCAAGAAAGTCATACCCTTTCCAGTTCAGCGTATCCATCATAGTCTTCTGGAGCTTCCCGCAGGCAAAAACAGAGAACATCCCGTTTACCGTACGGCTTTTATGGAATTCCTTCATGTCTAGCTTTTCCAGAACGGTAAGGGTGCCAGGGGTGAGCATATCCGTATAAGCCTTTACGGAAGCACGGATTTCATGGTCTAGCATGGCATAATAATGCCGTTTCTTCCGGTATGGGGCTTCCATCGTCTGGATCATCTGTTCCAACCGGTCCATCTTTTTGATAAGGGCAGTTTTTACCGTTTCCGGAAGTGTGTGATGACGGATATAATGCTTGATTGCACGTTTTTTATTCCGAAGATCAGCAATTTGTGCAAATGCCGGTTCCACGGTATCGTGGTAAAAATCGATCACCTTTTTCATGGAGCCGATATTACGCCCGTCAGAAGTATGGAAAGCATCCGAAATGCCGGTATCCACGCCGATCACAGAATTAGTCCCGGGCTGTTTAAACTTCCGCTCATAAGACCATCCGATCCTCAAAATCCCGTGACGTACCTGCATCATCACGGTGCCAGCCATTTCATTGGACTGGATCTTATGCAGGGCATGGGCACTGGTATTGACCGGAACAGCAATCCTTTTGCCGCGCTGTTCCGGATCCGTGATCGTGATGACATACGGCATCTTTGTGGTATTGGATTTCTCAAGTTTCATCAGTCTGGAATCCAGCGGAACGGAAACCTGCCTTAATTCCGGAACCCGGTATTCCATGGCGCAGGTGGCATAAAGATCCATGAATTCGTTTCTGGAAAACCGGAATTCGGTATCTGACATCTGCTCCAGTGTTTCGACACATTCCAGGTGGAACGTCTGTCCGATCTGACGCATGGAATGGATCATCTCCTGTTTGGATATATCCATGACAGTCATAGCGAACAGGACCTTCGATCTGGCCAGAATGCTGCCATTATGTGTCAGCATGTCCAGCCGGATATCGTTCAGCCGGTTGGACAGATGGGTAACGGCAACGTCAAACGCATTCTGACAGAACGCGGAGTTCAGACCTGACGGACGGATGGATTTTTCCAATCGGCGCATATCCGGATCTTTTTTGTCGTTCTTCACAAGCTGGAGGAATACGGAGGTATTCTCTGCCAGCAGCCGGATGTCGCGGTTAACGAGAGCAGTAAACGAATCCTGCATGCGTGTAAGCGCTGCAAGCTTTTCTGCGTTCGGGGATCCGTACAGAAATACACTTTTTGTCATGGATTTTTGAAATCCGCTGTTTTTACGGCGTCGTGCTTTTGGCATGCCTGTACCTCCTTAATACTGTTTTGACTGGTGTTCGATATAGTTGCGGATCGTTTCCTCGGAGACGTCCCCGATTGTTTCCAGGTAATAGGAATGGTTCCACAGCTCCCCTTTCCAGAGCTGGCTTCTCAGGTCCGGATACCGTTCATACAGTTTCCGTCCCGTGATCCCTTTTAAGTACTGGACGATCAGCGATGGGGAAAGTTTCGGCGGTGCCGAAACAAACAGATGCACATGATCCCCTTCGCCAGATTCGAACTCCGCAACCTCAAATCCCTTGTCTTCTGCGATCTGGCTGATCAGTTCACGCATATAAGATTCCATCTCCGGTGTGATAATCTTGCGGCGGTATTTTACAGACCAGACGATGTGGTAATTGATGTTGTATACACATGTACGTGCATGTTTTAAGTTGTCTTTTTTCATACATACAGTATGACACATAAAGGAATAACGCTTTCATCTCGGTCATTGAATGGCCGAGGATTCCCGCTTAATTATCCTAAACCAAAACATATTCAACATACCTCCTTACTTTTTCAATACAACGAATCAATATTTGCATAACCAATTTCCCTCAATTTATATGATTTACTGTGCAAATATTCCAGGATTCTCTTCCATAAGTCGAAGAGCATTCTCTACTGCTGCCATAGATATATTGTGGATTTCTTCTGGATTTTCCAAATGAGCAAGTAAATACCCAGTAAAAGCAACGTATGCTTCAAACATTTCTTGCCCCTGCATATCTGTCAAAATATGACAGCAATTATTTTCTTTCGTAATCTGAAACGTTTTTACCATAATCTACTCCTCTCTTGCGTATAACTGGACACTGGTTACTTTCCCATCGACGACTTTGGCATATAGCTCCTGGTTCCCATCATAATCAATGTTTTTATAATAGGTAGAAACTCCATCGTCTTTTGCATTTAATGTCAATACCGATGCAATTTCTTCTTCTGTAGAGTTCAGACTAATTCCTTTATAAAAAGTAATATCTGCCGGATTTTCATAATCTGATTCTGATAAAATAGCAATGATAGAGCCATCTTTTACATTTGTTGTTTCAGTAGTATGGTTCACAATGACACCTGTAAATGAATTGCCTTCATCGTTTTTCCAAGTAATTGCGACGCCAAATTCTGGTTCCAGAGTGGTATCCCCAATCTCATCCATATCGGTATATCCCATATCAACGAAATCTTGATATTTTACTGGTAATGAAATCTCTTTTCCATCAATTGTCAGATTCTTGTAATTTGCCTCAAAATCTGGATCTGCTTCTGTCTCATCGTATTCAGCAACAGTAGACTCTTCAAAAACTACTTCATTTGGAGTCGCCTCTTCTATTGTACTTTTTGTGTTTGTCTCAGTAGTTGTTGCTGCCTGCTTCTGGCACCCGCTTGCCATTAACATTGCTGCCATTACAATTCCGAACATCAGTTTTTTTTTCATAATTTTTTCTCCTTGTCTTTCCTATTTTTAGCGCCTATACGCTATCAATCTGTATTCATAATTCCATTTACATCATGGCTTCGGAACCATCCTGTTGAAGAAGTATACCCGTTTTTTGTTACCTGCAGTTCAATATAAGAGTTCATAAGAATCAACAGGTTTACCGTAATATAACAAACTACTGCAATTATAATGGCTGCCTCCAAAACAACTGATCCAGATTCACCGGTTAATGCTTGCTTTATTCTATTTTTTAAGTCCACATCGCTCACTCCTTCCTGGATTTCCTAATAAGTATTATGGAAAATACAGAAATCCATATTTTTATTTTTACCTATGTATTATGGGGAATCGAGTGAAGAATAAAATTTAGGCACAAAAAAAGTCCTGCCGTTTCCGACAGAACTTTTCCTCCTAAAAGAAATCAATGATTGTTCCGATAATTGGTAATGCAAACGTTACTAATACTAATAACAGCATTGGTCCCTGTAATACGGTACCAAGAAGTTTTCTCTTTTCAATTCTTTTTAAAGTTGCATCATCCAATAATCTTTGAATGATAACTGCCTGCTTTTCAAATGATTCAATCGGTGGAATACCACCTTCAATCGCTAATCGAACCGATGCAAAGAACTCGCGCGCTTCCATAATATCAACTTCTTCCTTGATCCAATCTAAGGCATCAAGAACACCATCTGTCTCGCTCTTCTTTACAAATTCATTTAAAATCTTTTTCCATCTTGGTTTTGCAGTTTTGGCTGTCATCTCAAAAGCTTTAGGCATAATTAAGCCAACAGATAAGTATCCAGAGATAATTCGAATTGTTTCTGGAAAGCTCATCAGCAGATCATCTTTGATATTGTTATATTCGTTGTTTAGTAGCAGATCCGGTAACTTCACGATTACAATCGCGATAACAATTGCAACAAATCCAGCCTTGTCAAAAAGCAACCACAACAACAATAAAGCTAATACTACACACCAAATTCTCATAGCGTTCCAGCTTAATGGGGTAAAATACTTTTCCCATCCAGTCATCTTCAGCTTTCTACGCAACATATCTGTGTTCTTCGGTTTGTAGTATTCAAACACCGTATCAACTAAAGGTTTGGTAATGGATTCTACTAAATCTTTTGTTTGCTCATCATTACTCTTTTGAACCTTTTTCTTTTCCTGCTTTTTCACTTGATGAATCCAGACATCTTCCTTAATAGATACGTTATCTCCAAAAATGATTGAAATCACAGTTAAGAGGGCCATAATGGCAACTCCAATAATTCCTAAAAATATATAAAATTCCAAAATGGACCTCCTTTCTAGTTATCGAGCGGAGCGCTCAGTTTAAATGTTACAATCCAGAATACTAATACCCATACAAACACGATACACGCAACACCTATTTTACCCATAAGGGTAGTGGTCATAAAGGAAATGTAATCGTCAACTTCGAAGACGCCAAAGAGCGCAACAGCAGGAACCATCGCTAACATAACATATGACTGCATTGCAATCTCTGAAATTTCACGAGCATTTTTTTTGTCATTTTCTATATGCTTATCGTACTGATCAACTGCCATTGTCAATACTTTTTCCATTGCTTCATCTGTTCCAATTAAAGCTGTTTGGGTATAATAATCAGCAAATTGGAGCATATATTTATTACTTGTTCTGGCTCCTAGCTCAAACAATGCATTAGACATTGGCTCGCCATTACTTACTGCATACGCAGTTCTCGAAAGCTCTGTATAAATCGGTTCTTCACCTCTAAATTCTTCTACCGTTGTCTGGAATGCTTTATAAAAAGAGTTTACTGATCGATAACGCTCAGTTACCATTCTCATGAAAATACCAAGCTGAGAATCTAACTTTTTAATCCGTCGGTTGATGATATATCCAATCAGCATTTTGGGAAGAATCCATCCACTACATAAGCCAACAATTCCAAGGAACACGTTGTTTAAAATAAAAGTAGCTGCACAAAAGCATCCTATACAAGCTGCCGCATTCAATACAATCGTAATAGAATACGGGACTGCATATCCAGCCTGTTTATATTTTGCTTCTGCCTTTGCAATTTTTTCTTCTGATACGTGAGTTAAGATCAATTCATTTAATGGATAAGCTATTTTGTTTTTCAACGTTTTTTTATGCTTCTCGATGATCTTCGCTCTTTGGATTGCTCCCTCTTTTGAATGATCTGCAAAGAGGTAAACCATTAACACTGCTGCTATTGCAAACAGCGTAATTGCTATTTTTAACATAAACTAGGCCACCTCTTTTCCTTCGGATTTATCAATCATTCTTTGAATATGAGCCATCATTTCGTCAATTTCATCCTGTTTGACACCTCTCCTTAACATCATGTTAATAGAATCTTCACTTGGAAGGTTATGCCATACAAATCCCCTTCGGAATTCAAATCGTACAATATCATGAATATCTACTCGATCCTCTTCATGGTTATAAACAAGCTCATGAATTGCAGTTACTTTACGACCAAGTCCTGGGATATTGTCAATCATAATGAAATAGTTTACAGAAGTACCAATAATACGTTCTACTGCAGTACTGCTTAAGTTTGGCATAGTCATTCCGTATTTGTCAACAAATCGGTTAATACCCTGGCGAACGGTACCGGCATGGATCGAGGTCCAAGAAGAATGTCCTGTTGCCGCAGCTTCAATATAGCTTGCAGCTTCAACTCCACGAATCTCACCTACTATAATATAGTGTGGTTTCATACGTAATGCAGAAATATTCAAATCTCGCAGGTCAATTCTTGTACTTTCATCACCAGTTGGTACAGTGTGTAACGCTACTGTATGTGGCACTCGAAGAAACAACTCTGGCGTATCCTCTACAGTAATAACTCGGTTCATTTCTGGATCTACATAATAATCTGGGTCACCATTACCTAATGCAGCTTCAAATAAGGCTTTTAAAAAAGTCGTTTTACCTGAACCAGTAACTCCAGCTACACAGGCATTTAATGCACCTCGTACTGCTTGTTTACAAAACCATGCCATGTCTTCCGTTAAGTTTCCACTTTTTACCATATCTTCCAAAGTAATTGGCTCTTCTGCGTGTTTACGAAAAGTTGCCGTAATTCCTTTCGCTGATACTGACGGGTCAATAACATTTAAACGAATTCCATAAATTTCGGCATCTACAATTTTATTTGCACCTTGATTTAACTGTTTATTATCTTCCATCAAGATTCGGTCGATGAAAATGCGATAGTCCTGTTCAGAGCGAAAATGTTTCCAATATGCCTGATTTTTACCTGCCTTTTCTACCACAATCTGGTTATAAGACATGCAATAAATATCTGTTACTTCTGGGTCATTTCTTGCGTCTTCCAGACAATCAAATCCGATGAAAGAACTAGTCAAAGTCCTTGCTAGCTCATCTAACGGGATCAATTCTGCTAATTCATCTTTATTATCTGCACGATAGACACCGATTCCTGACTGTTGAATTACATCACGCATAGTACGATAATAATCATCATACTGTTCGTTATAATCCTGTTCCGTTTTCTTTCGACTCAATCGACGATATTTATCAATGATGGTAGTAAATCGAACATCTTTTCTTACTTCATCTGACATATATTCTCGCATCTGATCATATGTTTTTGTAACTTGAATCGCGTATCCTGATCGTTTGTTCTGGTCCATGAGATTATTATAAGTTTCAACTGTATGGCTTTTAAATCCTGGCAGATTAATCGTCGTATTTCTTTCCATTTAATCCAACCCCTTCCTCAGCTAAAAGTTGTTCTTCTTTTTCCAGTTCATCATCCAAGCGGTCTTTTTTCTTTCTGAATAGAGAAAATCCAAATCCTTTTTTCTTCGCCACATTATGGCTTAACTCTTCAATGGCACTTTGTTCAATCGGACAAATTCTTTCTGCTAATTTCAGCAATGCCAATCTTGTTTGTTCTGTGTATGATTTCTTATACAGAATGATTGGTTTTCCATCCAACTGACGGTTAAAGAAAATACTCGGTTCTACATTTGGAATTCTGGCGTCTAAATGGACGATTTTCTCTTCTACATTGTCACCAGTTAAATTCAGCTCTTCTTTATCCGTACCAAATCGACCAGATCCATCATTGTCAAAATCTTGATTCAGGATATAATGGATTTTGTCGCTAACTCCAAACTGTTCCAAACTGCTCTTATATCTGGAAGAGTTCAGGATATTGTTGTAATCTAAGTTAATAATACAGAAAGTTTCTTTACATAATTCCATTAATGTATAAGTAGATGGATGGAAAATGGAAGAGTTAAGGTCTACAATAATGTAGTCATATACATCCCCGATAATTTCCATCAACTTTTTATAATGATCACCAGTAATTGACAAATCGTAGATCTCCTGAGGAGTTAAGGAAGATCCTGCTAAAATATCCAGATTTGCTAAATTTTTATACCGTACAAAAGAATTTTTTACAGCCTTTTCTGCTCTCCGCATTCGTTCTTCATTGTCGCATCTTCCTTCCAAGATATCGGAAATAGCCTGCATAGCAACTTTTAAATTACGTTCCTTATCTTCTGGAAGACCCATGATATTTCCAATCGAAAGGTTCTGAATATCTCCATCAATTAAGGCTACTTTAGGATGATCCACTCCATATTTTGCAACTCCTGCCGCTAAGTTTGCGCTAATGAAAGATTTTCCAGATCCAGGTTTCGGGCTCCATACTAAAAAGATATTTTCGTTTTTCTTTTCAGCTTCAATTTGTTCTCCAAATCCCTCATATTCAAGACCAGATACTGCGTTCTGAATTTCAGTCTTTTTACTTAATAAATGAGTCTTTAGGTAAGAAACACTAGCCTCAGATTTTGGGTAAATGATAATATCACGAATCAAGTTTGGAGTTATCTTTCCTAAAACTATGTCGTAAATACCATTAATGACCAAAGCACCTAACTGATCTGTTCTTGCCAAATCTTTCGGGTCAAGAACACCTGCTAAGTATACAATTCGTGTTTTTGGAAATTTTCTATGCTCCTGGATGATCATCTCAATAATTTCTTCTTCACCCTGAATATTATCGGAAATAACCAGTATATCCGGCTGCTTCTGTTCCATTAAAATTGGAATGTCGCTTCTTAACTGACAAGTGCCAATGATATGCATGTCAGAAAATCTTTGAAGATCAGCATCTAAAGCTGGGATTCCTGATGCGCATACTACACGGTAAAATTTAATTTCGTCCATTTTCCTTTTAGGAGACTGCCTCGGTTATAGCAGTCTCCTATTCCTCCTTCCAATTGTTTCACGATTTTTATGATTCCCAAGGCATAATCTGTGGTGCCCCATATACGGAAGTAGTCAGTTCCTGTACGTTTGTTTTCCATGCCTGATAATCCAGCATCTTCTCCTGTCCCATAGCAGAAACTGCAGCTTCGAGCTGTACCATACTAATCTGCTCAGGACTATTGATCTCCCATTCTGTTCCAGCAACTGCCTGTGCATACTCTACAAACTGTGCATACAGAGTTTTGTATGTCTCCTCCTGTTCTGGAGTTTTATCCATAACTGCAAGTCTTCTTAAGAAGGTATAAACGTCTGGTCTTGCTGCCGTTACAACTGGCTCAACATCTTTTTTGTCCTGGTTCTGTGCATCTACTCCATGCTCGAACTCTAAGTTACCTTTTCCTGTATAAACATTTGCCAGACCATCTTTAATTACTAAATAACCATCAGATTCTACATCCTGAGATTCTTTAAACCGGCTAACCATGGATAAAGTACCTGTCTGATTTCTTACATATAATTCCTCATACTGCTCAACAGTCACTGTTAATGCTACATAGGCAGGAGCTCCAGTTGGCTGTTCTCCATCTTCGCCCTGTAAAGTGGCAGCGTCCTGGCCTTTGAATTTATTTAAAGTTTCTGGATCGGTAGTTTTTTTGTTATATACACTACCATCTGCAGTGTAAATCTGATAAATCGGAATGTTAGACATGACAATACGTGCCTGATTATAATTAATGCCATTTTCAGATCCCGTTACGCCGTCGGTTCTGTCGGTAGAAAGACCTCCGCCATTTTCTGCCCACAATAAATCAACTGTATCACCTGCTTCAATGTCACCAGCAAATGCATTTGCATAACCAATTGGTAAATAGAATTTTCTATAATCTGCAAGTTCACTAATACCAGATACTTCTACATAAGTAGGGTCAGACTGTAACTGATGTTTCATGATATGCTGCCCTTTATATGCAGTACCGGTTATGTATTTGCCAATAATTTCCTGCGGATCTGTAATGTACTCTTCCTTTACGTCTGCTGCTAATATCTGCGCTTCTACAACATCATTTAATGTTAATGCATAATTACTTTTCTCATCATATTGTATTGTTCTTGCAAAATCATAAATTGTTACTGATTTTTTTGCATTTGCAATCCAAAGAGTTAAGGCTAAGATGCCTCCAACCATAATGGCTAGCAATCCAATCAAAATTTGAAATTTTCGTTTTTTTGTCATTTCTTCTTTTTCTCCTTTTCTTTCTCTTTTTCAATCTGCTTCATACGTTTTTTACGCTCAGCTTCCTCCCTTACTGCGGCTGCTTCTGGACTTTCGTTATATGTCTTTCCTGCTTTGCAAGTGGCCACGGTAAACCCAATCGCCGCTGCAGCTAATCCGATTCCTCCCACGATTGATAATGGGAGTAAATCTTTATATTCAAAGCCAACATGCTCCTTTGTGTTCCTGAACGGTTCGGTTTCCTCTTCTGCAGGAGCCGTAAATACTTCTCCCTCATCCCTAAACACATGAACGGTATAGGTTTTTTCACTCAATCCATTCGATACTGTTACAGAGATTGGATTGTCTCCGGCAACCAATTTCACTTCTTCTACTGGTTCTGTTACATAATCTCCAGAATTTGCAACTGTATAATATACATACGCCTTTCTTACATCAGATGGAACTTGCATGTTATACACAGTCTTGTCTGGCGAAAATGGTTCATTAAATGGATAAGTGGCTCCATCAGAGGTTTCAATAACAAGAGAAGAAAGAGATAATGATGATAACTTTCTATATACATAGAATTCATATTTCTTTTCTTCTGAACTTGTTTTTGCGTAAATGTATTTAAAGCTGTAGCCTTGAGGTAATGCCGTTGTTGCCGGGTATTCTATCTGTGTGACGGAATTTCCCGCTTCTGCCATAAACTCGATATCTGTAACATTTTCTTCTACCGAAATATCATAAGAATATGTTTCTGGATCAAAATTAAAAGGGATTTCATTTCCGTTGTCATCTTGAATCCGAATTGATGTAATCTCTGCGGATTCTTTTGGCTTCGTTACATGAAAAACATAGTTCTTAATCTCTCCACTAACAGCCTGCACCCCAACATGAAGTTCGTTTTCTCCATCATTCAATACTAAGGATTCTGGTAAAACTACTGTGTCATCCGATTGCTCAGGTACTGCGCTAATTGTCACCTCTTTGCACGAAGATGGAACTTCAGCCCAATACTCTGTAATGTTTTTATTAAACGCACGGTTAAAACTGATTGACATATTTGTTTCTGCGTCTTTCATCTCAAACTCTTTTAAATTGCAATCTGATGTTGCAGTATAAATACCAGTTCCAATCTTATAAACAACAGATGCTCTCGGGCAACTGATCCTACTACCGTCTGCTTTATATGCTTCGATTACACCATCCCCACTATATGCTCCAGCAATAAAGTAAGCCTTACCATCTGCCTTCATTTCAAACTCAATACTACCTTCTAGCCATTTCGATGGGGTTTCACTCGTGAGCCAAATATGATCATTGGTATCTGTTTCTGAAATTTTGGTCATCGTTGAAGCATTGTAACCAAATCCACACCAGGCTTTCTGAAGATACGATCCATCCGGGGAAGACACTCGAATGGTAGCTGTAAAATGTTCTCCCTTTTGGTATGTACTTTTCAAATTATCAATCATGATAATGGTAGTTTGGTTCGATGCAGCATAGGAGACTATTGGATGGGACAGATTAGGTTTGGCAGTCATTGCAATCATAGATGCCATTATGAACCCTATAATCTTTTTTCCTTTCCACATGATTTTTCTCCTTTTTTCTAATTTCTGATTAATGTATAAGTAATGCTATCTCCCTGTACGGAAGATCCAAGGCTGTTATAACCGAAAACAAATACCAGGCTTGTTAATGGTACGGAATAAGTCCCGTCTTCATTGGCTATGCAAGAACCATCCAGCATGGCGGCTTTGCCATCAATTACAAACATCCTGTTTCCTTCCTGGAAAATTAACTCATGGTCTGCATTTGATAATGCAATAATTTCTCCACCAGTGTCTGATAACTTTTCTTCCTTTACTTTTGAGATGTAGTCATCCTTTTCTTCCTGAGTTAGTGTTTTTGCATTCAATCCAAATACTTTTGCCACGCCCTCTGTTTTCAGATATAAGGTACCTTCAGATACGCCTGTGGTATACTCTGTAATATCTTGCTTATCTTCTCCATTTTCTGTTAAGTAAATCTTTGAAGTTTCCTCATTATAAATATATTTTTCTACGCTTTCGACAGTGGATGGTGCATCTGGAGTAGCTACGTTAACTGTATTTTTATTTACACATCCAGAAATTGCTACAATAGAAATTCCTGTAATTAATAATGCCTTTTTACTGATCCGCATTTTCGGTACCTCCTTCTGTTTCTAGTTCTGCTTCATGATTAGAAAGATCTGAATTAGATTTTTCAGAAATTTCTAATATCTCTGCCGTTTCTTCTATTTCTGTGCTTAACTCTGTTTCAACAATTGTTGTTTCTTCCGTTGATGACGGCATCGTTTCTCCTTCTACTTCAGGAGAATGTACCGAAATGATCAATGTATCTCCATCCGTAGACGTTGTATAGCTATTATATTTGCCAAGGCTTAGAACAAAATCCGGAGTTAATGTGATTTCATCAGTTCCATCGAGTTTGGTCATTGGCTCTTTTACCCTTCCAACCTCTCCGTTATAAATAACGTATTGTCCATTAATTGAGAGCTGCAGCAGGTCATCATCTTTTTTATATTCCAAAAATTCTTTTTCCTCGGATGTATCTCCCCGATCGTATTTTTCGAATCCGAAAATATCGACTAAAATATCTGATCGGAAACTGCATGTTCCATTTTGATATCCGGTTACATAATCTGTAATATCATGAGGTTCTCCGTCAATCTCTAATGTGTATTTTGGATTCTCGTTATTTTCAAATTCTTTGACAATTTCTTTTTCTGCCTTCGAAGCTTCCTCTGCAGAAATTTCTGCTGCATTACTATCTGATGCGATTGTTGTTCCAACCGTTTTCTGTGTACATCCGGACAGTAGTATTGTTCCTAATAAAAGTCCGGCCAATAATTTTTGTTTTCTCACTTTTTTAGCGCCTCCTTATCAGGAAAAGCCGTACCATGCATTCACGATACGGCTCTTCTGTTTTAATGTGACAGGTACAGTAAGTAATACTGCACTCCTGTTAAAATGATACATCCTAATGAAATAAATGGTGCAAATGGCAGCACTCCTGTTTTCCCTTTTTTCAAAATGATACTTGTAATAATTAATAGAATGCTTGCTGTAAATAATGCCATCATGACTGGGAATGGTCCGATCCATAAACCTAAAACTCCAGCAAATTTGATATCCCCTGCCATATGACTGGTATTTAAAAATACTGCAGGAGCAAGTAACAGGCCAAGACCAACGACTCCGCCAATTAAGGTCTGTAAAGAAATTGGGTATAACGGGGCCATGGCTAATCGCATAACCAAATACACTATACACATTTTGTTATAAACTTTGTTTACTTTAATATCGGTATAAGATGCCCAGATTAGCATAGATGCTAATACTAATAGCACTGGGATTTGATTCAATGGCAGTAAGAAAAATTTTGTTGCAAATTCAGTCATATTATTATTCGTGCAGTGAGTCTGCACTTTTTCTCCTCTCTTATCGAAGTGTTACCTTACCTTCGCATTCCACGGTAATACAACTAACCTGCCGGTTTCCGGATTGATACGTTTCAACAGATACTGGATGATCTGTGAAAATATCAACGAAGTTTAGTAAGTTATAGGTTGCTCTGTTTAAAAACCCGATTGTTTCATAAATGATGGTTACTTTTGCTGTTAAAATGTAACTTGTATGAGTCTTTCTTGATGCGGTATCAATGTTTGATAAATCTCGTACAATCGCAACTGAAGAATTTGCGACTGTATTTCCTCCAAGCAAGAACCATTGCTGCGTATCTCCTTGTTGACTTCCGTAATCTACAAAATCAATGGAAGTCGAATATGGAAATGTTGCTTCTTCGAAATTTTCAGGGATTACAACTTTTCCATCAGTAATCGTAGGGATTTCAATTCTTACAATATTCATGGTCCCTTGTGGAACACTTTCTCGAATCTTTTGCAACATTAAGTCACGTATCCTTGGCATATCCTCCTGTTTAATTACTAACCGTTCGTTTCTTCTCTCTTCTTCATCAACATATGCTCTTAAAGACTCAACTGCAGCTAAGTCTGCGGCTGCCTCTAGATTTCGAACAATCATGATGTTATTGTATTCTGATAGTGCTCCCATAAATAAAATGACACCGATCATGCAAACCACCAGAAATAGAGGAGTAATTGAACCTCTTTTTTTCTTTTTCAAGAATTTTAATGGGAAGAACTTTTTTAACTGTTTGAGAAAACTCATGTTCGTCCCTCCTTAATTCTCAGATGACCAACTATCGTAGTTGTATTTAAATTCGGAGGTTCCTGGCAGTGTAATTTTCAAAATACTATCATTTGTGTTCATAATAGATTTCAAAAAATACCAGCTATATTTTGTCTCCATTTGAATTGTAAAGTTGGATAAATAGTCAATTTTTAACGTTGGAGAGTAATAGATATTTCCATCATCATCAAAACCAATTAACGTCTGGTCTGCATCAAGGTCCTGAGATGTATTAGTTGCATCATCATATACTCTGGTATATTTGATAGTGACATCCCATTCTCCATCCTTAAATCCCGCTGCATCCATATTTTTCTTCACCATCCGGACAAGATCGCTAATGGTGTAATAGTTAGATGCAAAACTTGGCGGTTTGTTTTCCAATGCACCGCCCTGGACTGATACGGTTCTAGTTAATTCCTTGCAAGTGTCAATCACTGTACTATTTCGGTTTTGCATAATGATCAGATCACACACGCCACAAAATACAATGATGAAAACCATACAGCCTAAAATGGCTTCAATTACAACGGATCCTTTCCTGGATTCTTTTTTTAATGTGCCTGCACGGATCCAGACTTTATTTAAAATATTTTTGATGTTCAAAGATATAGCCCTCCTTTCGTCCTTCTTTTAATATGGAAAATGAAAGTTTTCATTTCTGATAAAATTCACAAAACTCTTTAATTTTTTCCATAATCGGTACCGTTTTTACGTTATTAACCGCTGCATAATCACTAAGCAGTTCCGTAAGGATCAATCGAAGATCTTCATCTTGTGTTGCATCTGCAAAAGATCTATATCTTTCTAATATTTCTGGTTTTACTTCTCCGTCTGCAAAAACTGACAAATCAGGCACATAAGTCATAGTCCCCCTTCCTTCTATCTGACGCTTTTCTTCTTTCTGATAGCCTAAATGATCTCTGCCCCGACACATGATCCATTGTACATCTGATGCCGCAGTTCCCTCTGCATGCTCATTCCATGCCAAAACAA
>OLSA01001230.1_pt1 | contig 21576 bp, 24 predicted proteins | sample 1672731 | NCBI WGS metagenome assembly OLSA01 (sample SAMEA3136718, study PRJEB25190) | human gut metagenome | biome: human gut; feature: human-associated habitat; material: faeces | place: Austria | collected 2013
AAACTTAAAATATTTAGCACTCTACTATTGACTCTGCTAAAACGAAGAGTATATTAATACTTGTAAGACGAAAGGGTCTTAGAAAAGAGGAAAAAATATGAGATATTTAGACCGTAGAAATGCAAATTTATTTGATGATATGTTTGATGACATGTTCAGAGCTCCAGTTATGAGCAACAATACTTTAATGAAGACAGATATTCATGAGAAAGATGGAAAATATATTCTTGATATTGAAGTGCCTGGTGTAAAGAAAGAAGACGTTAAGATTTCTCTTTACAATGGTAACTTGACAGTCGCTGTTGAACACAATGAATCCAATGAAGAAAAGGATGCTAAGGGTAGAGTTATTCGTCAGGAAAGATACAATGGCTCTTGCAGTAGAACATTCTATGTATCTGATGCTATTAAGGATTCAGACATTCATGCTTCCTTCGAAAATGGTATTTTAAAGATTGAATTACCAACAGAAGCAAAGAAAGAAGAAGAAACAAAGAAGTTTATTGAAATTCTATAATTCCCTGAGAAAGACTTGTCCGCGATTGTGACAAGCCTTTTTTTATCTTTGGAATGTGACTGTAAATATTGTACCTTTTTGTGGATTACTCGTAACAGAAATTTCACCATTTATTTTATTGACCATTTCTTTTGTGATGGCGAGTCCTAAACCGAAGCTTTCCGTTTCATTTGTACGGCTTTTATCACTGAGATAAAAGCGATCAAATATGTGTGGAAGATCTTCTTGAGCAATCGTTGTTCCAAAGTTTTGAACACAGATACATGTTTTATGTTTATCCTGTGTTAATTGGCTAAAAAAACCCCAAGATAGTCTTGGGGTCAGGCAAAGCTTTAGCGGAGAGATAATGAAAAATAAATCCTTCTTGCGTATAAATCGTGAGTGGTCTGCAAACTACAAACGAGAATACAAAAGGAGGATTTATAATGTCAAAATATACTAATGACTTACATAGTCTATCACACACGAAATGGAATTGTAAGTATCATGTGGTGTTTGCACCGAAGTATAGAAGAAAAGCATTTTATGACGCAAGAAGGATTGAAGTAGGAAAAATACTTCGAGATTTGTGTGAGTGGAAAGGTGTAACAATCATAGAAGCAGAAGTATGTATAGATCATGTGCATATGCTGTTGGAAATACCACCTAAAATGAGTGTTTCATCTTTTATGGGCTATCTGAAAGGAAAAAGCAGTCAGATAATATATGAAAGATGGGCAAATGCAAGATTCAAATACAGGAATCGAGAATTCTGGTGTCGAGGCTATTATGTGGACACAGTAGGAAAAAACACGAAAAAGATACAGGAATGTATTCAGAATTAGCTGAAGGAGGATCAAATAGCCGAGCAGCTAGAACTGGAGAAAGAAGATCCGTTTACGGGAAATAAAAAATAAATGTACGCCGCAGACCACATTAGCGCTGTAAGGCGCAACTTTGAGAGCAGGGCTATGCCCGAAACTGAAAAACCACCGGCTGGGCCGGTGGATATTTATTAAACGGATTCGTTTTGTAGTTTTTCTTTCAGTTTTTTGTATTCATCTTTTCCAGATTGTGTCATATAAGGAGAGAGAAGTGTTAGATGTTGTAAAAGAAACTGATACAGATTTGTTTGCTTATAGACACTCTTCTGGTAGTCTTCATTTGTCCATGTAATATGAGAAAGCATCCAGAAAGATACAATATCTTCAAAGATATTATCTGCATTCTGTACCTGTAAAATACCATCTTCAAGTAAGTTGTTTAAAGATGTGATGAGATTTTGGTGGAGTTTTTTAATGGTTTCTGCATTGATTTCAAAACATTCTTCATTAATTCTTTGCATATCTGATATTGTGAAGAAGAATGCATTTTTTTTGATACCCTCAATCATCTGCCTTAAATATGAAATAAGTGAAGTTAGAGAATGAATATCACACACTTCCAGTTTAGGCTGAATATCTTCCATTAGAGCACATAAGATATCTAGCTTGTGAGGATAATGATATGTTAAGTTTCCGACACTAATATTACATTCACTTGCAATCTTACGCATAGGCACAGATGCAAATCCATGCTTGTTAAAAAGCTGTCGAGAAGTTTCTAGGATTTCTGTTTTAATATTTTCTTTCATGTTTTTAATTTAACACAAAAATAACGAATTGACTAAAATAATAAATTGACAATTAGGACAAATGTACTAAAATGATTTGCGAAAAGGAGAAAAAAATGAAAAAGACAATTTCAATGATTCTATGTGCTGTTTTACTAGCTGGATGTTCTTCTACAGCACAGTCTGCTAAAACAACTTCTACAACACAAACTGTAAAAGCAGATACAGTTACAGGTGCATCTACTACAAGAACAGTATTAAGTGGTGATGATTACGATGCAGCGATGACAGATTTAGAAGTAGTTTCTAATGATTTGGCGACAAAAGCAGAAACTGAAAAAGCTGGATATGAAGAAAAAGAAGATGCTAAACTTGCACAAGTAATGTCAGTAAATGACGATGGTACACCTTCTATGTCAACAATACATGCGTGGAAAGTTGAAAAAAGTGGAGATCAGGCAACAATTACTGTTGTTATGACAGATGGAAGAACGATTTCTAATTTGATTCAAGAAGGATGCAAAGGAACAATCTTAGTTCATAGCAAAGCATGGTATATTATGCATGTAGAAACGGCTGAAGTAAAAACACTAGAATATAGCGATGAAGCATATGAAGCTGGAGAATTTAATAGTGCTTATTCAGGAGCAAAAGCAAAATTAAATGAATATACAGTTACATTCAATATTACAGATCTAGAAAGCACACAGGTTTACATGTTTGACTAAGAAAAAATCCACCGGTTGGTGGATTTTTTTGTAGTTAGAATTTAGATAATCCATTCTTTCTTGCTTTTTTCATCATTGCATCATATATCTTTGTTCCAGCGAATGTATAAAGTATATTTACAATTACAAATGCAATGATTTCATAATGCAATGGAAGAATGAGAGAACTTCCAAATAAGAGGTTTCTTACAAGATCTAGACCCCAGGTAAATGGAAAGAGAAGAGAAATGGCAAGAAATGGAGCAGGTAACTGAATGACTGGGAAATAGAGTCCTCCCAAAAAAGGTGCAATATTTGCGATTAAAGAAATGAATTGATCTGCTTCTTTGAAGTAAATCGCAAATCCCATTAATATTTCCGCAAAGCCATATGTTCCAAAAGCCATTATCAATGTAATCCCTAAAAAAGAAAGAATACTTTTTACTGTGAGTAAATGAAACGAAGTAAGCACGAAAATAACAATCAATGGAATCATTTCAAATACAATGGAAACAACACCACTGACAGCCCATCCAAATACATAATGGATACCTTTCAAAGGCATATTCATCATATATTCAAAGTTTCCTTCTTTTAGCTTTCGACGGATTTCAAATACTGCTGACCACATGTTTTCCACAAATTGCCAAAGAATTAATGAAAATAACATGTATTGTATATATTCTGTTTTGCTTTGAATGCCAGATATTTCTAGATTTCCGAATAAAAGAATGGCAATCGAAGGAAATATCAGCAATATAGCATCAGTACTAGCAGAGAAGATTTCAATTTTATATCGAAACTTTTCCTTCAGTTCCATCTGTAGAAGAGTGAATGCTTTTACCATTGTTCTGTATCTCCTCTTTTTCTTAATGCTGAAATATCATTTTGAATGATTGCATAGCCAAACAGTGCAAATGCAAAAGAAAGAATGGCAGGAATGAGTAACCACAATGGGTGAATAGTAAATGTATTGTTTCTTGCTAGAGAAATCGTATATGTTAATGGAATGACATATGATACAAACTGAATGATTTGTGGATATCTTTTGATGTCCGTGGAATATCCACTGAAAAAACCAATGATTTGTTGAACCAGTGCATTGACTGATCCAAGCTTTCTGAATTTCAGAGTGAAACCAAGGAATAGAATTCCCATATTCGCTGTGATAATGTCATTGATCAATAAAATAACAATAAAATGCAGAAGATCAGGAATATGAACATTGCAGAGAGAAAAGAAAAAAATCTGCAGTAATGAAATAAGATAACTTTCAATGCCGATCTGTAATGCTTTGGCGATGAAATATTGTCTGAATTGCACGGGGTATAAAAACAGGTTTGTAAAAGTGCCATCCATTCTTTCTTCTTCCATGAATCCACCAATACCAAAAAAAGCTTGATTTAGTCCAAACCAGCATAGCATACCTTTTAATGTGAGTACCTGCTGATCGGGGCAAACCATATAAATATAAGGTGCAATCATAAAAAAGGTGCCAAAAACAAGATTGATCAATAACCATTTGTAGCGAAGATCAACCTTCAGAAATTTCTTCAAATGATTCAACATTTTTGATCTTTCCTTCCTCTATCAAATAGTTTTTGACGTGATTGGTATTGTGGATACCTGTATGGGAAACAAGAAATACAGTATTCCCATTTTGAACATGTTCTTGCAGCATATCTTCAACAATCATGCATGTATCTTTATCTAGACCATTCATAACTTCATCAGCAAATATAATATCTGGATCATTTAAGAATGCACGTGCTACCATGACTTTCTTTTTCATTCCTGTAGAAAAGTTTTCTACCAGTGTTTTATCATTTTTTAGATGTAATCGATCTAGTAAAGAAACAATGCGCTCGTCGAGTTCTTTCTTTGGAATGTTTTGGATTCTGCCAATGTAATACAGATTCTCATATGCAGATAATTTATGATATAAAGAACGATCATCCGCCGTAACAATGCCAATATGATTTAAGTATTCATTTCTACTTTTTTCGATGTCTTTCTTATTCCAGTAAACTGTTCCTTCATCTGGAATCATCAAACCATACATAATTTTCAATAAAGTACTTTTTCCACAGCCATTATTACCGTTCAATAAGTGAATATATCCACGTTGAAAATCCATAGTTATATGATCTAGTACTTGCTGAGTATCGAAAGATTTGCTGATATTTTCAATTTTGATTTCTGTTTTCATGAATTCTGAATACCCCACTTACGATTTCTTCAGTTAAATCTAGTATTTTATAACAAATGGATATTGTGCTTTTCACATTCATCAATCATTTTCTGTGGCCAGATACTAGCTTGTACTTCACCAACATGTGCTTTATTTAATAAAAGCATGCAGAGTCTGGATTGACCAATACCACCGCCAATTGTGTATGGCAGTTCTTTGTTTTGAATCATTTGATGATAAGGAAGTGTGAGTCTACCTTCACAATGAGATGCTTTACATTGAGAAACAATAGTGTCTTCATCCACGCGGATACCCATAGAAGAAATTTCAAGTGCACGATTTAAAGAAGGCAGCCAGAATAATAAATCTCCATTGAGATTCCAGTCATCATAGTCAGGAGCTCTTCCATCATGTGGTTTTCCACTTCTTTTTAATGGATGACCAATCTGTTTGATGAATACACATTTATGTTCCCTTGTGATGGTATTTTCTCTGTCTTTGACAGATAAATCTGGATAGCGATCTTCTAGTTCCTGAGAAGTTATGAAATATACTTCATCAGCTAAATGACATACTGCTTCTGGATATTTATACCAGACTTCATGTTCCATGTGCTTGATTACTTTGAAGATTTCTTTGACTGTTGCTTCTAATACTTCTTCTGTTCTTTCTTCTTTTGTGATGATTTTTTCCCAGTCCCATTGATCAACATAGACGGAATGCAGGTTATCTACGATTTCATCTCTGCGGATTGCGTTCATGTTTGTATAAAGACCTTCATGTTCCTTGAAACCGTATTTCTTTAACGCAAATCTTTTCCATTTTGCTAAAGACTGAACAACTTCAATTCTTTCATCAGGCAGTTCCTGAATGTCAAAGCTGACAGGTCTTTCAATTCCGTTTAAGTTATCATTCAAACCAGAAGATTTTGTAACAAACAAAGGTGCAGAAATTCTTAATAATCCTAGTTCTTTTCCGAATTCTCTCTGGAATGTATCACGAATGTATTTGATTGCTTCTTGTGTCTGCATGACAGACAATACTGGTTCATAGTTTTCAGGTGTAATTAAATTCATATCTTTTTCCCTCTTAATGCAAACCATTATACAAGAACACAATAGAAACGAGCATGAAACTTGCGAAATAGTGGCAGAAATGTACAATTAAAAATGAAAGAAGAGAAAATCATATGACAAGAGTAGATATCGCAATTATTGGCAGTGGTCCTGCAGGACTAGAAGCAGCTTTGACTGCGAAAAATAGAAATAAATCCATTCAGATCTTTGGCACAAAAGATTTATCTAACAAGATGCAGGTAATTGATCATCCAATTACAAACTATCTTGGCTTATCAAATGTAACTGGAAAACAGATGGCAGAAGCATTTACGAATCAAATGCATGATGCTGGAATTGAAATTACAGAATGTAAAGTAACAACAGTATATGCAATGGGCGACTATTTTGCATTACAGTTAAGTAATAATGAAATGGTGGAAGCTGAAAGCGTAATTCTGGCAAGTGGCGTTGTTGCGGGAAAACCATATAGCGGAGAAAGTGAATTCTTAGGCAGAGGTGTTTCTTATTGTGCAACATGTGATGCACCTTTATATAAAGGAAAAGATGTAATTGTCATTGGTGGTTCAAAGGAAGAAGAAAGTGAAGCTGAATTCCTTGGTGAAGTATGTAATTCTGTGAAGTATATTCCTTTGTATAAGGGTGAGATTGCGTTCAAGCATGACAATATTGTTGTGGTGAATGAAAAACCTGTTGAGATCAAAGGTATGATGAAAGCAAATACTTTAGTGACGGATCAGAATGAATATTCTGCAGATTGTGTGTTTGTATTAAGAGCGGCACAATTTCCAACACAGTTGGTTCCTGGATTACAGGTAGAAGGTAATGCTGTAAAAGTAGATCGTGAAATGAAAACGAATATTCCTGGTATCTTTGCGGCAGGGGATATTGTTGGTTTGCCATATCAGTTTATTAAATCTGCTGGTGAAGGAAATATTGCGGCAATCTCTGCGGCTGCATATGTAGATCAAAAACTAAGAAACAGATAAAGGTATCTACAATGTAGTGTAGATGACTAGAAAAGCGATAAGCCACGGGTAAAAAAAGGGAACTGTTCCAGCAGTTCCCTTTTTCAAGTGTGCCTAGGCTGATCGACTATTTTTTTCTTTTGCATAACAAAGTTATTGTCAAAATGACTTTAAATAAATTGTCAATTTGACTATTGCATTTATGTATATATCGTTGTTTAATAGTTACGCAAAGAGGTAGAAAAAATGGATAAGATTAAATCTTTTTTTGAAAAGAAAGATGTCATTATCTCAGCACATCGTTATGGTATTGATGCGATGAGTGCAATGGCACAAGGTTTATTTGCAAGCTTATTGATTGGAACAATCATTAAGACATTAGGACAACAGACAGGCATTGAATTCTTAGTCAATGCTGGCACATATGCAAGCAGTGTTGCTGGACCTACAATGGCAGCTTCTATTGGCTATGCATTACATGCACCACAGCTTGTATTATTCTCATTGATTGCGGTTGGTGCTTCTGCGAATGAATTAGGTGGTGCTGGAGGACCTTTAGCTGTATACCTGATTGCGATTGTTGCAAGTGAAGTTGGTAAATTAGTTTCCAAAGAAACAAAAGTAGATATTCTAGTCACACCTACCGCAACAATACTTGCCGGTGTTGGTTTGAGTGTATTATGTGCGCCTGCGATTGGTGCAGCTGCAAGTTCTGTTGGTAATTTAATTATGTGGGCTACAGAATTACAGCCATTCTTGATGGGTATTCTTTTATTTTTCGGAATCTTGCGGCGTACTTTTCTTTTCAGGTCAAGATTGGTGATAGAAACGCCGGCATCCTGAAATACACCGTCTTCGATATACGTATACAGTGTCCTGTCAGATACTTTGATCTCTGGATGGTTCTGACAGATGACGTAGAGAGACTGTCCCTGTTCCAGAAGAGGCTTGATAAGAAGTCCGAGATCTCTGATTTCATTGACTGTAGCGTTGACACCTGCACGTGCATCACAGAGCAGTTCAGCATATTCTTTCTGTGCAGCAGACGCATCATACATGTACTTGTCAAAACGGCAGCGCTTGTATCTTTCGCAGCCGTTGCATGCGCCAGGAGAGCGGTCACGTCTTTTACAGATAAAAGGCTTGAACGCAGGACAGTCCATAGAACAGTGGTGCGAATACTTGTTAGGACATTTTCCGGTATCAACGCACTCGACAGGATACTTGGATTTGTAAGAGAGAGTGCGATGATTCTTGATTTCCTTGCCAATTGTAGATTTGTCTTTGCCAAGCGTATCAGCGATGGACTTTTTAGAAGAATTATTTTCAATACCGCGTTGAATGATTTTACGTTCGTCATCAGTTAAATGCAAATTCTTGTTTGATGTTGCCATGGTATGATCTCCTTTCCGTGAGGCAACACATCCAGATAAGAAAAATAAAACATTCTGAAAGAGTAAAATCAACTGGAAATTGATGAAATAGTAAATTCTATTCTGCGTATACGAAAGTGGAATTTAACTTTTCAGTTCAGCGCTCCAGTATAGGTAGTATTTATAAAAATTCTAGACTTATAATGAAAATAAATATCATGTATAATGATTAAAATAGCTCAGGAATATACTCTTACTAAAAGCTAATAATTGGCAAATACTATGTACAATAAATGATATGTAAAGATATTGACATTGTCATGTTTTATGCGAAACTGCGGTTGTAAACATACATGTTTGTGAGGAGCAAATATGAATTATCAAAATAATGCAAGGTATAAGAACGGTGACATTTAGTCTTCCATCAATAATATTTTGAAGGAGATTTTATGTTGAAAAAAATAGTATTCGTTTTAGTAATTCTTCTTCTATCGTCATGTAGTAAAAACACGAAAATACCTTTGGATCAAAGTACTATTGACAAACTAAATTTGGATGATACATCAGTTCATTTATATGCAATCACTATAGATCAGTTGACGAATAGCTCAGATTCTAAAGGTCTTAATGGTTATGTATTACTGTTGAGACCAGATTGTAAAGGGTGTCAAACTTTTGTTACAGAGTTTAATGAATACTCATCTTCAAATAAAATAAATTCAGATATTTACGTGCTTGATACTACAATATTAACTGATGAGGAAAAAGAAACATTATTCACTGTGTATTCAGTGACTTCTGTTCCTTCAATTATGGTGTTTGAAAGTGGCAATTTCATTTCATTAGAAGTGGGAATTTCTTCGAAGGGGCAGCTATCAAGTATTCTAAAATAATTTGAGGAAAATCTATGATAAAGAGAATATTTTCTGTAATATTAATTATTACCCTTTCGCTCACTTCTTTTATCCCGATTAGCGCTAAAACTTCTATTTCTTCTGAAAATGAATTTAAAGAAATTGTTGAAAAATCTAAATACTATAAAGATTATGCAGATGAAGTTATTCAATATGATGTTTTACGTAAAGTTGAGACAGATGAAGGTACAAGATTTACCATTGAGTATAATCTCAAAACTGAAGAAGATGAATATGTACGAAACTTGGTTTTTATTGGAGATGAAAATGGTGAATTCCTCGAAGTTCTACTAACAATTGGCAAAGATGATTTGTTATCGGTTAATGATTTGATTAAGCAACATAAGACTAATATTTATATAGAAACAATAGGGCGCGTCTACCAATGTATTAAGTATACATGCAAATCATGGTCATATGATGTGTCGTATCAATCTAGTCCTGGTTGCACTGCTATTGTAGGGAAGCCTTGTGAGATTTTTAGTTTGATGAAAAAAAAGATTGTTGCTGCTATATGTAAATCAGGAGTTTGGGCAGCGTGTCATTTTAGTGTTGATAAAGTTTGTACTGGTTATTATGAAACGTTTGATGTGTGTGATTTATGAAGAAAGTAAATGTGTTTAAATATACTGGTATTTTTATTGGTGTATTGATTATTACTTTTGCTGTTATGACATATGTATCGGAATATATTTATAGCATGATTGGTGCAAGAGTTAACTTTAGCTTATCATTTATTGTTATTGAGTTTGTGAAGTTTGGTATCATTTATGATTTGACATTTGGTTTATTAACTACACTAATATGTATCTACATGTTCAAGAAATTTGTTGACAAATGTAAACAGAATCATAGTTTGATTTACTACCAACTATTAGAACTAGAGAAAGAATCTTGGTGTTGTTATGTGGTTGTATTAGTCGCAATACTAGCAGGGTTTATGTTAAAGAATCCAGTATTTATTATCTTTGCAAGTTTAGCTATTGTAATCTTAAATCCAATTTATAGTGTTATCTTAGTGCTAAAGAAAGATTTAAAGAATTTAGCTGTTTCAAAAGCTGCTAGTTGAAGAAAAATGGTGTTTTATAATTGAGCTTCCTGTACCTCAAACAACTTAGATACTTAAATTACATGAAGATCAAATGATCAATGAGTTATGTGAAACTCAACTGATTATTTTGGTCTTTTAATGAGCTAAAACGGTACTTCTTCAGGTCCTTTACTTATGTTGTAACGTAAGCGTCAAATAAATACCGTCTACAAAAATATCTCCAGTCTAGGATAATCATATCCAGAAGGGAGATATTTTATATCTGTACTTGTTGGTATTGCATTAACCCTTCCTATTTCTTCAGCAGCAATCTGTGCTGCACTTGGCTTGACAGGTTTAGCTGGTGGAGCTGCAGTTGCTGGATGCTGTGCACAAATGATTGGCTTTGCATGCATGAGCTACAAAGAAAATGGTATTGGAGGTCTTGTATCACAGGGTATTGGCACAAGTATGCTTCAGATGCCAAATATCATTAAGAATCCGAAAACATGGATTCCACCAATTCTTGCTTCCGCAATTACAGGACCTATCGCAACTTGTATTTTCCATTTAGAAATGAATGGACCAGCAGTCAGCTCTGGTATGGGTACTTGTGGTCTTGTTGGTCAGATTGGTGTATATACAGGATGGCTTGCAAGTGGAAAAGCAATTACTGCGTTTGACTGGATTGGATTAGTAATGATCTGCTTTATCTTGCCTGCAGTATTGAGTGTTTTCTTCTGTAATATTCTGCGTAAGAAACAATGGATCAAAGAAAATGATCTCAAATTAAACTAATATGAAAAAAGGAACATTTCTAATTTGAAGTGTTCCTTTTTTGAATTAAAACTGAATTGTTTTTTTAATAATTATGATGGATATGAGTGATGCAATTGTTTCACTGATCCAGAATGCATGCCATACACCACTTGCGCCTAAGAATCTAGATAATACATAGGATACAGGAATAATGACAATAATATAGCGAAGTGCAGAAATAACAAGAGATGGATTTCCTTTTCCAAGACCTTCTAATACACCACAGACAATGACAGAAATGGAAGAAATGACAAATCCACTGCTGATGATATGCAATGCAGAAGAACCTGCACGGATCGTTTCTGTGTTCTGTGTGAATAAATGCATGAGATCATTTGCAAAAAGCCAGCAGATGCATGTTCCAATAAACATGATAGAAACTGCAAGTAACAATGAAGTAAAGAAAATCTTTTTCACTCTTTCATGTTCTTCTGCACCATAGTTATATCCAATTAATGGGCGGATACCTTGTACAATACCATTGACTGTTAAATAGATAAATGTCTGTAACTTGTAGTAGATTCCTAAAACCAGTACATACATATCTGAGAACTCTGCCAGAATGCCATTTAATAGCGTGATCATAATGGATGGAAGAGACAGGTTCATTGTTGCTGGCAAGCCAACACTGTAGATTCTTTTATAGATTGTTTTCTGGAACATTTCTTTTGAAAAATGAATGCGAAGCTGAGATTCTTTTGTGTAGTAGATAATCAAGTAGATGACAAGTGTAAGTACCTGCCCAATTCCTGTTGCTAATGCTGCACCAGCAATTCCCATTTCAGGAAAGAAGCCAATACCAAAGATCATCATTGGATCAAGAATAATATTACAGATACATCCACATAACATTGCAATCATAGAAACTGTCATTTTTCCTTCTGCCTGATAGATCTTTTCATAGGCAATGGCAATAGAGTTTGGGAAATTAAACATGAATGCAAGTGTTCCGTATGTGATTCCATTTTGAATGACTTCAGGATTTGTTGTGAATAAATGCAAGAATGGTCGCAATACACCAATACATCCAACAGTTAATAAAATGCCATGGATCATGGAAAGAAATAAACCTAAAGAAACAGTATCATTTGCACGCTTTTGATCTTGCGCTCCTAGATAGAAAGAAGCAATGGCATTAACACCAATCCCATGACCAACTGCGACTGCAGTAACGATGAGCTGCAGTGGATAAACAAGAGAAATCGAAGTCATTGCGCTTTCAGATATCTGTGCGACGAAATAACTATCTACGATGTTATATAGTGCATTGACAAGCATTCCCAATACCATTGGCAATGACATTGTGAATACAAGTGGCAATATCTTTTTTTCTTTCATGTATGTTTGATTCATTGTTGTCACCTCCATAAAAAAATCGTCACAAATAATATGTGACGAAAAGTGGGGTATTCCCCAGAAAAATTCACATGAAGTTTTAGCGGTAGTGATAATACTATAGTTGTTTTCAAATGTCAAAAAATATATTTTTCTTTTATAATGAAACAATGAAAAAAACACCAGCATATATCCGTGTATATCAAAATATTTCAAATCAAATCATTCATGGGATTTATCCATATCAATCCAGAATTCCATCAAAGCGAGAAATGGCACAAAAAGAAAACTGCAGTTTGATTACAATTGAACATGCATATGAACTATTGGTAGATGAAGGGTATATTGAATCTAGACCAAGAAGTGGATATTACGTTTCATATCAGGTAGGAGATGTTTTTGAAAGCGAAGCGACACCTGTGGATATCTCTGTGTCATTTGAGAATACAGATATAACTTTTCCAGCGAGTGTATTTGCAAAGGCATGTAGAAAAGTGACAGGGATGATGCATTCCAAACTTCCATCTAGAAGTGAAGGAAAAGGCAATATTTATTTAAGAAATGCAATCAGTAAATATCTAGCACGCAGTAGAAATCTCATTGTTCCACCGGAACAGATTATTATTGGTGCAGGTAGTGAATATTTGTATTCATTGATTGTAGATCTTCTTGGAAGAAGTAAGATCTATGGCATTGAATCACCATCGTATGAAAAAATCTATCGTATTTATCGTGCAAGCGGCGTGAAAGTAGATTTGTTGAAACTTGGAAGAAATGGTATTTTGTCCACAGAACTGGAAAGAACGCCAGCCTCTATTCTGCATGTCACGCCATATCATTCGTTTCCAACAGGGTCAACAACTGATGCATCCAAAAGAAGAGAGTATATTCAATGGGCAAATGAACGACATGCGATTATTGTGGAAGACGATTATGAATCTGAATTTACAAAATCCATCAAATCACAGGAAACTTTATTCTCTTTAGATCCTCAACATGTGATTTATATGAATACTTTTACAAAAACAATCTCGTCTTCTATTCGAATTGGTTATATGATATTACCAGAAGATTTACTAAAAGCTTATGAACAGACACAATCATTTCGTTCGTGCACGGTGAGTGAATTTATGCAGCTTGTTGTTGCGGAGCTTTTAAACAACGGTTCTTTTGAAAGGAACCTCAACCACATTCGTAGAAAGAGAAAAACACATGAGAAAGATTGAAGATATATATTTCATTGATAAAAACAATGCGCCTCAACCGCATACAATTATTGAAAATACTTCGTTTAAACAAAATGGGTATCGAATTACTCATTTTTCTATGGGAGCAAATACTGCCGGTTCTCCAGAGAGATATCATCATATTGGAATTTATACATGTAATACTGGAACATTGCATTTGAAATATTATATAGACAGAAATTCCTATGAAGAAATTGTTTTGAAACCAGGAGACTTCTGGATTCGTCCAGCGCATACGCTAGTGAGCTGGTATGCAGAAGAAGATACTGTCTTTACTGTTTTATCCATGCGCTATACTGCGAATTTCTGTGAGGGGAATATGCTTGGAAAAACGATGTCAATCAATCATTTAATTGATAAAAAAGAATCTGATATTTCTCAGAAAAAACTTGTGAACGATAAGCTATTTCAATTAGATGCAATACATATGGGAAAGAACAGTCGCATGGAGCTGAGCAGCAATGATAATTTGATTCTTTGTTCTGTAGAAGGAAAATGTGCATTGTTTTACCATAATCGACAGATGATCATTGATTCTCAACAATGTTTCCATACAAATATGGCTGATAAAATTGTTCTTTTATCAGCAACAGATACAAAATTACTGCTTCTCAAATTTGTAAATCAGGGTTAATATATTTGGCGGAAATGATGTCTTCCAGGAAGGAATTCCAAACCGCTATTACAGCTGATGACTTCTGCAATGTTTTTTATCATGCAGGGAATCAGCTTTTTTCTTTGCCTGCTAGAAAGGGTGTTTATGTTATTTAGTTTTGCTTTACTTTTACTTTGTGGATTATTGCTTGGAGATTTGTTTAAGAAAATCAAATTTCCACCATTATTTGGCTTTATGTTATGTGGAATCTTGTTAGGGCCATATTGTTTTAAATTGATTGATGCTTCGATATTGGATGCTTCTGCATCGATTCGTAAGGTTGCGTTGATCATTATTTTGATCCGTGCGGGATTGAATCTGGATTTGGATGCGTTAAAGAAAGTTGGCAGACCAGCAATATTAATGTGTTTTCTTCCAGCAACCTTTGAAATCATTGGATTTGCATTATTAGGGCCAGTCATTCTGCATCTTTCATTATTAGATTCCTTGATTCTTGGTTCTGTTATCGCTGCAGTATCTCCGGCAGTTGTTGTACCTAACATGTTAAAACTCATTGAAGAAGGATATGGAACAAAGGAAGGTATTCCACAGTTAATTATGGCTGGTGCATCTGTGGATGATGTATTTGTCATTGTATTGTTTACTTCATTTACATCACTTGCTTCTTCTGGTTCTTTAGATGCACTGAATTTCTTGAGAATACCAACTTCTATTATCAGTGGTGTTGCTTCAGGAATACTCATTGGATACGTATTGAATCGTTTCTTTGATAAAGTGGATGTTAGAGATACAGTTAAAGTGATAGTGCTACTATCTTTGTCATTTATTCTGGTGAAAGCAGAAGATGTATGTACTGGCTATTTTGGATATTCTGGATTGCTTGCGATCATGGCAATGAGTGCAATGATTCATTTTGAAAGAGAACAGATATCTGTTAACTTATCCAATAAATTTTCTCAATTGTGGATTGTTGCGGAAATATTATTGTTTGAGCTTGTAGGTGCAGCAGTGGATCCAACATATGCATTAAAGGCAGGTACGAGTGCGATTTTAATCATTGTACTAGCTTTGATTTTAAGAATGACTGGTGTGTATCTTTGTGTTACTTCAACATCATTAACTAGAAAAGAAAGACTCTTTTGTATGATTGCCTATACACCAAAAGCAACAGTACAGGCAGCCATTGGTTCTATTCCTTTAGCAATGGGATTATCTTGTGGAAATATTGTATTAACAGTTGCAGTGTGTGCAATTTTATTAACTGCTCCACTTGGTGCATTCTTTATCAATCTGACATATCAGAAATTGTTAGAGAAAAATGTATGAAAGAGACATTATTCCTTTACTTTTTTTCTATTTTCTAATAACATAATAGCGTCTTTGAACCGTAGTATTTATTGTGTATCAGAGGAAGGAAAACAACTAATGAAATTAATTGTCACATCTTTGAGAACAACAAATAACATTACTGATTTGGATGCTAGTAAACTATCCAATCTTATCTGCGGTATCAAACTGTCTAAATAACGATGAAAATAACAGCTGATGGAATTACTCCGTTAGCTGTTTTTGATTCTACTAGAGGAGGTTAAAATGAAAAAAGTCGCAATTGTTATGGGTAGTGATTCTGATGCGCCAGTTATGGCAAAAGCTGTTAAAGTATTAGAAGGTTATGAAATTCCTTATGAAGTACATGTATATTCTGCACATAGAACTCCTATGCAGGCAGCTGAATTCGCATCAAATGCAAAAGAAAATGGATTTGGCGTCATTATCGCAGGTGCAGGCATGGCTGCAGCTTTAGCAGGTGTTCTTGCTGCACATACAACATTACCAGTCATTGGTGTTCCATTAAAATCAGCGGTTCTAGAAGGAACAGATGCGTTACTTGCGACTGTGATGATGCCTAGTGGAATCCCAGTAGCAACAGTGGCAATTGATGGAAGCAAGAATGCAGCATATCTTGCCGCAGAAATCATTGCATTATCAGATGAATCTTTAGCTGAAAAGATTGCTGAAGATAGAAAGAAGCAAAGTGAAGCTGTCTTAAAGAAAGACGCAGGAATACAAGAAAAGATCAAGGAGCTATAAGACATGGAAAAAAGTTATTCAAATGCTTACAAAGAAGCTGGTGTAGATGTTACTGCCGGCTATGAATCTGTTGAACTCATTAAAAAGGATGTAAAGCGTACAGAAATCCCAGGTGTACTTGGTGGTATTGGTGGATTTGGCGGTCTATTTGCTCCAGATCTCAAAGGATATGAAAAGCCAGTATTTATTTCTGGTACAGATGGTGTTGGTACAAAACTGAAGCTTGCTTTCTTGATGGACAAGCATGACACAATTGGTATCGATTGCGTTGCAATGTGTGTGAATGATGTTATCTGTGCTGGTGCAAAGCCATTATTCTTTTTGGACTACATCGCATGTGGAAAAAACGTTCCTGAAAAGATTGCCACAATTGTAAAGGGAATTGCTGATGGATGTGTTGAAAGCGGATGTGCACTTGTTGGTGGTGAAACTGCTGAACATCCAGGTATGATGCCAGAAGAAGAATATGATCTTGCTGGTTTTACAGTTGGTATTGTGGATGAAAAGAATATCTTAGATAAGAAGAATGTTAAGAAGGGTGATGTTATCGTTGGCTTAGCATCTACTGGTGTACATTCCAATGGTTTCTCTCTTGTTAGAAAAGTCTTTGATATTGATAATGCAGAAGTGCTTGGAAAATACAAGGATGAATTAAATGGCAAGACATTAGGAGAAGCTTTGCTAGAACCAACACAGCTTTACGTTAAACCAATCTTGAAGCTGTTAGAAGAAGTAGATGTACATTCTATTTCTCATATTACAGGCGGTGGTTTCTATGAAAATCTGCCACGTGCATATGGTGATAATCTGAATGCTGTGATTCATAAGGGAAGCTGGGAAGTATTGCCTGTCTTTAAACTCATTCAGGAAAAGGGAAATATTGCTGAACATGATATGTTTAATACATACAATATGGGTGTAGGTATGGCTGTCATTGTTGATGGTAAAGATGCTGACAGGACAATTGCATTGATGAATGAATTTGGTATCAAGGCAAGTGTCATTGGTGAAATGAGTGAGGGTGATCACTCTGTGGTGATTGAATGAGAAACATCGCAGTCATGGTGTCTGGTGGAGGAACAAATCTACAGGCACTGATCGACGCTGAAAAGGCTGGAAAGATCCCACACGGAAAAATTACTTTGGTCGTTGCTTCTAATGATTCTGCATATGCTCTAGAGCGTGCTGAAAATAATGGTATTGAAACTGTTGTTGTGAAACGTAAAGCATATGAGAATCAGGATGCATTTGATAAAGCAATTGTAGAAACACTACATGCACACAATATTGATATGGTTGTATTAGCTGGCTACTTAAGTATCTTAGGAAAAACGGTGATCCAGGCATATCGAGATCGAATTATCAACATTCATCCATCTTTGATTCCTTCTTTCTGTGGAAAAGGTTTCTATGGATTGAAAGTGCATGAAGCTGCACTTGCTAGAGGTGTGAAAGTGACAGGTGCTACGGTACATCTTGTCAATGAAATTCCGGATGGTGGAAGAATTCTAAAGCAGAAAGCAGTATATATTGAAGATGGAGATACTGCAGAAACGTTACAGAGAAGAGTTATGGAACAGGCGGAATGGATCTTATTGCCAGAAGCCTGTGAAGATATTGCAAAACAATTAGATGAAGGAGAAAACAAATGAGCGTTGATTTAATGGATTACTTGAAGAATAACGAATACCCAGGTCGTGGTATCGCAATTGGCAGAACTCCATGTGGAAAAAATATTCGTATTGCTTACTGGATCATGGGAAGAAGCAGCAATTCTAGAAATAGAGTATTCCTGGAAACAGAAGATGGCATCAGAACAGAAGCATTTGATCCAAGTAAGATGGAAGATCCTTCATTGATTATTTATCACCCGGTTAGAAAGCTTGAAAACAAGACAATTGTTACAAATGGTGATCAGACAGATACAATCTGGAATGCATTAAAAGAAGGCAAGACTTTTGAAGATGCATTACGTACAAGAACATTTGAACCAGATGGACCAAACTGGACGCCAAGAATTTCTGCACTTGTAGAAGGTGCTGGCTATAAGATGTCAATCTTAAAGAGTATGAATCTTGAAGGCAGTGCAGTTGGCCGTTATTTCTTTGAATATCCAGAAGCAGAAAATGGTGTTGGGCATTTGATTACAACATATAAGACAAATGGTAATCCAATTCCTTCTTTTGAAGGAGAACCAATTCGTTGGGATATGGCTCATGAAAAGTTTGATGAATGGGCAAATCATGTATGGGAAGCATTGAATGAAGATAATAAGGTTTCTTTATATACATGTCATATGAATATTGAAACAGGCGAAACAAAAACAATGATTTTCAATAAGAATAAGTAAGAAGGAGAAAGAACATGGCTAAGGAAATTGCTTTGAAGTATGGATGTAATCCAAATCAGAAACCATCTCGTATTTATGTAGAAGATGGTGAATTACCAGTGACAGTATTAAATGGAAAACCAGGTTATATCAACTTTTTAGATGCATTAAACAGTTGGCAGCTTGTAAAAGAATTAAAAGAAGCAACAGGACTTCCTTCAGCAGCTTCTTTCAAGCACGTTTCTCCTGCAGGTGCTGCAGTTGGACTTCCATTGAGTGAAACGGATCGTAAGATCTATTTCGTAGATGAGGAAGAATTGTCTCCGATTGCTTGTGCATATGTAAGAGCACGTGGTGCAGATCGTATGTCTTCTTATGGTGACTGGGCTGCACTTTCTGATGTGTGTGATGCAGATACTGCTAGACTTCTAAAGAAGGAAGTATCTGATGGTGTGATTGCGCCTGGCTTTACAGAAGAAGCACTAGAAATTCTGCGTCAGAAGAAAAAGGGAAACTACAATGTTGTTCAGATTGATCCTGACTATGTTCCAGAAGAAATTGAACATAAACAGGTATTTGGTATTACATTTGAACAGGGTAGAAACAATATCAAGATTGATGAATCTTTATTAACAAATATCATCAGTGAAAATAAGAATCTTCCTGAGAGTGCAAAAAGAGATTTGATGATTGCTTTAATTGCATTGAAGTATACACAGTCTAACTCTGTTGCCTATGCAAAGGATGGTCAGTGTATTGGTATTGGTGCTGGTCAGCAAAGCCGTGTCCATTGTGTAAGACTTGCTGGAAATAAGGCTGATAACTGGTGGCTGAGACAGAATCCAAAGGTATTGGCATTGCCATTCAAACAGGGAATTCGTAGAGCTGATCGCGATAACACAATTGATGTATATATCTCTGATGAATATGAAGATGTGCTAAGAGATGGTACATGGGAAAACTTCTTTGAAACAAAGCCTGAAGTACTGACAAAGGAAGAAAAGAAGGAATGGTTAAGCAAGATGAATGGAGTTTCTTTAGCATCTGATGCTTTCTTCCCATTTGGAGATAATATTGAAAGAGCACACAAGAGTGGTGTTGAATTCATTGTTGAACCAGGTGGTTCTATTCGTGATGACAATGTCATTGATACATGCAATCGATACAATATGACACTTGTATTTAATGGTGTTAGATTGTTCCATCATTAATAAAGAAGGTATAGAACAATGAAATTATTAGTTGTTGGATCTGGCGGAAGAGAACACGCTGTGATCCGTAAATTGAAAGAAAATAAAGAAATTGAAAAAATCTATTGTGCGCCAGGAAATGGTGGTATCAGTGCAGATGCAGAATGTGTTGATATCAAGGCAACAGATAAAGAAAACATGGTGAAATTTGCGAAAGAAAATGCCATTGATTTTTGTGTTGTTACGCCAGATGATCCACTAGCATTAGGTATGGTAGATGTGATGGAAGAAGCAGGAATTCCTTGCTTTGGCTCAAAAGCCAATGCAGCAATCATTGAAGCAAGTAAAGCTTTCTCTAAGGATCTGATGAAGAAGTATGGCATTCCGACTGCAGATTATGAAACTTTCGATAATGAGAAAGATGCATTGCACTACATTGAAGAAAAGAATACATTTCCAATTGTTATCAAAGCAGATGGTCTTGCACTTGGTAAAGGTGTATTGATTTGTGAAACACTGGATGATGCTAAAACTGCTTTACGTGAAATGATGGTTGAACATGTGTTTGGCTTGAGTGGCAATAAAGTTGTTGTGGAAGAATTTATGACAGGTAAAGAGGTATCTGTTCTAGCATTTACAGATGGTAATGTTGTGAAGCCAATGATTTCTTCTATGGATCATAAGCGTGCATATGATAATGATGAGGGTCTCAATACTGGTGGTATGGGAACAATTGCACCTTCTCCTTATTACACAAAAGAAATTGCGGAAACATGTATGGAAACAATCTTTCTTCCAACAGTGAAAGCAATGAATGCTGAAGGCAGAACATTTAAAGGATGTCTGTACTTTGGTTTAATGCTTACACCAAAGGGACCACGTGTTGTGGAATATAACTGTAGATTTGGAGATCCTGAAACACAGGTTGTATTACCTTTGTTGAATTCTGATTTACTTACAATCATGAAAGCATGTCACGATGGAACATTAAAAGATGTTGATGTTGTGTGGAGTGAAGAAGCTTGTGCTTGTGTTGTAGAAGCAAGTGGTGGATATCCTGTGAAATATGAAAAGGGATTTGAAATCCATGGCTTAGATGAAAATGGCCAGCATGATGGTGTCATCGTATATCATGCTGGAACAAAGAAGGAAAACGGTAAATTCTATACAAATGGTGGAAGAGTACTTGGCATTACTGCTAAGGGCGCTACCTTGCAAGATGCATTAGATAAAGCATATGAAGCTGTAAAGGAAATTGGCTTTGACAAGATGCATTATCGTACAGATATTGGAAAGAAATAGGAGAAAGTAAATGAGCGTATATCGTTGCTTTGTGGAAAAGAAACAGCCATTCGCTACAGAAGCAAATGGTGTGAAGAGTGATCTGAAGATTGCTTTGTTAAATGATGATGTAAGAAATGTAAGAGTCATCAATCGCTATGATCTTGAAAATATTGATGAAGAAGATTTTAAAATGGCAGAAAGAACAATTCTTTCTGAACCACAGGTAGATACACTTTATGAAGAAGCACCTGTTGCTGAAGATGATGAATGGGTACTCGCTGTTGAATATCTTCCTGGT
>OLSA01001250.1_pt1 | contig 21362 bp, 10 predicted proteins | sample 1672731 | NCBI WGS metagenome assembly OLSA01 (sample SAMEA3136718, study PRJEB25190) | human gut metagenome | biome: human gut; feature: human-associated habitat; material: faeces | place: Austria | collected 2013
GTTTTCCAATGCTTTTTTCATATGCACCATGGCAGTGCGATACTTAGCATGTGCTTCATCCTGCGGAATGGACTCAATGTCCATCGGGTTGAACTCCATTACCTTTTTGAAGATGGCATGGATTTCGTCGCTGGATTTACCTGCCTTTTTAGCAGCCTCTACGTGCTTCATAGCGCTTTCATAACGATGCTTGCCGTGCGGATCAGTCGGAATTTCAAATTTCGGATGCATATTATTCACCTCGCTTCCTTTGATTACAACCATAATATACACTATATTGCCGCTATAAGGTCAAGTGCATATTTATATTTTTCTCACCTGAAACTAGCTCTCTTTTGCAGTCGGATGCAAGCGTTGGGTGATAATTTTGTTGAACTGCTGCTGCCAGGAGGCCAGCATAGAAGCCAAAGTGCCTTCATTTATAATCTCAGCTTCAATATTATATTGTTCTGCAATAGCCTGCAGCAGCTTCTGCCCTGCCAGCTGCATTTCTTTAGCGCTGATAAGCTCCCACAAATGCTGGTCCAGCAGGTGCGCATAGAGCGAAGTATATACCAGCATTATATCTTCTTTAGCCAGCTTTTCGGCTGCCAGCAGATATTCCGGCTTTACTACCGCAGCATCCTGTGCGCTGTATGCCTGCCACATATCGCCCGGCTTGATGTCAAAGCGTTTGAGGCGGCGGAATACGTCATGCTGTTTTGTGGGAGTGAGGCCGGATTGCTTGGCCAGCGCTTTTTTAACTGCGTTCTTCACGGTTTTGCCGATAAGCTCGCCCAACTTGGAGTGCTTGCCTGCTCCCTCCATATACAGCTCGCTCGCACTGTTGGCGATGATAATTGTCTGATCCGTGCCGGAACCTGTAGCAATACCGTTGGAGTATTTGCTGCCCTCCAGCAGCTCCTGAATGGCAGCAGTCTTGGCCTCGGTGCAGGTCACCAGAGCGCGCGCCATTACTCCTTCCGGCATATCGCAGTCCAACAGCAGCATAATGTTGATGGTGCCGTACTTCACCGGCTTGGGCTGCGGCTTGTAGTAATCCGCAGGGTCACCTGCGCGCCCGCCGTTTGTTTCAATGCCGCCGGTTACGATGGCGGTCACGGTAAGCTCCTTAAAGCTCATGGTTTCCACCACGGCGTTTTCCATGCTGGCCGCTGTGCCCATGCCGCTCACCTTGTCCGGTTCCAGCGCCAGGCGCTTGGATACAAGGCGCATGTGCTCCACATAGGTGTCCGCCAACATTTCGCAGGGCATACCTGCTCCCTGCTTGGCGTCATAATTATATACGGCAGTGTAATCATCATGGTAACCGCCGTTATAAAGTGAGGTGCTTAAGATTTTGCGCGCTCCTGAAAAATAGATAACGATGCTTTTATCGTAAAAATAAACCTTATCTCCTGTCGACAAGGTACATAAATGTTCCGACATAATCAGCCTCCTTTGATATTTATTGTTATTATAAGCTATATAGTAATAGTATGGTCAAGAGAATTACAGGTGAAAACAGCTCCGAATGCACTGCGCATGCCGGAGCTGTTTTTTATAAGTTTTTTGAGATTGCTGCAGCGCTGCCATGGCAGCACCGTAGCTGAGTATGAAAAATATGAGAGAACTGAAATTAAGATTAGAACTCGAAGCGAAGACCTGCGTTCAGTTTCCACTTGCGTTCGAAGTTGCCGCCAAAGTCCTTTGCAATATCTGCATACAGATGAGCAGTCTTGCTGAAGTCATAGCTGCCACCAAGCTTCATTTCCATCCAGGTTTCTTCACCATTGAAGCTGGTGTGTTTTCTGTCGCCATCGTTTGCAAAGTAACTTGCGCTGATGTCGCCGTTAAACTCGTGTGCCGCGAACAGGCCTGCATATATGCGGCCTTTTTCGCTCTTAGCGCCTGCTTCAAAGCCCAGTCTGCCTACGAAGCTGCTGTAGCTGTCCTGAGAAATCTGCATTTCTGCGCTGCCAGTAGATGCAGTGTAATCCTTGGCACCTACCTGAGACCAGGTCAGCTGTGCTTTCGGAGTAAAGTAGGTATCCTCATCACCAAAGGTCTTGCCATATTCCATGGTCAGGCCATAAGCGTTGGATTTGTAATCACCGTGCAGCTTCAGGCTGCGGATTTCATTGTATACGTCGTATTCGTTTTGAACGCGGCCAACCTTCGCTGCTACACGGAAGTAAGCATTGTTTTCATAGTTCTTCACGCCGTATACGCCCAGGCTGTACATCTGGTTATCGCCTTTGCCACCCAATAGGTAGTTGGAATCGCCATTGCGGTAGTCAAACGCTACGCCAGTGTGCCAGCCGTTTGCTGCTGCCTTGTCGTAGCCAACCTGTACACCATAGTAGGTGTTGCTGTCCTTCAGGCCGCTTACATCGGAGCTGATCTTGCCGCCCAATGCTTTTGCGAACATACCGTCTTCATCAGCCAAGTCTGCACCGGTGTAGGTGTCCTGCATGTTGTCACGCCAGGTGTGCAGGGAGGTGGTTGCTGCGCTTCTTACGCCCTTCATGACAAAGGTTTCGTAGTCGCCCTCGGTAATTTTGTTAGAGTTGTCGCCGTCTGTACCAGGGCCTTCCGTACTAGGCTTCCAGTTAACACTGCCATCCTTGTATTGACCTTTACCGTTTTCATCCCAAAGCATCTCGCCAATGTTCAGAGCGTTGCTGGAAGCAGTCAGGCCATCAGCAATCTGTACCTTACCAGTCAGGTTGCCACTGTTTGCTTCATGATCTTTGTAGGTAATCTTTTGTGCCAATGCCTTCAAGGTTGCTTCAACAGCATCCTTATCCTTCATGTTAATGCCGCTGTTATCTGTAGACAGGATTACGCCGGAGCTTGCATCTGCTTTCTTAATAATTACATCGCCGCTGGTATAATCGCTAACCTCATCGCCATCATTGTTATGAGCATAGATAAAGGTTTCCCAACCGGAATAGTTATCAACAGTCATGCCGCTTGCAGAAGGATTAATAGCTCTCAGGCCATAGGTTGTTGTACCACCAGGAGCATCATTCATAATGATGAAGCCCGTAGTATCTTCTGTTTTACCGCCAATAAGGGTTAAGCCATTGCCCTTACCACCTTTGAAGTCCCAGGTAGCTTTATCCTTGACAGTCATCTTCAGCGTGCTTTCGTCAAGATTGTAGCTGCCAGTCATCTTTGAGTCGCTGCCTACCAAAGCAATATCAGCAGAGCTTTCCGTCAGGTCAATATTGCCATTAATGATAGTTGCTGCCGGCTTCTCGTTTTTGTCGATGGAGATATTGCCACCAACCATGCCTTCAATATTACCGTTAATGGTTGTGCCATTATCCAGAATTACATTGCCACCAAATGCAGCGCTAATAGCAGGATTAGCAGAACCAGAACTGCTGATTTCCGTTACACCGTTAATCTTTACAGTGTTACCTGCAGCATTGATGCCGTATGAATAACCTTTCAGTACAAGCTTACTGTTGCTGTTATCTATTGTAACATCCTTACCTGCAGCTTTCACTGCAGCACCGGAAGTAACAGTGATTTCGGTATCCTTCTCAAAGACATATTTGCCGTCTTTAATAACGTCTGCATAGGCTGTATCTTTAGCAGCATCACCGGTAATACCTTGATTGAATTCGCTAGGCACAGTCGGCGTCGGAGGCTCAGGCTTAACGTCTTCCTTCTTCAAGCTGCCTTTTCCGTCTTCATTGAAGGCAATATCGCCCTTCTTCAGCTCCTTGCTGCTTGCGGTCAGGCCATCGGCAATCTTCACATAACCGGTCAGATTTTTCTCGTTTGCAAAATTGCTATATGTCAGCTTGCCAGCCAGTGCGTTCAGCACGTTAGCAACACTGTCATCAGATTTCATGTTAACGCCTTTGCTATCGGTGAGCAGAGATACTACAGAGCCTTCTGCTGCATGCTTGATAACAGTGTCGCCTGCTGCGTAGTCGCTAGCAGCTTCGCCGTTACCGGTGTGTGTATAGAAGATGTTGGTGTTGCCGCTGTAGTTGTCGATAGTCAGGCTGTTGCTATCCTTTTGGAAGATGTTTCCTGCTTTTGCATCGCTTGCACTGCCAACGAAGTTAGCGATTTCGCTGCCGGTGAATTTATAATTACCAAATTCACCATCGCCATAGGTATAGCCATACTTCTCGTTCGTCCAGGAAGCGCCGTTGGTCAGAGTCAGGTTCATGGAGCCGCTCAGGCCGGCTTCTTTTTCTGCATCAGAGAAATGTTTATAAGCAACGCCGGTCCATGCGGAATCCTTGGTAGTCAGCTTCAGGTTGATAACAGATTCCTTGCTGTCGCTAGCAAATTTCTGGTCCTGCTTGCCGAAGAGGCCTGCATTACCCTTAATGGTTACAGTCTTGCCTTCGTCGCCGACATTAACGGTACCCAGAGCTGCGCCTAATGCATGGTAGTGGTACCATTTTTCATCGCTGTTATCTATTTCAATATCAGCAGCACCCAGATTTACAGTACCACCATCTACTGCTACAACACCGGAGCCGTTAGCTGCAATAGTAGTCTTGCCGTCAACAGTTACACTTGCACCTGCACCGTAAGCGTTGATGCCGGCAATATTTCTCCAGGATGCTTCACCAAGAGCAGTCGTCACATCGCCATTGATAACGTTTTCAATAGCCCATTTGTCGCCGTTCTTCGCCATGGTCAGGTCGCCGTTCAGCTTGATTTCGGAATTGCCGTTAGCATTAACACCATAAACATTGTTATGGCCATGAGCCTTAATAGCGGTATTGCCGTTAACAATTACTGCAGCCTTCTCACCAGTGCTGTTTGCATAGATGCCGATTGCAGAGGACGGATCAATAACTTTGTTAGGCCCAGATTTACGTGAATAAGTATTATCTACATTAATATCTAAAGTACCAGCAGTAACATTAGTGGTACTTCCTGCTACACTGTTATCAATACCACGCAACGGGAGTCTGTTTGTAAGAATACCGGGAGCAGGATTAGGAGGAGTAGTATTATCATCCAACGCAACATCCAGCTTCAGAGTCTTGTCATCAGCCTTAATCACCAAATCCTTAACACCCTTGCCATTTTGTACAGCAGCACCGCTAATAATGTAGTCATCGGCATACTGACTATCAGCAACCTTTTCCTTAAACGTCATCTGATTAACCTTAATGGTTGTATCCTTGGTAAAGATGTAGGAATTATCCTCTTTTTGTACGCCGCCGTTCATATAAGCAGACTGCTTCAGGCCTGTGATTTCTGTAGTAAAGGTATCTTTGGTCTGCTCAGCCGGAGGTAAAATGGTACCGGAGCCTGTGGAGCCCTTGCCATCCTCTTCGCTGAAGGTAATATCCTTCAATTCAGTTGACTGGCTGCTGCCTGTCAAGCCGGAAGCAAGCTGTACCTGACCGGTAAGATTATTTTCTTTTTGACCAACATAACCAGTATAATACAGCTTGCCTGCCAAAGCATTTAAGCTATCGCTGACAGCATCAGCATCAGTTACATTAATACCGGTATTTTCACCAACAACTAAAATATAGGAGCCTGCAGCAGCAGACTTAATAACAGTATCGCCACCGGCAAAGGTAGTGGTGCCCTTATTGCCTTGATAAATCAGCTTCATATTACCGCTATAATTGTCAATGGTAATATTATTAACGTCATTTTGACGTATAATGCCGGCCGTATCCTTGCTTGCACCGCCAGCTAATTTAGTAATATGGCTGCCTTCAAAGCCCTCAGCAGTTTTGCCCCATGCCTGATTGTTCCAGGTTGCACCATCAGAAACATAGAGATTAGCTATACCATTGTAAGTAATCCAACCTCCATCAACATCATTAGCAAAAGCAACACCTGTCCAAGAGGATTTTTTACCGGATAATCCTATATTAACGGTGCTGTCCTTATCAGAATAATCTTCCTTCTTTGCAGCCAATTCACTATAAGCACTGATGTTGCCCTTTATAACTGTATTAGCAGCGCCTGCGCCATCCTTAGCAGCATTCATGTTTACATTAACAACGCCACCATCAGCCTTCAGAGCATAATATTCCTTATCCTTATTTTCTGCAATCTGAATAGTGCCGCCGCCAACACTTACAGCAGAACCATTTCTGATAGCGCTGATTGCATTGCCGTTTTTGACGTTGATATCCGCCTTGCCATCAACAGTAATCGTTGAACCTTTGCCAACCTCCTGAGTACTCTCCGCAACCAAACCACTAGTCAAACATGTACCAGTTGTTACCAGCTCAAGGTTACCATGAATATTTACAGCACTGCCATTGTTCTGTGCCAAAATGCCATAAGCACTTTTTGCAGCCTCATCTCCATAAGCATATACTTTTACATTAGCATTAACATTAACATCAACAGTACCCTTGTTAACAGTAATACCGGAACGTGCCATCTGATTCTTAGCATTGCCAATCACCAGCTCGCCCGCCGTAATACTTGTCGTTCCCTCAACGTTTTGGTTAAATGTAGCAGGAATAAATTTCCATTCAAAACCTTTCCCCTCTACAACAAGCTGATAATCTCCGGCATCAATCGTCAACGGTGCTTTTACATCAATGGCCGTAGCACTTTTTGCCGTAATCGTAGAATCGTCGTCAAAAATGTACTTGCCGTCTTTAATATTGCCGGCATATTCCTTATCGGCTGCCGTATCACCGGTCAGAACAGTGGTGAAAGCAGTTTTAGGCGGCTCTACAGGCTCAGGCTTCACAGCACCGGCGCAGGTGCCTTTACCATCAGCATTAAAGGTAATATCGCCATATATTTTGGTTGCGCTAGATGCAGTCAGGCCATCAGCAATCTTTACATAACCAGTCAGATTTTTCTCGTTTGCAAAATTGCTATAGGTCAGCTTGCTTGCCAAGGCCTTCAATACCTTGTTAACGCTGTTTTCATCAGTCATCTTTACATCATTATTACCAGTGATCAGGTTTACGACAGAGCCTGCCTCTGCATGCTTAATAATGGTGTCACCAGCAGCATAGTGGCGGTTTGATTCACCACTGCCTGTATGAACATAGAAGATGTTGGTATGACCGCTATAATTATCAATGGTCAGGTTGCTTGCATCCTTTTGAACGATAGTACCTACATTATTCGCATCATTGCTGCCAACCAATTTAGCTACATGACTGCCGGAAAATCCATCAAGATTATCCCCTAAATCTTCCAAGGTAGTGCCAACCTTTTCATTGTTCCAGGTTGCACCATTTTGCAGCCACAGGTTTACTGCGCCGGTAAAGGTGTAATCGCCAGCCTTATTACCTTCATCATTAAAGGTGTTTTCCACAACGCCGGTCAGAACGGAATCCTTCGTGGTTAAGCCCAAGTTGATTTCGCTCTTTGTGCCATGCTTATCAACAGAATTGACTGCACCGGTAGAAACACCCAAATTACCGTTAATATTAACTTTGTTATTACCAGCACCGGTTACATTGCCCTTATCGTCCTGAAGAACATTCATATTTACAGTGCCGTTCTCCGCTCTGATAGCAGCATAGCCCTTATCAAAGATGTCAACAACTTCTATTTTGCCACCGTCAACGTTAATTTTACTGCCGCCCATATTAACAAAAAGGCCATTAGCATTACCAAGGAGATCTACATTACCTTTGATAGTTACGCTGCCGCCTTTTGTATCATTATAGTTACTAGTAACATATATTCCGGCTGCACCATAATATTTATTGCCGCCACCATTGCCATCAATATTTGTTTTTACATTGCCATTGACAACAATATTACCTTTGGTATAAATACCCATGGTATTGTTAGTACCATTTGCTTTAATATCCATATTGCCATCAACAGTAAGCTTGGCATCAGTATTATTAAGTCGTACACCCTGCAATCCATCATCGCCAATACCAGTACCTTTCAGATCCATTTGTACGGTATTAGCTTTGATATACAGAGTATTTGGCTGGCTTAAATGAATACCAAAACCAGAACTTTTAGCATTCTTAACATTTAAGGTTAAGGTTTTACCCTCTGCATTGATTGTTGCACTTTCCATCAGGTTAATGGCAAATTTATTATGAGAAATTTGCGTATCCTTAGTAAAGGTGTACACTCCGTCCTTAATTACATCTGCATATGCACTATCAAGATCTGAATCACCAGTAATGGTATCAGTGTAATTGGCAGTTTCCGCTGCAAAAACAGTACCACCGCCCATAATGCTAGCAGCAACGGCAAGTGCTAACCAGCTATTTCTCTTTTTTCGACTTAGCTTCAGCATATAGTCCTCCTTATCAAAAAAATTCAGGAAAAAGCAGAAACAACCGCTGCTTCTGCTAAACCCTCTGCACAGAGTAAATCCCTGCACAGTTTATATAGAAACCGGCCAGACTGCTACTCATCAAGGCAGCCTGGGATTTCACAACAAAATCATTTGCTTTGTCATTAAGACGCTGCGTTCATTTCAGCGCTTTAATAACCTCGTCAGTCAGGTCCTTGCCACCTGCTACCATAGCATTCATATTTACAACACTGTCAATATTGTTTGCTTTAGCTACGTCCATAATGGTCTTGTTGATTTTCTTTTGCACAGGTGCCATCTTCTTCTGTTCAAAATCAGCCAACTGCTTGCTCAGCTTTTCAGCCAGCGCTTGCTTTTCAGCATCGCTCATGTTAGCAGATTGCTTATTGAACTCTTCCTGCAGGCGAGTTTTTTCCTGTGCTACGGATTTGGCGATTTCGGTAATTCCCGGATAGCTGTTCAGAACTGCATTAACATTAACAACACCTACAGGTGCGGCAAACGCGCTGGCACTGATACCCAAAGCCATAACAGCACTCATCAGCAAAGTCATAAGTTTCTTTTTCATTTCTGCCACTCTCCTTATTTAGCCCAAACGGCTTCCATAATGTTGCCGTATTGTGCTTCCATAAATTTAACTGCTTCACCCATGATAGCGTTTACCAGAGCCGGGTTAAAGGTGGTGTTTTCAGCAGTAATGCATGCGTTCAGCATGAAGTCGCCTCTGTCGGAAACGGTGAATTTAAACGGACGCACATTGTTGTTCATGTTGTTGATAGCACCGGCAAGTGCTTTCAGTTTTTCGTCGTCGATTACCTGCGGAGCAATTTGTACCTGCAGCAGCATATAAACGCTGTCATCCATCAGCAGAGCCATCGGCAACAGCTGACCCTTAACTTCCATGCGGCTACGGAAGATAGTGGTATGGTGCTCATCGTCCATTTTCTGGATATCGAAGCATTCGATTTTATTGTCAGCCAAAAATTGAGTCATCTTCTCAATTTTGTTTTCCATTTCAGTTACTTTAGTTTCTTCTTTTTCACTAGTTTTTGCCATGATAAAATCTCCTTTGCATCATCAAAAAATAAGATTTTCAATTTATATAATACGGAGCAGAGTGTTCTGCTCCGTATATAACATGATTAATACTCAGCTTAGAAGGTGTACTGCATACCAATCATAAAGCTTCTGCCAGGCATTGCGTACCAGCTGTCAGCACCGCCGCCCCAGATAACGTCGGTATGCTCAGCCCACAGCTTGTTGAAGATGTTGTCTACCTTGAAGTAGAACTTAGTCTGCTTGTCCGCTGTGTAGTTAAGAGCAAGATTATAAACGCCATACTTATCGCACGGCCAGCCCTTAACGCCATCCTTAACACCGCGTTTATCACGGATGAAGTAGAAGCCGTCGAAGGCAGCACTGAATTTATCCTTGTCGTAATATACGCCAAAGGTTGCTTTGTCCTTCGGTGCATAGCCCATTGTAAAGTTGTCCTTGTCATCATAGAACAGATGCGACCAGCCAAGCTTGATGCTTACAGTATCGCAGAGGCGTGCATCATACTGCAGGTTCCAGCCACGGGAAATACCGCCCTCACTATTGATATACTGACCATAGGTCGGATCATCCTGATCCATAGGACTGTTGATGGACATACCGACTCTGGATTTTGTTTCAAACCAGCTCCACATCAGGTAGTTTTCAGGTGTGAATTCATGGTTGTAGCCGATGCTCGTTGTGCGGCCTTCGGAAGCACGCAGGTTAGCATTACCGTATTTGTTATCATAAAGCTGTGACAGGCTAGGCAGAATATAATAATCGCTGCGTCCAGCATAAATAGTATCCTTTTCGGTAATATCCCAACCCAGCTTATAGCTGAAGGAATTGTGTGATTCAAAGCTTTCCGGTCTGTCATGACGTACACCACCAGACAGGGTTACATGCGGCACAAGCTCCCAATCTCCCTGCAGGAATAAGGAAGTATTGTTGCTCTCCTTCTTGGCATCGTTATCTCTGCCCTTGCTGTATTCAATGCCGCCGACCATCGTATATCTGTCTGATACTTGAAGTTATCGCTGTACAGCTTATATTCCAGATTGCCGGTAATGGGCGCAGTAATATCTGTATCCCTGCCGCCAAACTTAAACCAAGAGGATTTTTCCTCAGTTGTACGATACAGCATGGTGTTGCTCCACTGGTCATTTATTTGCCAATCGTGCTTCAGAGTAATGCTGTTACTGTCGTACATGCCGTCATAATGGCCGCCATATACAAGATCTGTACCGCTGAACTTAGAGCCGATGGTTTCATAGTTCACAGTCAGCTTATTAGCATCATTGAATCTGTACTCAACCTTCGCACCGCTGCTCTTCGTGTTGCTTTGACCCGGCCATTCCTTGCCGCTGCCATCCTTGGTAGAGCCAGAAATAGTTCTATCGTGGTAAATATTGTAGCTGACCTTATCTTTGGCAGCCTGAGTATTGAATTTATAGGCTTCCTTATTAAAGCTGCCCATGGAAACGTCAATAACAGTTTTTGCTCCATCAGGCTTTCTGGTAATGATGTTGATAACGCCGCCCTTGGCACCGCTGCCATACATCGTTGCAGCACTGCCGCGCATAACCTCGACACGCTCGATGTTATCCATGTTGTTCATCAGTGATGCAAACATGTAACCGCTGCTGCCAGCGCCCTTGAAGTCGTTCACACGCACGCCATCAACAAGAATAACAACGTCCTTGCTGCCGTTGATGCGGATGCCGCTGACGTTGGCATTCATACCGTTAGAACCATAATCCAGGAACTGCACGCCGGGAACAGTACGCAGAGCATCCTCAACGTTGTCCACATGCATCTTCTCAATTTCCTCTCGGCCAACAACGCTCATGTCTGCCTTCGCCTTCAGGATGGATTCCTCCATACGGGAAGCTGTAATAACGATAGGAGCCAGATCAAAGCTCATCTCGTCAAAGTCCGCTGCTGTCGGCTCCGGTGCGTCGTAGGTAGTTACGGTTTCAACATAGGTCGGTTCGGAATACTGTACTGCAGCAGGTCTTTCTGCTTCTACAGCCACTTCCGCTGCTTCCGGTGCTGCAGGCTGAGCGTTGAGAGTCTGCTCTTCTGCGACAAATCCCGGAATAGCGTCGGTGTTTACGTTAGCAGCCGCATTTTCCTGAACTGCTGCGGTTTCACCTGCGATGAACTGTTCAGCCTCTGCCTGACCGGCAATTTCCTGCTCATGCTTCGGCAGACGGTCAAGTGCAAAGCGCAGGCCGCCGCTGAACTTCCAGTCATGCTCATAATCTGCACCGTAGCTGCGGGAAACATCAAAATATGCGCTTGCGTTAGGTTTAATATTCAAGGTAGTGCCAAGGCTCATTTCAGCCCATGTTCCCTTAGTTTCTACAGAGGTAGTTTTGCTGCCGCCGTCCTCTGCGCTGTAGCTGCCGGTAATATCGCCGGAGAACTCGTGCGCCAAGCCGAAGCGTGCATATACAGAGCCCAGACGACCGGTCTTGCCAAGCTCTAAGCCCAGACGGCCAACCAAGCTGTTGTAGTTACCCTGATTAACATCCAGAACCTCACCGCCGTCGGTTACGGCCGCAAAGTTTCTGCCGCCCAGATGTGCCCAGGTCAGCTGTGCCTGAGGCTCCAGGTAGCTCTTATCTGTACCGATACGTTTTGCCAGACTTGCGGTAGCACTGTAGCCGCGGTTTCTGTAGGTACCATTCAGCTCGGTGCCGATGCCGTTGTGTACGCTGAACTCGTTGCGCACGCTGCCGGCCTTAGCTGCGAAGTCCAGATGTGCGCCGTCGCCCAGGTCCTTGGAAGCATACAGGCCGAAGCTGTACAGCTTGTTGTCACCGGTATTGCCGCCGATATTGCCGAAATCGTCATCGGTATAGTTGTAGCTGGAGCTGCCCTTCTGATAATCAATAGCAGCGCCTGCAATCCAGCCGTGGTCATACATACGGTCAAAGCCAACCTGTGCACCCCAATAGCTGTTGCTCAGATCAACCGCATTCGCATTGTAGGTATCCTTGCCACCGTAGGTCTTAGCCCAGATGCCGTCGCTCTCCATATGCGCACGCAGCAAATCACCGCGATAAATTACGTTCGCAGCATTATCACGCCAGGAAAGCATTGCGCTGGTGGTTGCCGCTCTTGCGCCCTTCATCATTGCGGTTTCGTAGTCGCCAGTAATATTAACACCGCTGCCGCCGACGAAGCTGCCTACGCCGCCATTAGCGCTATCGAATTTCATGTCACCGAGCCAACGGGAAACACTGGAGGAGGTCAGACCGGAGCCAATCATAGTCTTACCGGTCAGGTTTTCATCAACGCCGGCATTGCCGTAATAAATCTTCTGGCTCAACGCCTTGAATGCTGCTTCAACCGCATCCTGATCATTGGTTTTAATGTTCTTGCTACTTGTTGCCGCAATCAGCATAGAACCTTCATCTGCTTTTTCAACAGTGAAATTGCCGCCCTTGTAATCACTTACATCAGTGCCTGCATTATCATGGTCATAGCTTACGATATGAGTACCGCCGAAGCTGCCTACGGTAACTGCACCGGCATCAGGTGCCATGCTGATAAAGCCGTTAACAGGAATTTCTACTTCCTCGTTATTGCCGCCGTTCGGATTGATATATTTAATAGTCTTAGCAACACCCTTGCCGCCCTTCAGGCTGTTTACATAGGTTGCGTCGGTGCCGTTATTATTCCATACACCGCCGGAAAGAGTCAGGTTCAGCTCGGCATCGGCATTTTTATGCGCGCCGGTCCATACCGCACCGTCAGCAACAGTCAGGTTAACAGTGCCGTCGTCACCGACAGCCGCAGCTGCCGCACCCGGCTTCACAATGCTGCCCAGGAATTTGCCATCGGCAACAGTCAGGTCGATTTTGCCGCCGTTAGCAACAGTAAGATTGCCCTCTAAAGAGCCCTCTTTATATTTGCCGTCGGCATCCATGTTATCCTTATTGATGTTAACTACGGAAGCGTCACTGATAATATTGCCCTTGATAACGCCATTGCCCAAGGTAACCTCAGCGCCGTTTGCTGCCTTAACAGCATTCTCTGCCGCAGGCTTATCGCCGGCAGCATCCTTGTTGATATTGGTAATACCCATGCTGATAACCTTACCGCCGTCAGCAACGATAGCATCCTCTTTTGTTTTCAGATGCAAAGCATGGGAAGTAATGTCTACAGTATTGCCATTGGTAACAATGCCCTGTTTAGCATCCAGAGTCAAAGCAGTATTTGCTGCCTTAACAGTAATGTCGGCAGCTGCATCGATAGCAGTACCGTTCTCTACGTCAATTTTGGTAGTTTGAGTAAATTTATAGGAGCCGTCCTCCTGACGGATATAGGCAGAGGTATAATCGCGGTCTGCCGAAGTACCAGTCATGCCGCTGGTAATTTCTGCAGTATTCTGCTCGCCCTCCTGCGGCTTGGTGTAACCGCCTTCACCAGTTACCTCGTTAAATTTAATCATACCCTTAGCTTCGGCAGTAATGCTGGAGGCAGTCAGGCCGGAAGCAATCATAACGTTACCGGAAAGATTTCTCTCTCCCTCGATTTTCTTGTTTGGATTTTTGGGATCTATTATATTCTTGTAGGCTTCATACGTCAGCTTGCTGGCCAAGGCATTCAGTGCTGCCTCTACAGCTTTGTCGTCATTAAGATTTATATTATTATTATCGGTTGCCAAGGTAACATTAGCACCGGCATCCGCATGCTGAATAGTCACATCACCGCCGATGAAGTCAGCCTTTTCCATGCCCTTATTATTGTGCTTATAAACGATGGTATTGTAGCCGCTGTAATTTGCAATATTCAGCTTTACGTCACTGTTCTGGTAAATAAAGCCGCTGTTAGCAGACTTTTGGCCGCCGACAAGCTTATTAACATAAGATACGCCGTCAAAATTATCATAGCTCGGCTTGCTGTATGCCGGCATGTGGCTGTAATCCAGACCGTCTACACGGGAGGTTGCTTCATGAGTCCACTGTGCGCCGTTGCTCAGCCAAACATTAACTTCGCCAGCCTGCGCAGCACCTGCGTTATCAACTACGCCCTTCCATGTAGATTCCTTCGTAGTCAGGCCGATATTGATGCGGCCATCCTGATATACGTCAGGCTTATCTGTACGCTCAGAACGCTTCAGAGCGATAATGTTGCCTATAATATTGGTTGTCATGCCTTCAGCTGCTGCAAGCTTTTCATTAGCAATTGAGCTTTTATCCTCGTTATGATTTACATCAACGACGTTAACATTAACTGTACCACCATAGCTCGCCAAAGCATAATATGCTTCCTTGAAGCTGCCATCTGCTTTTCTTTCATCAGACGGAGTTTCGATTTTAATAGAATCCCCTACAGAACCGCCAATCAGGTTGATAGTTGCCAAATTATAAGCATGTACACCTTCGGCAGCATTATAGACATCCGTCTGTACTGCAGTACCGCGTACAGCAACATCCATATTACCTTTTACAGTAATGCTTGAGCCTAAACCACCCAATTTAAAGGCACTCGGCTGCCAACGTGCGCCGGTATAGTTAACGTCCGTCGGGTCCATAGAGGTCACGCCGCCGGGACCGATATTGCCGTGAACGTTTTTAGTAATAATACCCCAAGGACTGTTGTGGTCATCCTTACGCATCTTCACATTACCATTGATGATCAGCTCTGCGCCACCGCCAGCAGTTACACCAACAGATGCATATGCAGAATAGGCAGTGATATCCAGATTGCTGTTCACGGTAACCTTACTGCCACCTGCAGCCACAAAACCACTTACTCCAACATTAGCATTAGATTCAGTATTTGTCTGATATAAATGTAAAGTACCTTTATTACCAGAGCTGTCTATATTGTTATAAAAATAAATAGCTTTTTTTGTTCTGATTGCATCACTATTCACAATAGTAAAGGTGTGGTCTTTACCTTGAAAATCATAGGTAACAGTATTGCCGCTTCTGGTAACAGTATTGCCATCCTCTCCTATTATTGCCTGATCCTGAGCAACAGCGAGGCTGGGACAAAACCCATCCTTAAACAGAAAAACCAGTGGAATTTTACCGTCAGGTAAATTTCCACTGGTTTTTTAGTGCTAAAAGTACACAACGAGTTACTTTTCTGTTAGAATTAAATCACCACAAAATAACAAAAACAAGGAAAGGAACTCGTCATGTACAAAAATTATAACATAAATCAGCTGGTTTTGCCTCTAAATTTAGAAATAAAAATTCAGGATAACGATATCGTAAGGCACATAAACAATTTGGTTGAAAGTATTCCCAAAAAGGCCTTTGATAAATATTACAAAGAAACGGGCTGCCCGGCATATCATCCGAGAATGATGCTCAAAATATTATTGTGTGCCTACTCTCAGTCGGTATTTTCTGGTAGAAAAATAGAAGCGTTGTTATCTGACAGTATTCGTATGATGTGGTTAGCTCAGGGATATTCACCCAGCTACCGCACTATTAACAGATTCAGAAGCAACAAAGACATGCAGGAACTGCTTTGTCAGTGTTTTATTCAGTTCAGAGCCCAACTTATAAAAGAAAAGATAATAAACAATGAAGCTATTTTCATAGACGGAACAAAGATAGAAGCCAATGCCAACAAATTCAGCTTTGTATGGAAAAAAGCTGTAGAAAAATATGGTGTAAGTCTGATAGAAAATTCCAGACGGATATACGATGAATTGGTTGAGCAGGAAATAATTTCTGCCATGGAGCTTGAGCAAGAAGCTACGATTAACGAAAAAGAGATGGTTGAGGTAGTCGAAAAGCTTGATTCAGCTATTGAGGTTATGGACAAAGAAATAGCTGAATCTGATTCTGTCGAAAAACGTAAACGAATAAGGCACAAAAGGAAATGTCCGAAGCAACTCAGGAAAATCTTAAAAGATAATATTGCCCGAAAACAAAAATACGACAGACAACTTGCTATTATGGAGAATAGAAACAGTTATTCCAAAACAGATCCAGATGCTACTTTTATGCGTATGAAAGAAGATTATATGAAGAACGGCCAGCTGAAGCCAGGTTATAACGTACAAATAGCAACAGAAGGCCAATACGCTCTTGCATATGACTTATTTCCCAATCCTACAGATACTCGCACACTTAAACCATTTCTAGATGTTATTGAAAGCAGTTATTTTGCTTTGCCGGAATATATTGTAGCTGATGCTGGATATGGCAGCGAGGAAAACTATGTCGACATTATTGAAAACAGACAACTGATACCATTAATTACTTATGGCATGTATCTGAAAGAGCAGGAAAGAAGATATAAAAAAGATGCTTTTAAGACCGCTAATTGGGATTATGATACTGCTGATGATTACTATACGTGTCCAAACGGCAAAAAATTGATATTTAAATATAATTCCCAAAGAAAAGATAAGAACGGCTTTGCGAGAAACTTTAGAGTATACGAATGCGAAGATTGTTGCAATTGCCCATACCGCAGTCAGTGTTGCAAGGCCAAAGAAGGCAATAACAGGACAATAAGTATAAACGTAAAATGGGAACAGCAAAAAGAATATATTAGAGCACAGCTTTCAGACAATAAGACTGGTAAAATCTACAAGAGAAGGAAATTTGATGTAGAGCCAGTCTTTGGATTCTTGAAGGCTAATTTGCGTTTCAACAGATTTACGGTAAGAGGAAAATTCAAAGCAAAAATAGAAATGGGTTTGGCTTTGATGGCAGTAAATTTAAGAAAATATATGCAGCATACAGCTGCAGCTTAATTTTATGCGAAGTAAAAAGGACTGGAATTTGAGAAAAAACTCAAATTCCAGTCCTTCTTTAGTTTGAAAGGGTGGTTTTGTCCCAGCCTCATACTCCGCAGCCCAAACAGGTGATACAGTAAAGCATGATGTGCATACTGACATCAAAACGCCGGCAGCAAGCAGCTGCCATCTTTTTTGTTGATAACTTCTCATACTCTCAATCACTCCTTGCAACATAATTGCTTAAAATATAAAATTTTTCATCTATAGAAAACAAAAAAAGATTAGCACACACTAATAACGAAAGGAAAATTTTGCAATCAAAATGCCAAAAATTCCATCTCATTAAGCGCGTCTAATCTCGTAGACCCTTAATATGTACAATCAGTCAGTACCCTAGCTTAAAATCATTGCCGCTTTATCCCTTGGTAAGAGGTTTAAGCAATAGCTTAATGACAAAGCAGCTCTCTTTCACAGTTGCGGAACAGCGTCGAAATCACATCAGACTTCCCTGTTAAGAAGATATCCGGCAAAATATCCTCACCTGATTGTCTATAATTATATAATTTAATAACAAAGCAGTAGTAATTTTTCCTTTTGTAAAGAATATTTTTCTTAGGGGTGTATTACTTACATTTTTCTGTTATTGGTATTTTTTATCATATAGAGTTTACCATATATAACGTGCTACGTCAAGCATAAAACTGAATTTATTTCGTATTTACTCAATATAAAAAAGTATAAACATAACCATATAGCACCGGTTAACTATACTTTCTCTGTACCATAAAGGAAAAACGGCTATCTGCTTGCCGACAGATAGCTGTTTTGCTTTGTTTTTTTGATTTATGAGTTTTTAATGTGGCTGCGGCGCTGCCTTGATAGCGCCGCAGCCTGTTTATATGTGAAAATCTTACTTTACTATTTTCCATAATGTACGTCAAATAACAAAAAAATACCGACATCCGCAACCTTCCGGGTTACAGCGTCGGCATTTTCATTTACGCCTTACGGCGATTCTATTTTGCTTTCTTCAGGAATTTTTCATACATCGCATGGTCTTCAGCCATCATCTTATCAGCATCGGCACCGATAATGCAGGTCGGGTCGATACCCTGTTTCATGAAATAATCCTTAAATTCCTTGGATTCGCAAACCTTTTTAGCAGCAGCGCGCAGAGCTTCCAGCTTTTCTTTCGGAGTATCCTTAGGAGCAACCAGAGCTGCCCAAGCGCGAACGGTCATGTTGTGGCCCAGCTCTTTGAAGGTCGGAACATCCGGATAGATTGCGCTGCGGGTATCAGCCATAACAGCAAGAATCTTCAGGTTGCCTGCATCTACCTGGCTCTTGAACACAGACGGGTCAGCCAGAGTTGCATCGATGTGCTTGCCCGCCAGAGCAGCGGCAATGTCAGCGGATCCTTTCGGATACGGTACATGCTTGAACTGTACGCCGAATTCCTCTTCAAAGGAAAGCGCTGCAATATGCCAGATAGCACCGATACCGGAGTTACCCATCTTCACCTTGCCGGGGTTTGCCTTAGCGAAGGCTACGAATTCATCTACACTGTTATAAGGAGCATCCTTCGGTACAATCAAAGCTGCCGGAGCTGCAATCGGAGCGCAGATAGCTGCGTAATCCTTATAGGTGTTTTTGCATTTGCCCTGATGCGGGAACATAGCCAGCTCAACAGTAACCATGCCCAGAGTATGGCCGTCGGGTTTAGCATTAGCCAGCTCTACCATGCCGGTTACACCGCCGCCATCGGGTTTGTTTACGGGAACAAATTTGCTGCCCTTCAGCTCTTTTTCCATGAACTGAATCAGACCTCTGGCAGAGATATCGGTACCGCCGCCCGGAGCCTTAGGAATAATTACGGAAATATCTCCATCTGCAGGATAAGCTGCTTTTTTGCTGTCGCCGCCGCAGCCGGTAAGCATAACAGCCATGGTCAGCATAGCCATCAGCACAACTAAAATTTTCTTCATTGTCTTACATCTCCTTATATTATAAATTTAAAGGGTAACAAGTTCATCCGCGCTCAATTTTACACAAGCAATATTACAACGCTTATAGGTATAGGTAAGTACAAGGTCCTCACCGTCGGCAATAATCGCCGGATAGGAAAATTCCGCAGGCTCTGTTTCCAGGTCAAGCAGCTTTTGCCAGCTCGCACCGTCATCTGTTGATTTGAACAGGCTTAAGGGAGAACGCTGCCCCCAGTTGGCAGCAACAGGATTACACACCAGATAAAGCACACCACCGGCAGTCCGCACCAAGTCAAGACCGCTGTTATTGTTTGGCAGACTCAATGCGTAGGCACTGCACCAGGTTTCGCCGTTATCTGCGGAATCGCTGCGATAGACAAAGCCCTCGCTGCTGCGCAGCAGCATATGCACGCTGCCATTCGCACTCTGCCACAGGCTCGGCTGAATCACGCCGCGTCCGTAAAAGGACTGCTGGCTGACGGCAATATTACTGTCGGCAGTCTTTTCGCCTACCTGATATTGCAATCCCTCAATCTGTACAGCAGAGGATTTATGCCAGCTTGCACCATCGTCGTCACTAATATCGGCAAAGGCTTTCCAGATGCCATGCTCGGTAGAAGCACCGGCAAGAATACGTCCGCTCGCCAAGCGCAAAGGCTTGTTTCGTACAGGTCCGCGCCCGCCGCTCACATCACCCGGCACCAGCTCCTGCGGTCCGCTCCAGGTTTCGCCGTTATCCTCAGACTGCAGCAGCCACGTCTGCCAATCGGCAATCTGCTGGCCCTGCTTGTAAAACAGCAGCAGTCTGCCGTCCGCGCCCGCAAAAAGCACCGGATTCCAGTTCGCCGCCGCCCCGTTCACCAACAACTTCGGCTCACTCCAGCCTGCATCCGTGCGTCTGCTTAGGTAGATACCCACATCGCTTTCGCCCTCATGCGTACCGCCGAACCAACAGCACAGCAGGCTGCCGTCAGGAAGCGCCAATACTGTTGAAGCATGGCAGAAGGCCGTCGGCAAACAGCGCATAATCAATTCCTTTTGCATTATATCAATCACATCCAAAAAAGTCGCATAATTCTATAACATAAATATTGTAACACATATACAAAAAAGCGTAAACTATTTTCTTCACATTTCTGACAAATTTTGTCTGTCGTTACGTTGCCTACTAAGCTATTAGCAGCGCTTTACAGAACGCATACAGAAAAAACTGCGCAGGCTTTTTGCATGCGCAGCTGCTTATTTATTCGACATACAGCTTTTCTACATTAGATATACAGCAGCAATATTGTCATGATGTACAAGCCAAATTAGAGCATTCCCTTAAGCTCCCCCGATTAAAATGTAAGCCTCATCTGGTGCCAGACAGCATTGCCATGCGTAGATTTCTCGGACACACCCTCATCGGTAAAACCGAATTTAGCATAATAATGAACAAGCCTATCCTTGCAGGTCAGCACCAGGCCCTTTCTCCCCTGCTGTTTGGCATCCTCAATCGCACGGCGAATCAGCTCGCCGGCATAGCCATGCTTGCGATAAGCAGGAATGGTATTGACACCGAAAATCATCTGCCACGCACCGTTTTCATTGTGCAGAGTTGCCTTCTCATACATTTCATCCGTCAAATCAGGCTCATCCGTTACAAAGCCGTCCACGAAGGCAATCAGCTTTTCAGCCTCATACATAAGCCAGAAATGATTACCGTAATATTTCACTCTGTCAATAAATTCCTTTTCTGTTGCAGACTCCGCCGGCGGAAAGCATTCTGCCTCCACTGCGGCAATCGCAGCAATATCTTCCTTAGTTGCATATTTTATAATCATAAGCTCTTTCTCCTCAATAAATTATTTATTCAAAGCACATGCATCACAATATTTTATTACGCTTTGAATTTATCCTCATAGCACTAGCAAAAATTGCAAATCATAATAAGTATATCACGAATCGTTATCTGGTTAAATAGAAAAAAGCAGAAGATATTCTTAGCAGTTGCCTTTTTGGCAAAAACCTGGAGCGCTTTTATCTATAAAAATGTTTGTTTTATGAACTATTGTTTTTATTCTTTTTCTATGTTATAATAACCTTAGTTGCATGGGTAGCCGCAATTTTGCGGAGCTCTTGCCTGGTCGTGCGGACCAGTGGCGCCTGTCGAGCTTTCGGCAGGCGCCTTTTTTGTATACAAAAAAGCATCGTAAGCTACCTCAATAGCCTACGATGCTTTTGCTTTCAGCCTTATTTGCTGTGGTGGCAGTGACCGCTGGTCTCGCCATTCATGATTTTGCGGAAAACCTCATGCGCTTCGTCTGCGCTCTTGCCGTTTTCCAATGCTTTTTTCATATGCACCATGGCAGTGCGATACTTAGCATGTGCT
>OLSA01001257.1_pt1 | contig 21312 bp, 20 predicted proteins | sample 1672731 | NCBI WGS metagenome assembly OLSA01 (sample SAMEA3136718, study PRJEB25190) | human gut metagenome | biome: human gut; feature: human-associated habitat; material: faeces | place: Austria | collected 2013
CCCTAAAGAGCTTGTTTTGAGGGCGATCCAAGGCCGAGGAGCGCAGTACTACTGGGCGTAATACAAGCGACGAGAACGCAGGAGCACCCCAAAACAAGCCTTTAGGGCTTGTGCGCTCTTGTCAACTGATGGTGTCTTTTCTCCCGAAAAGAAAAGAGAAAGAAGGAGGGTAAAAAGTCCTGCCCCGGCGGGGCGGCTTTTTCACCTCAAAACTCTTTGCCATATCTTTAACTCTATGCTAAAATGTAATTTGGTAAAGTTTGAACGCAATTTTTCAAGGAGGGATACTTATGAAGATATACAACACCATGACCCGCAAAAAGGAGGAGCTGGTGCCGCTGGTGCCGGGCGAGATAAGCATGTACGTATGCGGCCCGACGGTATACAACTTTATTCACATAGGCAACGCAAGGCCGCTGGTGGTGTTCGATACCCTCAGGCGGTACCTTGAATACAAGGGATATAAGGTAAAGTACATATCCAACTTTACGGATATAGACGACAAGCTCATACGCCGCGCCAACGAGGAGCATACCACCGTGCCGGAGCTTGCGGATAAGTATATAAAGGAATACAAAACAGATGCGGAGGGCCTCTGCGCCGAGCCTGCCACCTGCAATCCCCGCGCTACCGAGCACATACCCCAGATAATCAAGCTGGTGGAGACCCTCATAGAAAAGGGCCATGCATATCCCGTAGCAAACGGCGATGTATATTTCTCCGTCCGCTCCTTCCCGGGCTACGGCAAGCTTTCAGGCCAGTCCATAGACGACCTTGAGTCCGGCGCGCGCATAGAGCCGGGAGACCTGAAGAGGGATCCTCTGGACTTCGCCCTCTGGAAGGGCGCCAAGCCCGGCGAGCCGGCGTGGGACTGCCCCTGGGGCAAAGGCCGCCCGGGCTGGCATATAGAGTGCAGCGCCATGAGCATGGAGCTTTTGGGCCCCACCTTCGACATTCACGCGGGCGGGCAGGATCTTATATTCCCCCATCATGAAAACGAGATAGCCCAGAGCGAGGCGGCCACAGGCAAGCCCTTCGCAAGGTACTGGATGCATAACGGCTATATAAATGTAGATAATCAGAAGATGTCCAAGTCCCTTGGCAACTTCCGCCTGGTGCGGGACATAGCTCAGGAATTCGACCTTGAGGCCGTCCGATTGTTCCTGCTCTCCGCCCAGTACAGGAACCCCATCAATTTCACCCGTGAGCTTATCGAGCAGGCCAACACCGCCCTCACCCGTATCCGCACCGCCCGGGAACGCCTTGCCGAAGCTAAGGAAGGCCCCGCTACGGAGGAGGACGCCAGATTCTGCGCATCTTTGGAGGAACACGAGAAAAAGTTCTGCGACGCCATGGACGACGACCTGAACACCGCAGACGCGCTGGGCGCAATGTTCGACTACGCCCGGGCTGTCAACACCTTCGTAACAGAGCCCAGAAGTAAGGAAGCGCTTGACAGGGCGGCAAAGCTCTTTGACGATATGACCAACGTGCTGGGCATACTCCAGCACAGTAAGTCGGAGGAATTCCCCAAAGAGGCGGTCGCTCTGCTAAACGAGCGCGCAGAAGCCCGCAAGGCCAGGAACTGGGCCCGGGCAGACCAGATCCGCGAGGAGCTGAAGGCAATGGGCTTTGCGGTGGAGGACAGCAAGGAGGGCGCAAAGCTGAAGAGGCTGTAAAGGGCGCGCCTGCTAAAAAATCCACGGATTCAGCCAATACATTTTTGAACAATATTTTAAATCATTGCCATATGCCTTGAAATAAGGGATATTGGTTGATAAAATCAGGAGGAAATAATCATTGGGAAGCGATATGCTTTCGCTCTTTAGCCTTATAATAGGCGTGTACCTCATATATGCCGCCATAGTCGGGCGCGGCAAGCTGTATGAGAACGAGTACCTGAACTGTCCGAGGGAGCAATACGTCAAGGGCCTGCGCATACTGGCTGCCATATCAGGCGTGCTGCTGACGGTATCCAACCTTCTGGAGTATCTTGGCGTCATAGCCTACGGCTCCCCCATAGCCATCGCGCTTTGGGCGCTGGGCTTTGCAAGCCTGATAGTCATGATGGTGTACTCCTCGAAAAAGACCGACAGAAAGGCTGCGGCGGCGGGGCATAAGACCGCCGCGTCCGCCGAAAAAAAGGACTACGACCCTCTTCGCGCCGCCTTCGTGTTCGACGATGATGAGGACGTATCCCAAAAGAAAGAAAAATAAGAAATCACTCTGAAAGGAAAGCGTTTATGAAAAAGACTATTATCCGCATCGTAGCAGTGGCCATGCTGGCGCTGATGGTGCTGACCGCACTTCCCGCCTTCGCTTATAATATCGTAGGCACGGCGGCGGCCCAGACCCCTGTTTACAAGGACACCAAGGGCAGGAAGGTCGAGCTGTATGTCAGCGGCCCCGTCACCATAAACAGGCAGGATAACAAATCCGGCATGTACAACGTCACCGTCAGCTATGACGGCAAGACCTACACCGGCTGGGTATACCCCTCCGCCATCTCCGGCATAGGCTATGACAAGAGCACCGGCGGCTCTGCCTCCGGCTCCACCTCCGGCACCACCGGCGGCACGACCTCCGGCGTCACCGGCACCTATACCGCCACCATCGCCACCGGGGCGGCCATAAACGTCAACGGCACCAACTACCCCGTAAGCGTAGGCGGCAGCATCAACGTCAACTACCGCGACGCGGCCGGCACTCAGGTAAACGTCTCCGTAGGCAACGTCACCGGCTGGGTAGCCGCCTCCTCCCTCTCCGGCTTTAGAAGGAACGGCTCCTCCATAAGCCTTTCCGACCTGCCCACCAGCGGCGGAACCATCGGCGGTACCATCGGCGGCACTACCACCCCCGCCCCCACCCCCTATGTAAACCAGAACCAGAACACCGCCAGCGGCACCTTCTCAGCCAACCTCGCTGCGGGCACTGTTATTACCAATAACGGCAAGACGGTAGGCATCGTGCAGAACGCGGGCAACGTCACCGTCAACTACCGCGACGCCTCCGGCTCCCAGGTATTCGTCACCATAGGCAGCGTTGCGGGCTGGGTACCTGCAAGCGCCATCTCCAACCTCAGGAGCACAAGCTCCGGCTCCATCAACGTAGCCAACCTGCCCACCAGCGGCGGCACTGCCGGCTCCACCGGCGGCACGGCCTCCGGCGTGAATATGTACGACAAGGCCAAGAGCGCCGTATCCAAGGACAACAACATCTACGTCCGCTCTACCGCCACCAGCTCCACCAAGGGCGCTACCAAGCTGCGCAGTATGCGGGGCAAGACCTTCACCGTGCTGGGAACCGACAGCACCGGCAGCTTCCTGTATGTGGACTATAACGGCACCCGGGGCTTCGTCCGGGCTCAGGATTTCACCTTCACCGGCGGCAACGTGGTTGAGCAGAAGCCCAATACCAATACCAACACTAACAGCGGCAACGTGACCTCCAACAACACCGGCATGGCCGCCATAGGCACCCCCGCAGGCAAGGGCACCGGCTCCAGCTCCGAAAAGTGGGGCAGCATAACCATACCCGGCGCGGGCACCTACCCCATCTACGGCAACTATATCGGCGAAAAGAAGGGCAAGACATACTATTACTATGACTATGTGCTCCGCAAGAGCTACTACTACGTACACACCACCACGGCCCAGGGCTCTCAGGTAGCGGTGGTAATGGGCCACAACAACCGCAAGAAGGTAGGCACCTCGAATTCCTACTTCCACAACCTGCACCACATCCAGAACGCCATACTGGGCAAGTCCAGCTGCGAAAAGTGCAAGGCGAGCTGCTCAGGCTACGGAAAGAGCATTTCCGCAAGCTGGGAGGGCAGCAGCAGCTGGGAGGTAGTGGCCTTCTTCGAGGTACCCAAGAACAAGGCGTATAAGAACATACTGCCCCAGATGGCGCAGCCCTGGAACTACACCACCGCCCAGTACCTCTCCAACGTGAAGTCCTATGTGAACACCTTCTCCAGCAAGAGCTGGGCAAACACCTCCGCCCTTACCGATAACGGCAAGTACATGATGCTCGTCACCTGCGGCGACAGCGGCGACAACGACAGCATCGCAAAGCTGTACATGCTGCTCAAGGCGGTAGGCTAAACGGCGCAAATACAAATAAAGCGGCTTAAAAGCCGCTTTTTTTGTATCCACTAAAATAATTCTTATGTTATAATGTATCTTGGCGTGGAATAGGCGCCGGAAGGAGTAATTTAATGAAGAAATGTTCTGTCGGCGGTCAGGCCGTTATGGAGGGCGTCATGATGAAGGCCCCCGGCGGCATCGCCATGGCGGTCCGGGACGCAAAGGGCCGCATAATATTGGATTATAAAGAATATACCACAAGGGCGAAAAAGGGTACCTTTTTAGGCCTCCCCATAGTGCGGGGCGTGGTGGCCTTCGTGGAGAGCCTCACCATAGGCATGAATACCCTCACCAGATCCGCCGAGCTCATAGGCGACCCCATAGACGAGGAGCCCACAAAATTCGAGAAGTGGCTGTCGGAAAAGCTGGGCAAGTCGGTGGAAAAGGTTGTGATGGGCCTTGCGGTGATACTCGCCGTGGCGTTGTCCGTGGGGCTTTTCTTCCTGCTTCCCCAGTTTATAAGCAGCCTTATTTTCCGCGGCAGCGCCGCCGCCTCCGCCACAAAGTGCCTTGTCGAGGGGCTTGTGCGGCTATGCATTTTTATAGGCTACATACTCTTCTGCGCAAGCGTGAAGGATATAAAGCGGGTTTTCATGTACCACGGGGCGGAGCATAAGACCATTGCCTGCTATGAGGCGGACGACCCCCTTACCCCGGAAAACGCCATGAAGCACAGCCGCCTCCACCCCCGCTGCGGCACCAACTACCTTTTCCTCGTGATGGCGGTATCCATAGTTTTCTTCGCGGTGGTGGGCTGGAACGAAAGCTTCTGGCTCAGGCTGCTTTCCCGCATAGTGTTCCTGCCGCTGGTGGCAGGAATAAGCTATGAGGTGCTGAAGCTCGCCGCGAAATACGAAAACATCTTCACTAAAATAATCCGCGCCCCCGGCATGGCGCTCCAGTACATCACCACAAAGGAGCCTACGGCGGACATGCTGGAGGTGGCCATAGCCTCCTTTAACCTTGCCATGTCAGAGCCAAAGGAGGCGATGGAGATGGTCAGAAAAAACCGCGAGGAAACGGCGGATAAGGCGGAGACAGACGAAGCCCTCGCGGGGCAGGCATGAATATTGCCGGGGCAATAGAATATCTCAGCGCCGGGCTCTCCCCCGTCACCGATGAGCACCTTACCGAGGCAAGGCTGGCGGTGTCGGATATGGCGGAAATACCGTACAACAGGCTGAATAAATATAAGGCCTCAACCTTTCCCGCCGCCCTTATGCCAAGGCTGGAGGAGCTGGTTTCCCGCAGGAAATCCGGCGAGCCCCTGCAGTACATACTGGGCAAATGGGAATTTATGGGGCTGCCCTTTTACACGCGGCACTGCGCTCTGATACCGCGGCAGGATACCGAGACGCTGTGCGAGGAGGCGCTGTCGATAGGCGGCAAGACGCTTCTTGACCTCTGCTGCGGCACCGGCTGCATAGGGGTATCGCTGGCAAAGCTTGGGGGCTTTGAGGTGACCTTCGGGGATATAAGCCCGGACTGCCTTGCCCTTGCCCGGGAAAACGCCGCGCTGAACGGCGTCGCCGGCAGCTTCGTATTGACCGACATGTTCGGCAATATATCCGGAAGCTACGATATGATCTGCGTAAACCCACCCTATATACCCACCTCGGAGCTTGCCTCATTGCAGGCCGAGGTAAAGCGGGAGCCGGCGCTTGCGCTGGACGGCGGCGCGGACGGGCTGGACTTTTACCGCCGGATATCCCGGGATTATGCTGCACACCTGAACCCCGGCGGCGCGCTGCTTATGGAGGTGGGCGCGGGGCAGGCGGCGGACGTGGCGGAGATGTTCCCGAAAGCGGAGATAATAAAGGATATTTGCGGAATAGAAAGGGTGGTGGCGGTCAGGAGATGAAAAGGCTGATATTCCTCATGCTGCCGCTGCTTTTCATGGCGGGCTGCGCCGTGGGCACGGCGCTTCCGGCGGAACCGGAGATAACGCCCTCCCCTTCACCCACTTTCTCCCCCTCGCCTTCCCCCTCCCCCTTGCCGGAGCCGGAGGTATACCGGGCCAGCGTGGGCATAGTGGGGGACATACTGATGATGACGAGCCAGATACAGGGGGCGAAAACCGCCGAAGGGTACGACTTCAGGCCCAGCTTTTACGCCATGGAGCCCCTGTTTTCCTCCGTGGATATAATGGCGGGCAATTTCGAATGCACCCTTGCGGGGGAGGCCGCGGGCTATACCCAGAGGCGGCCCGCCGCGCCGCCCCCAACCGAGGATGACCCCAACCCCAAGCAGCCCTACCAGACCTTCAATGCGCCGGACGAGCTTGCGGAAAACCTTAAAGCCGTGGGCTTCGACCTGCTCACCACCGCCAACAACCACTGCCTGGACAGGGGCAAGGAGGGGCTTTTCCGCACGATAGAGACGCTTAGAGCCGCCGGGCTTGCCCAGACCGGGACGTATTTAAGCGAGGAGGAGCGGGACACGCCCTGCATAATGACGGCGGGCGGCATCACCTTCGGATTTGTCGCCATGACCGAGAGCGTGAACAGCTATGACGTAAGGCTGGGGGGCGACAGCTGGGCCGTGGGGCGGGTATCCCAGCGGGAGCGCATACAAGGTGAGATAAGGGCCTGCAGGAGCGCCGGCGCGGATATGGTCATAGCCTTCCCCCACTGGGGCGAGCAGTATATGGACAGCCCGGTCAGGCGGCAGCGGGAGTACGCCCAAATGCTTGCGGACTGGGGCGCGGACGCTGTGATAGGCAGCCACCCCCACTGCGCCGAGCCCTTTGAATGGATAACGGCGGAGGACGGGCGCAGGGTACCCGTAGCCTACTCCATGAGCAACTTCATATCCAACATGGCGGGGCAGAATACCGAGTACGGCCTGTTTCTGCGGCTGGATGTGAAAAAGGACGAGAGGGGCGTAAGCATCGAGATGAGCTACCTGCCCACCGCCTGCATAATACAGAAGGCCGGCGGCAGGCGGGTGCATCAGCCCATACCCTGCTGGGCGGAGGAAGCAAAGCGCACCGGCGTCGAGCCGCTGAGCGAGGGGGAGCTTAAAAAGACACAAAGGGCATTCGACCACGTTGTGAAAATATGCGGCCTTGAGAACGCAGGGCTTATAGAATGGACGGAGGAATATGATAAACAAGCTTAACGCACTGAAAAGACGCTACGAGGAGCTGACCGCAGCCCTCTCAGCCCCGGACGCAATGAACGATCAGGCCGCCTGGCGGGAGATGGTAAAGGAGCACAGCCAGCTTGAGGAGATAGTCAACGCCTTTGACGAGTATACCGCCGCAGTGCAGTCCGAAGCGGACTGCAAGGCCATGCTGGAGGAGCACCTCGACCCCGAGATGAAGGAAATGGTGCACATGGAGATGGCTGAGCTTGCGGAAAAGCAGCGGAAGCTCATAGAAGATATGAAGATAATGCTGCTGCCCAAGGACCCCAACGACGAGAAAAACGTAATATTGGAAATACGCGCAGGCATAGGCGGCGACGAGGCGGCGCTCTTCGGCGCAGACCTATTGCGCATGTACCAGCGCTACGCAGAGCGCCACGGCTATAAAATGGAATACATGAACGAAAACACCACCGAGGCAGGGGGCGTAAAGGAAGTAGTGCTGAACATAATCGGCAGGGGAGCCTATTCGCGGCTCAAGTTCGAGAGCGGCGTTCACCGGGTGCAGCGTGTGCCGGAGACTGAATCCCAGGGCCGCATACACACCAGCGCCGCGACAGTCGCCGTAATGCCGGAGGCTGAGGATGTGGAGGTGGAGATAGACCCAAAGGAGCTTCAGATAGACACCTACCGCTCAGGCGGCGCGGGGGGGCAGCACGTAAACAAGACGGAATCCGCCATACGCATCACCCATATACCCACCGGCATAGTGGTCCAGTGCCAGGACGAGCGCAGCCAGCACAAGAACAAGGACAAGGCCATGAAGGTGCTCAAGTCCCGCATATACGAGCATTTCCTCAAGGAAAAGGAGAGCGCGGAGGCCTCCGCCCGCCGCAGCATGGTGGGCAGCGGCGACCGCAGCGAGCGCATACGCACCTACAACTTCCCCCAGGGCCGGGTGACGGATCACAGGATAAACATGACGCTGTACCGGCTGGAGTCCTTCCTTGACGGGGACATGGACGAGATGATAGACGCGCTGATATTGGCGGAGCGCACAGCCCAGCTCACCGGGGAGGCGGAATAATTGGAGACTCAATACTTCAATGCCGTCAAACAGCCCGAAGCAGGCACAAAGCTGGGAGGCAGCGTAATACGCTCAGGGGGCCTGGTGGCCTTCCCTACCGAGACCGTCTACGGTCTTGGGGCCAACGGCCTTGACGGTGAGGCGGTAAATAAGATATTCGAGGCCAAGGGCCGGCCCAACGACAACCCGCTGATACTGCATATCGCAAAAAAGAGCGACCTGAAGGATCTGTGGAAGTCGGTTCCGGAAAGGGCAAGGCTGCTGATGGACGAGTTCTGGCCCGGGCCGCTGACCATGGTATACCTGAAAAGCAGCAGGGTGCCGGAGGAAGTCACGGGGGGTCTTGATACGGTTGCCGTACGTATGCCCGACAACAGGACGGCACTGGCTCTCATACGCGCCGCAGGGGTGCCCATAGCCGCACCCAGCGCGAATTTATCCGGCAAGCCCTCCCCCACCACCGCCGATCACGTCAAGGCGGACATGAACGGGAAAATAGACGTAATAATAGACGGCGGCCCCTGCAATATAGGCGTGGAGTCCACCGTGGTGTCCCTCATGGGAGGCGCCGTCACCATACTCCGTCCCGGCGGTATTACCCGGGAAATGCTGGAAGCCGTAATAGGCCCGGTAAACCTTTCCCCCGCCGTTTTAGCCCCCCTGAAGCAGGGGGAAGCCGCGGCCTCCCCCGGCATGAAGTACAAGCATTACGCCCCCGACGCCCAGGTTATCGTAGGCACAGGCTCATTGCCGGATATGGCGGCAAAGCTCATAGCCGAGTACGACAGGCGGGAGGCGGAGGGCCTGACCTGCATAATTTTCGCCACCGAGGAAACTCGCTGTTTCTACAGGGGGAAAAGGTATGTTATAATAGGCGAGAGAAAAAATCCCCTTACCCTCTGCGAGAGCCTTTTTGCACAGTTCCGCGCCCAGGAGGACAAAGCGGACGTAATACTCTGCGAGGCGCTGCCGGAGACGGACATGGGCCTTGCGTACATGAACAGGTTATTGAGGAGCGCGGGATTTAAAACTATATGACCAAAGGAGTTGCCATGAAGATCGCCATTGCCGCCGACCACGGCGGGTACAAGCTCAAGGAAGAAATAAAGCCATACATCGAAAGCCTCGGCCACACCGTGACCGACTTCGGCACCTATTCGGAGGACAGCGTGGATTATCCGGATTACGCCGCCACCTGCGCAAGGGCAGTGGTTTCGGGAGAGATGGACAGGGGCATAGTGATATGCGGAACCGGCATAGGCATCTCCATTGCCGCAAACAAGATAAAGGGAGTGCGGTGCGCCCTTTGCACCGACCCGGTAATGGCCCGGCTGACACGGGAGCACAACGACGCAAACATGCTGGCGATGGGCGCGCGCATCATAGGCGGCGAGCTTGCTAGGGGAATAGTAAAGGCATTTCTTGAGACTGACTTTTCCAACGGAAAAAGACACATTGACAGGATAAACAAAATAACGGAATTGGAAAGAGCAAAATAAAATCGCGTTGGATTTTTGATTCAATATACTAACCTATAAACCGAAAGGAGCAATACACAAAAATGGGTAAACTCGTCGTAATCGACCACCCTCTGGTACAGCATAAGCTGACCCTGCTCAGGGATAAGACCACCGGCACCAAGGAGTTCCGCGCTCTGGTAGAGGAGCTGGCTACCCTGCTGGCCTATGAAGCGACCCGTGACCTTCAGCTGGAGGACGCTACGGTAGAAACTCCCGTAGCTACAGCCCATACCAAGGTACTGGCCGGCAAGAAGCTGGCAATAGTTCCCATACTGCGCGCAGGCTTGGGAATGGTAGACGGCATGATGAACCTCATACCCGCCGCCAAGGTAGGCCACATAGGCCTTTACCGGGACCCCGAGACGCTTCTGCCCGTGGACTACTACTGCAAGCTGCCCTCCGATATTTCCGAGAGGGATATCATTATAGTAGACCCCATGCTGGCTACCGGCGGCAGCGCCAACGCGGGCATTGACGTAGTTAAGCGCGCAGGGGGCAAGAATGTAAAGCTGGTCAACCTCATAGCCGCCCCCGAGGGCATCGAGGCGGTACAGAAGGCTCACCCCGATGTGGATATATTCGTAGCTCACGTGGACGATCACCTTAACGACCACGGTTATATAGTGCCGGGCCTCGGCGACGCAGGCGACAGGCTGTTCGGAACAAAATAGAATATTTCGAGCAAGTGGCTAATGGCCACTTGCTCGAGTTTTTTTCGTGTTTTGCCTCTCGCGTTCCGCTCCCGGGCGGCAAAACCCGCAAAGAAGGAAAACCTTCGGGTTTTCATCCGTTTTGACGCACATGTCGTCAAAGCCGGAATAAATTTAAGGGGCTGCGGCCCCTTAGCAACCCCATGGCTTTTGATGCTTGGATTAGGGAGAAATTTTTATACGGAAGGAAGAAAAACGATGAAAAGAACATCACTCAGGCTCGCGGCGCTGGCAATGGCGCTGTTTACAGTGCTGTCCCTTGCCCATGCGCTTGCGGAGGCAGGTTACACCCCCTACCCCACACCAAGGACTGGGGTATCCGAGGACAGCACAATATACCTGCGGGACATCCCGGCAAAGGATACCGACGGCGCGGTACAGCTCAGGCATATGGAAGGCAAAACCGTGAGCGTGCTGGGAGAGGACGCTACGGGCAAGTACTTCTATATAGAATACGAGGGCAAGAAGGGCTTTGTCCGTGCCAAGGACTTTGAGCCGGCGGACAAGACCCCGGCAGCCACCCCGGCCCCCAGCGCCAACGCCAACAACGCACAATACTTCAGCGCCCCCAAGACCGGCATATCCAGGGACAGCGCCATATATATGCGCACCTCGCCCAATATACCCGAAAAGCCCGCCGATAGCGATTCCAACGTGGCAAGGAAGGTAAAGCACGCAAAGGGCGCGGCGTTTTCGCTGTTAGGCGAGTCAGGCGACTGGTACTATGCGGAATATGACGGGACGAAGGGCTTCGTAAAGAAGGCTGATTTTACCATACAGGATGCCAATACCGGCTCCGGCGCAGGCAGCGCCGACAGCGCCGGCAAGCTGAACAGAGCTACCAGCGGCGCCACCGAGACAGGCCACGGCGCGGCGAGCGAAAAGTGGGGCAGCATAAAGATACCCGGCGCGAAAACCTATACCATATACGGCAACTATACCAACAGCGCGGGCACCAAATACTACTACGCCGCCGAGAACCGCAAGGGACACTATGAATACGTCCATACCCTCACCGCTAAGGGCTCTCAGGTACATTCCGTGCTGGGCCACAACGTCCGCGGCGGCAGGGGCAAATACTTCCACAACCTGCATCACGTGCAGAATGCCCTAATAGGTAAGAGCAGGTGCGAGGGCTGCGGCGGCTCCTGCGGCAGCAAATTCAATACCACCAGCATAACCATGAAGCTGGACGGGTATAGTAAATGGGACATAATGTGCCTGTACGAGATCGGCCCCAACCAGAGCACCGGCATACTCGCCTATAACGCAAGGCCCTGGGGAACCAGCGCCTCGAGCTATGTCAGCACCCAGCTGAGCTACGCCGCGGATAAGGCCAACAAGGGCTGGATCAATCCCAACGTCAGCTACAGCGACGGCGGCAAGTACGCCATGCTCATCACCTGCGGCGACAAATACGAAAACAACAGCAATGCCACCAGCAAGCTGTACGTGCTGCTGAAGGCCCGCAGCTGACTCAAAAAAAGGTATATCTGACACGCCCGGTTCCGCCGGGCGTTTTTTGGACTTTAATGCTGTAATTATTCATTAATGTCCGTCCACTACTCTACATATTTGTTTATATATTTCAAAAAAATGAACAGTACCCTCTCTCATAAATTTCATTTGTTTTTTTTATAACAAAATTTTAAAATTGTCTATTGCAGATTCTTCATCAATGGGATAAAATTATGTAAAACAAAAAAATATAAAACCTGTCATTTGCATTTTAAGTCAAAAATTTGCCGTTAAACGCGGTTTTATAAGAAAATATATTAAAGCTTGAGCTTTTTAACATACACATTATAAGAAGGAGGTAAGGTACATTGCCGACCATTATTGAATGTATAACCCAGGCTGAGGCGAAGGGTGCGGAGCTGAAAAAACAGGCTGCCGCAAGGTCAAAGGAAATAACGGACGATGCGGAGGCGCGCCGTGGGGAGACCATAAAGGAGGCCCATGACGCGGGGCGCGCCATGATACAGAGGGCAAAGGACGAGGCGGAGAAGCAGGGAGCCGCGCTGGCGGCGGAGCTGACCGCCCGGGCGGATAAAGAGGCGGCGGAGGAATGCGCAAGGGCCGAGGCCAGGCTGCGCGCCGCCGCGGAATACATTGTCAGAGAGGTAATCAAGGCATGATAGTACCAATGAAGAAATTGACTCTGGCTGCCCTTCTGGAGCACCGGGAGGCCATATTGCAGGCCCTCCAGTCAATTTGCGCGGTACAGCTCATTTCCATAGGCGAAGGGGAACAGTCCTCGGCCGCGGCCGAGGGAAGGGTCCAGCGGCTGCAAAGCGCCGAGGAGCTGCTCAAGCCCTACGCCGGGAAGGCAGGCTTCGGCCCCAAGCCCGAGGCTACGCGGCAGGAGCTTGAGGAGGATATACAGCCGGCACTGGAGATCTGTGCCGAGCTGGAGGGGCTGCAAAGACGCATAGCCCAGAACAGCAGCGATACCGAGAAGCGCAGATTACAGCTCGGCTCACTGCTTCCCTGGGCGGATATGACAGACCCGCTGGAGACTGTGCATTCCACCGCAAGCATAAAGGTGATGACCGGCACGGTTCCGGCAGAGGGCGTTAAGGCGCTCATGGAAACCGGCGCGCTGGTGCAGCTTTACGGCGGCGATAAAGAGCGGGCGGCTCTGGTGATATGCCCCAATGAGGAGTATGCCGGAATAGCGCCCTCCATAAGGGCCACCGGCTTTCAGGAGAAGGGCTTCGGGGATATCAGGGGCACCGCCTCGGAGAATATACAGAGGCTCAGGACGGAGATAGAAGCGCTGGAGGCGGAAAGGGCACAGCTGGAAGCCCGGCTTGCAGCCTTCGCACCCAAGCGGGAGGAAATACGCAGGGCGCTGGACGGCGCGGCCATAGACCGGGACAGGGAGCAGAGCAAGGAAGCGCTGGCTCATACCAATACCGCGTTTCTGCTCACAGGCTGGGTCAGGGAGGACATGACGGAAAAGGTGCGCCGGGAGATCGAAAAGATCACGGACGTTTATTATCTCGTCTTTGAGGATCCCTCCGAGGGAGACGCGGTGCCTACTGTGCTCAAAAACAGCAGGCTGATCACCCCCTATGAGGCGGTTACAAACCTCTATTCTCTGCCGGCCTACGGCACGATAGACGGCACGCCGCTGATGGCACCCTTTTACTTCATCTTCTTTGGCATGATGCTTTCGGACAGCGTTTACGGCGCGGTGCTGGCACTTGGCGCCTGGGCGTTTCTGAAATACCTAAAGCCCACCGGCATGATGAAGAACCTTGCCGGCGTGCTCATGCAGGGCGGCATATCCACGATATTCATGGGGCTGCTGTTCGGAACCTGCGCGGGCGTGGGCTGGCCGGTGATATTCAGGGGCACCGCCCTTGAAAATACCTTCCCCCTCATAGATTCCTCGACGAACCCCATGGGCATGCTCATGGTGTGCGCCGCCTTCGGCATAATACACATGTTCTACGCCGTGCTCATAGCCACGTGGAACTGCCTGAAGCACAAGGACTACATGGGCGCGCTCATAGACAATATGTGCTGGATATTCATAGTCTCCGGCCTTATAATGCAGGCCGCCCCCATGGCGGGGCTGCCCCAGGGCGTTGCGGAGTTCGGCAAGTGGCTGGCCATAGTGTCTGCGGTGCTGGTGTTCCTGTTCGCAGGGCGGTCAAAGAAGAACATCGCCGGAAGGCTCATATCCGGCGCGGGCAAGCTGTACGACGTGACCTCGTGGCTGGGAGACGTGCTCTCCTACGCCCGTATATTCGCCCTTGGCCTTTCCACCGGCGTCATAGGCATGGTGCTGAACACCCTCTGCTGGGATATGCTCTTCGCTTCCTTTAAGGGGAACCCGGCGCTGATGCTCGTGGGCTTTATAATAGTCACGGTGCTGTCCGTGGCGCTCCACGTGTTTATGATGCTCATAAGCACCCTGGGCTGCTTCGTCCATACCGCAAGGCTCCAGTATGTGGAGTTCTTCGGCAAGTTCTACGAGGCGGGGGGCAAGGCGTTCAGGCCGCTGAGGTACGAGACAAAGTACGTCAACGTCAAATAAAGCGGGAGGCCGCTTATAATAAAAAAAGAATAACAATCAACATTTTTTCGGAGGTTAAACACAATGAGTCTTTCTGAATTTTTCGCTTCACTGAACCAGAACGGTCAGCTCCTCGCGGGGCTGGGCGCGGTATTTGCGGCGCTGTTCGCGGGCATAGGCTCCGCGGTGGGCGTGGGCCACGCCGGCCAGGCTGGCGCGGCGGTGATAGCCGAGGATCCCGACCAGTTCGGCTCGGTGCTGGTGCTCCAGCTCCTCCCCGGCACCCAGGGCATATACGGCCTGCTCATAGGCTTCGTTATCGCCAGCAAGGCTAACCTTCTGGGCGCGGGCTCCGCGATATCCCCCGAGGCGGGCATGTCGCTCTTCCTTGCGGCCCTGCCCATAGCCTTCGGCGGCCTGCTCTCCGCCATAGCGCAGGGCAAGGTTGCGGCCTCCGGCATAGCCATGGTGGGCAAGCGCCCCTCCGAGGCGGGCAAGGCGATAATCTTCACGGTCATGGTCGAGACCTACGCGGTGCTGGCCCTGCTGTTCTCCTTCCTGCTTGTAAACGGCGTACAGGTCTAAACCGGAGCGGCTTATGGCACAGGAAACTAATTTCGGGGCTGAAAAGCTCACCTCCCGCATAGTGGAGGAGGCGGAAGCCGAGGCCGGCCGCATCATAGTGGAGGCGGAGGCGAAGGCCGGGGCCATCAGCTCCCAGGCCGAGGCCGAGGCTGAGAGGCTCAATATAGAATACGCGAAAAAGGCTGAAAAGGCAGCGGCGGATATAATAGAGCGCAGCCGTACCAACGGCGCGCTGGACAGCCGCAAGACCGCCCTCAGGGAAAAGCGCCGGGTGCTGGACGAGGCCTTCGAGCTGGCTGAAAAGGAGCTTTGCGCCCTGGAGGGCGAAAAGCGGGAAGCGCTGCTCAGCCTTATGATAAGGGAAAACGTAAAGGGCGGAGAAACCTTGCGCCCGGCAAAGCCTGACAGGGCAAGGCTCGCCTCGCTTATAGAAAAGCAGAACCCCTCCCTCCCCCGCCCCGTGGAGCTGGGCGAGGATATAGAAGCGGGGGGCGGCTTCAGGCTGCTGGGCTGCGGATACGAGACGGACTGCACCTTTGAGGCCATGCTCCGTGACTTCCGTGAAAGGCGCGAAAGCGAAGCGGCCCGCGTGCTGTTCGAGTAAAGGAGGGCCTGTATGCCACAGAAAAGCCCTGTTTACGCAGTTACCCGCATAAGGGTGCACGAAAAGGACATGGTAAAGCCCGAACGCATGGCGAGAATGGCCGAGGCCAGCCCCGCCGAGGTGATGAGGGCATTGGGGGACATAGGCTACGGCGGGATTTCCGACCCTCAGCTTTCCGACGGGGACAGGATGATCGCAAAGGAGCTTTCCGACGCCTACGCCCTCATAAACGAAGTTACCTTCAGCCCGGAGCAGACCGACCTGTTCATACTCAAGGGGGACGCCAACAACCTGAAGCTGCTCATAAAGCAGCGGCTTACCGGCACAGCGGACTCCCCTGCCCTCATGAAGGGAGTATACCCCAAGGACGACATTATCCGCATGGTACACAACGCAGATTACAGGGAGCTGCCGGAGGAATTTACCAAGCGGCTCAACGCCCTCGAGCAGTCCTTCTCCGGGGAGATAGACCCGGGCAGGATATCCACCGAGATAGACCGGGCATACCTTGAGCATTGCCTGAACAACGCAAAGGGGGTTTCCCTTGAGTATTTCAAGGGCCTTACGGACTTCACCAACCTGCTGACGATGCTTCGCCTGCGCAATATGGGCGCGGGGGCGGATAAGCTGAAAAACTCTCTCATGCCGGAGGGATACGTATCCCACCGGCTGCTCATACAGTGCTTTGACGGGCCGGAGGAGGGCATAGCCAGGGCGGCGGCCACAGGCCCCGCACGAGAGAGCATACTCAAGGGCCTGGAGGAATACGGCAGGAGCGGCAGGCTCACAGAGCTTGAGCGCCAGAGGGACAATTACCTCATATCCCTTTTTAAAGGGGCAAAGCTCGCCGAGGGCGGCATAGAGCCGCTGATAGGCTATCTTTTGGGCCGGGAGCAGGAGGCAAAGTGCCTGAGGCTCATAATCACCGCAAAGCGCAATAACCTGCCGGATAAGGTGATAACCGAAAGGCTGGGTGAACTGTATGGATAAACGCACGGATATCGCCATGATAGGCGACAGGGACTCGGTGCTCATAGGCAAGGCCGTAGGCCTCGGCGTGTTTGACGAGACGGACGGCGAAAGGGCAAACAGGCTTATATACAGGCTTGCCAGGGAGGGCTGCAAGGTCATTTTCCTGACCGAGCCGGTATACGCCCAGTGCAGCGAGGCCATAAACAAATTCAAGACGGAGACATTCCCCGCAATAATACCCATTCCGGATTCCCACGGCCCTTCCGGCGTGGCCATGGCAGCCATAAAGGCCAACGTGGAAAAGGCTATAGGCGCGGATATACTATTCTCGGAGGATAAATAAATATGGCAGTTAAAGGAACCATAGTTAAGGTATCGGGCCCCCTGATAGTGGCTTCCGGCATGGCGGACGTAAACATGTACGACGTGGTCCGCGTATCCGAAAAGCACCTCATAGGCGAAGTAATAGAGCTTCGCGGGGATAAGGCCTCCATACAGGTATACGAGGAGACCGGCGGCATAGGCCCCGGAGAGCCTGTGGAATCCACCGGCGCTCCCCTGTCGGTAGAGCTTGCCCCCGGACTTATAGAATCCATATACGACGGCATCCAGCGTCCCCTCAATAAAATTCAGGAGCTGGCCGGGGACAGGATAACCCGCGGTATCCGGGTGGACTCCATAGACCACGAAAGGCTCTGGGATTTCCAGCCTGCGGCACAGATAGGCGATATACTGAAGCCCGGCGATATCCTGGGCACCGTACAGGAGACGGAAGCGGTGCTCCATAAGATAATGGTGCCTCCAAATGTGGAGGGCCAGCTCACATGGATACACTCCGGCGAGGCCAACGTAGTACAGACCATAGCCAAGCTCGTCACCAGTAAGGGGGAGACGGTAGAGCTGCCCATGCTGCAGAAGTGGCCGGTGCGTATAGGCAGGCCCTACGCAAGGAAGATGGCCCCTACCGAGCCCATGATAACCGGACAGCGGGTTATAGACACCCTGTTCCCGGTAGCCAAGGGGGGTGTGGCGGCCGTTCCGGGGCCCTTCGGCAGCGGCAAGACGGTGGTTCAGCATCAGCTCGCAAAGTGGGCCGACGCGGACATAATCGTATACGTGGGCTGCGGCGAGCGGGGCAACGAGATGACCGACGTTCTGATGGAGTTCCCGGAGCTGAAGGACCCCCGCACAGGTCTTTCACTTATGAAGCGCACGGTGCTCATAGCCAACACCTCGGATATGCCGGTTGCGGCCCGTGAAGCCAGCATATATACCGGCATCACCATAGCGGAGTACTTCCGTGATATGGGCTATAAGGTGGCCATAATGGCCGACTCCACCAGCCGCTGGGCAGAGGCGCTGCGGGAGATGTCCGGCCGTCTGGAGGAAATGCCCGGCGAGGAGGGCTACCCCGCATACCTCAGCAGCCGTCTGGCGGAGTTCTACGAGAGGGCGGGCTCCGTTGTGACGTTAGGTACGGAGGGCCGCACTGGCGCGGTCACGGCTATAGGCGCCGTTTCCCCTCCGGGCGGCGACATTTCAGAGCCGGTATCCCAGGCGACCCTCCGCACCGTAAAGGTATTCTGGGGCTTGAGCGCAAAGCTGGCATACGCCCGCCACTTCCCCGCCATAGACTGGCTGACCTCATATTCCCTGTATCTGGACCGTCTGGAGCCCTGGTTCAATAAGGAAGTGGACCCCGACTGGACCGCCATGGTGCAGAAGGTCATGAACATGCTGCAGGAGGAGAGCGAGCTGGAGGAGATAGTCCGCCTGGTGGGCATAGACGCCCTGAGCTACAAAGACAGGCTCACCCTGGAGGCCACCCGCTCCATCAGAGAGGATTACCTGCATCAGAACGCCTTCCATGAGGTGGATACCTACACCTCTCCCGCAAAGCAGGCCATGCTGCTGCGGCTGATAATAGGCTACTACGAAAAGAGCTTGGACGCCCTTTCAAAGGACGCTTCCTTCAATAAGCTTGCGGCGCTGCCCGTCCGGGAGGACATAGGCCGCTTCAAGTATACCGAGGAGGATAAGTGCGCCGAGAGGTACGAGGAGATAACCGCAAAGCTCAACGCGGAGATCCGGGAGCTTACGGAAGGAGGCGAAGCATAATGCGCAAGGAATACAAGACCATCAGGGAAGTTGCCGGCCCCCTTATGCTGGTGGATCAGGTAGAAGGCGTAAAGTACGACGAGCTGGTGGAGATAGAGCAGTCCGACGGAAGGATACGCCGGGGCAAGGTGCTTGAGATAAATCAGGATAAGGCGCTGCTGCAGCTCTTCGAGGGCAGCCAGGGACTGCGCATAACCGATTCCAGCGCGAAATTCCTTGGCCACTCCATAGAGCTGGCAGTTGCGCCGGATATGCTGGGAAGGGTATTCGACGGCATGGGCAGGCCCATAGACGGCGGCGCCGAGCTCATACCCGAAAAGCGGCTGGACATCAACGGCGCGCCCATAAACCCCGCCGCGAGGGACTACCCCAACGAGTTCATACAGACCGGCATTTCCGCAATAGACGGCCTGAACACGCTGGTACGCGGCCAGAAGCTGCCGGTGTTCTCAGGCTCCGGCCTGCCCCACGCAAACCTTGCGGCTCAGATAGCCCGTCAGGCTAAGGTGCGGGGCACCGGCGAGGGCTTCGCGGTAGTATTCGCCGCCGTAGGCATAACCTTTGAGGAGGCGGACTTTTTCACCTCCGACTTCAGGGCCACCGGCGCCATAGACCGCACCGTCACCTTCATAAACCTTGCCAACGACCCCGCCATAGAGCGCATAGCCACTCCCCGCATGGCGCTCACCGCCGCGGAGTATCTTGCATACGACCTTGGCATGCACGTGCTGGTAATAATCACGGATATAACCAACTACGCGGAGGCCCTCCGTGAGGTATCCGCCGCCCGCAAGGAGGTTCCCGGCCGCCGCGGCTACCCCGGCTACCTGTATACCGACCTTGCCACCATGTACGAGCGGGCAGGCCGCATAAAGGGCAACCCCGGCTCCATCACCATGATACCCATACTGTCCATGCCGGAGGACGACATCACCCACCCCATACCCGACCTTACCGGCTACATAACCGAGGGGCAGATAATTCTGGGGCGTGAGCTGCACAGAAAGGGCGTCACGCCGCCTATAAACGTTTTGCCCTCCCTGTCCCGCCTGAAGGATAAGGGCATAGGCCGGGGCAAGACCCGGGAGGATCACGCCGACACCATGAACCAGCTCTTCGCCGCGTATTCCAGGGGCAAGGACGCAAAGGAGCTTGCGGTAATACTGGGCGACGCGGCCCTGTCCGATACGGATAAGCTGTACGCCAAGTTTGCGGACGCCTTCGAGGAGGAGTATGTGTCACAGGGCTTCTATACCAACCGCTCCATAGAGGAAACTCTGGATCTGGGCTGGAAGCTGCTCTCCATACTGCCCCGCGCCGAGCTTAAGCGCATAAGGGACGAATATCTGGATAAGTACCTGCCCAAAGCGGAGGAATAGCCTATGGCACAGCTTCAAGTAAAGCCGACCCGCATGGAGCTGACCAACCTTAAGAAGAAACGCAAGGTGGCAGCCAGGGGTCATAAGCTTATGAAAGACAAGCGGGACGAGATGGTTCGCCGCTTCATAGCCTACGCCCGCCGCAATAAGGAACTGCGGGAGCAGGTGGAGCAAAAGCTTTCCGCCGCCATGGGGCAGTTCGTGCTGGCAAGGGCCGAGATGAGCGGAGAGGCAATAGAAGAAGCCCTCGCCTACCCCGCCCGCCCCGCCACGGTATCCGTGGATACCCAGCACGTGCTGTCGCTGAAGATGCCAAAGCTGTCCCTTGAGACTTCCGATACCTTTGACTACCCCTATGGCTTCATGAACACCTCTGCGGAGCTGGACTCCGCCGTATCCGCCTTCGCAGAGGTGCTGCCCATGCTCATAGAGCTTGCAGAGGTGGAAAAGATATGCAACTCCCTGGCGGACGAGATAGAAAAGACCCGCCGCCGGGTCAACGCCCTGGAGTACGTTATGATACCCCAGTTCGACGAGGCTATCAGGGAGATCAAGATGAAGCTGGACGAGAACGACAGGGGCAACACCACCCGCCTTATGAAGACCAAAGAGATGCTGGCGAACCGGGAATAGAAAAGGGATTGTTCCGTTACTTTTCTTTTGAAAAAGAAAAGTAACCAAAAGAAAACCAACAAAAAGATATAATTGAAGGGCCGTTGCCGCTGCAAAGCAGCGATAGCGGCTCTTTGCCATGCAATATATTCGACTATGCCGCTTGCCCCAAGGCTTATATGAAAAACGGCTCATTGTGCATATTCCGGCGGAATCACGCCAGATGGATTCTTTGATAGAACGGCGCAAGCAGAATAAAGCAGGGAGTTCGAGGAGCGAAGGCGCACGCGGGGCGGCGTAAGCGAGGAAGAACGACCATGCTGAATTCTGAGCAGCGACGGGAAAGAGATACCGGAGATGGGCAACAGGGAAAGATGTTTTTAGTTCTTTGAGAGCTTTCTTTTAAGAAAGCGGAGGCCTTTGGGTACTTTCGGCCCACGAAAGTACCGCGCCGCAGGCAAAA
>OLSA01001264.1_pt1 | contig 21250 bp, 16 predicted proteins | sample 1672731 | NCBI WGS metagenome assembly OLSA01 (sample SAMEA3136718, study PRJEB25190) | human gut metagenome | biome: human gut; feature: human-associated habitat; material: faeces | place: Austria | collected 2013
TCTGCCATTCCTCCGGATAGCTCATGCGGATCTCGTCAAGAATATTGAAGAAGACCTCCGTTTCGATGACCTTGAACTGCTGGTTCTTGCCGAAAGGTGGTCTTGCTTCCTCGATAAGCCCCTCGAGTTCGTCTACGAGGCTTTCGATCCTCTCGCCAGGAAAGTTGTCCCCAGCCATCCTGTCTCCCTTCGTTTGCTTATAATCAACCGATAATAGTAGCACATGAACAGTATCGCCTTGCACAAAGTGGTGGCTTGTGTTGCTTACTTGAATCGCTCCGCAAGGGCATGCGCCACATTGCCGGGAACAAAGCCGGACACATCGCCTCCAAGCGAGGCAATCTGCCGCACAACCGAAGACGAAATATAACCATACTGCGGAGCGCTCATCACAAAAATCGACTCAAGGTCTGCATCCAGGCGATAGTTTAAATCGGCCTGCTGTAATTCGTACTCAAAATCGGTCATAGCGCGAAGACCTTTGACAAGAGCGCCCGCCTTAATCTCATGGGCAAAATCAACCAGGAGGCCGCAAAAAGGCCTCACTTGCACATTCTCAAGATCGGCAAGAGCCTCGGTAGCAAGACGGACGCGCTCATCGAGAGAGAAAACGGGACCACAGCCGCCTTTGCCAAGCGACTCGGCAACAGCGACCGTCACCTGAGAGAACATACGGGATGCACGTCGCACCACATCGATATGACCATATGTGATGGGGTCAAACGTACCGGGGACGAGTGCGTGGTCGATGGTTTGAATCATAATCTGCCTTCGTTGGTGGTTTTAGTTAAAGCAAGCTAAAGCTGGCGATCAATATCCTCGATGGTAAGCGAGCCGTCAAAACGCAAAAGATCGACAGCGGTAGAGCCGTAGCGCTTCTCGCGCTCGACAATAAAGCCGTCCGGCCGCGGCCCTTCGTCCGCAGCAGCATGCTCGACGAGAACAAGAGCGCCGGAAGCCAGCAATCCCGATTTGACAAGGGATTCCGCAAGTTGAGTGGCCGGGTCTGCCCCCAACGCATACGGAGCGTCGACCATCACAAGGTCGAACGGCGCCCCCTCAATACGACCGCGCGCTGCCGAAGCGAGGCAATCGGCGCAAAATACGCGATATGAGGAGCGTGGAGCACAGAGCGACTCAAGATTTTTGCGCACCAGAGCCGCGGCAGAACGATTGATGTCAAAAAAGGCGGCAAAAGCAGCACCGCGCGAGAGCATCTCGATTCCCAATGCGCCTGATCCCGCAAAAGCATCGAGCACCCGGGCGCCCTCAATCCCCTGAGGAAGCGAAGAGTCGACCATCGATGCCATAGCCTCCCTCACGCGATCGGTCGTAGGCCTTGTGACGTCTCTCCCCTGCGGCTCGGCGATCTTGCGCCCACGCCATTGTCCGGAGATGATTCTCATCCTCCGCTTACCTCCTTAAAGATATTTCCATACCGTTCGACAACCTGCAGGCGCAACGGAAGCGTAGCCCGCGAGGACAAAGTAGGAGCATACCGCAAAAGCTCGCGCGCGTCCTCATGGGCCGCCTCGATAATATCGGTGTCGGCATCAAGATCGACAAAGCGCAAGGTCACACCTCCATGCTGACGAAGGCCCAAAATCTCTCCCTCATGCCTAAGACGAAGGTCCTCCTCGGCAAGCGTAAAACCGTCGTTGCTCTTCTCGAGCGATTCGAGCCGGTCGCTCGCAACAGTATGTTTAGAACTCGAGAGCTGCGAAAGGACAAAACACGAACCGGGCAAGCTGCCACGGCCCACGCGTCCACGGAGCTGATGCAGCGTTGCCAAACCAAATCGCTCGCCGTTTTCGATAATCATCACCGTGGCTCGGGGAACATCCACACCCACCTCGACCACCGTGGTCGCCACGAGAATATCCACCTCTCCTCGGCGGAAGGCATCGATCACGCGGTCCTTGTCACGCGGGGAGAGGCGCCCATGAAGCGCGGCTATACGTGCCTCGGGGAACAGATGGGACAGGTGCTCGACCTCGGATTCGACAGAATGCAAATGCTGGGCCGAAACAGGGCGCCCCAGCTCATCGAGTTCCAAGCCGGGCTGGACATCAAGCTCATCTTGATCGTCCTTTTCGCAGACAAGTGGGCAAATAACGTATGCCTGCTGGCCCTCTTCAAGAGCAGCGCGCAGCGCGCCATAGGCGATATCACGATTTGCATCGGCAAGAACGCGCGTTGTCACACCCGCGCCCGCAACGGGCCTATGCCTGATAATGCTCGTCTCAAGGTCACCGTAGACCGAAAGCGCGAGCGTACGCGGGATCGGGGTAGCGGTCATAACGAGCAAGTCGGCGCCGGGCCCTTTGGCGCGCAAAAGATTACGCTGCCCCACACCAAAACGATGCTGCTCGTCAATCACCACAAGCGAAAGATGCGAAAAGACAACGTTATCCCCCAACACGGCATGGGTTCCAAAGAGGATGTCGAGCTCGCCGCAGCCAAGGGCGGACAGTATACGGTCACGCTCTGCAGCAGACGTCGATCCGGTAAGCAACGCACAGCGCACGCCAGCTTGCTCGAGAACAGGCATACATGAAGAAGCATACTGACGAGCCAACACAGAGGTGGGCGCCATTACACAGGCCTGCGTGCCCGTATCCGCGCACGAGGCCAGCGCAACCATCGCGACGGCCGTCTTTCCCGTTCCCACATCGCCCAAGAGTAAACGATTCATAATGCGATCGGAGCTTTGCATGTCAGTCAAAATCTCATCGACAGCCGCTTGCTGCTCGTCGGACAGCGCAAAGGGAAGAGACTTCAAGACAGCAGAAACGTGCTCCTTGACCATATGCTTCACAGGAGTAATGCCCAAAAGATTAGCGTCGTTACGCAATCGAAGGGCGAGCTGCAGATATAGGACCTCATCATAGGCAAGCCTGCGGCGAGCAAGCGTAACCTCGGCGAGAGACGAAGGAAAATGAATGGAGCGCAACGCACGCGAGATGCTCATAAGGCGGCGTCGTGAGCGCAGTTTGGCGGGCATAGGATCGCAAAATACATCCGCTGTCTCGCAGGCAACAGAAACAATACGGCGCATCCAGGCTGCGCTCAGGCCCTCGCACGCACCGTGCACCGGCACAATCGCGCCCAGGGAAGAAGACGAGTCGAGTCGCTCATAATGCGGTGAGGCCATTTGTTTAAAGCCGTAGGCAAACTCCACCTTCCCCATAACGGCAAGGCGGTCACCAGGCTTGAGCTGCTTTGCAATCCAGGGCTGCTTGAAAAACGAAACGCGCAGAACACCCGAATCATCTACAAGCATCACCTCAGTCACGGTCAGACGAGGCCTCGGGCGTTTTTCCATCACGCGATCCACGGTGGCTATGATGGTGCACACCTGCCCCAGCGGCGCGGTCTCGATACTGTAGCCACGCGTGAAATCGAGATAGCGCCGCGGAATATGAAGGAGGAGGTCCCCCACCGTCTCGATACCGAGCCTACGGAGAGCCTCCTCACGTGCACCCGAAACATATTTAAGACGCGAAACATCCTGCGCAAGGATGCCCGTCCGAGAAAGACGCGCGGAAGCCTCGGGTGTCATGATTGCGCGCGTCATATCGCACGGCCTATTCGATCGAGAAGATCACCGGATAGAGCGGCTGCTCACCACGGTGCGAATCGATCTCAAGATCAGGCTGGGCCTCCTCGATAGCAGAAAGGAGGTCTTCGAAGTCATCATCGGACATATCGGCGCCGGCGAGAATGGTGAGCGTATCGCCCTCCTCCTCGTCTTGCATGCGATTGATGCAGTCGACGGTGACCTGGGCCACATCGGAGCCTACGATATCGATAGAGCCAGAGATGATGCCCATGACGTCGCCGGCATGAATCGGGCTGCCATCGGAAGCGGAGCTATCGCGGACAGCGGTCGTAACCTCGCCATCGCGTACCTCGGAGACAGCCTCTGTCATGGTCTCGACAACCTCATCGAGCGAAGCGTCGGGAACAACGGTAAACAGAGCCGAGAAGGCCTGGGGAACGGTCTTGGTGGGAACGACTGCAACGCGCTTGTTCTCGCAAGCAGACGCAGCGGCCTCGGCTGCCATACGGATATTGCCGTTATTGGGAAGGATGATGACGGATTCAGCGTTCACCTGGTCCACTGCAGCCAAAAGGTCGGCGGTGGAGGGATTCATGGTCTGTCCGCCAGAGACGATCATATCGACACCGAGCGACTTCAGGATTTCGGCCTGGCCGGAACCGGCAGCCACGGCAACAAAACCGAGCGGCTTCGCGGGTTCGGCAGCGGCGGCCTGATCGGCCTTGATCTTTGCAGTGCGCTCGTGGGACTCCATATCCATGTTGTGGATGAAGACCTCGTAGACCTGGCCGTACTTGAGCATATGAGCCAAAATCTTATCGGGGGTATTGGAGTGCACGTGCACCTTATAGTCGGGGTAAGCGCCTACGAGAAGCTCGCAATCGCCCATGGAGGCGAGGAACTTGAGGCACTTCTCCTCATCGAACTTCTTCTCGGCCTTGAAGAGGAACTCGTTGCAATAGCGGAACTCAGAGCCCTCCCAGTCGTCATTGGCCTCAATCTCGACACGACCGAGCGCGTTTTCCTTCGCAGAGCTGGCATCGGCATCAAACGTAGCCGAAAAGCCCTCGATATTGGACGTGCGGCCCAAGGCAGCCGAGACGAAATTCTCGACAAAGATGGCAAAACCGAACGCACCGGAGTCGACCACGCCGTTCTCCTTGAGAACGGGCAACAAGTCGGGCGTACGCGCCACAGACTGATAGGCCTCGACCACGATGGCGTCAAGCGCATCGGCGGGAGTCATTTTCTTCTTGGCGCACTCATCGGCCTTGGTGGAAATATCGCGCAGCACCGTAAGAATGGTGCCCTCCACCGGCTTACGAACAGCCTGGAAAGCGACTTTCACGGCGTTGCGAAGGGCCGCAGCGATATCGGCGGTGCTCACGGGGTTACTCGCCGAGATAAGGCCCTCAGCCACACCTCGAAGAATCTGCGAAGTAATAACACCGGAGTTACCACGAGCGCCCATGAGGGAGCCGTGGGTGATGGCGGCGGCGATAGCCTCGATATTGGCATCTGCGGGCAGCTCCGCCACCTCCTTGACAACAGAAGCCAAAGTCAAGGACATATTGGTACCGGTGTCGCCATCGGGCACGGGGAAGACATTGAGCTTGTTGATCTCCTCGGCCTTATCGGCTACCGCCTTCGCGGCAATGGGAAAGCAGGTGCGGATGGTATTGGCAATCATATTGGGTGAATCTCCGAACAAGAAGAGGGTTAGCCGCGGGACTTAAGGGCATCGACGTGAATGGCGATCTTGAGGTGAGCCGGGTCGATCTGGGCAATCTCGGCCAGGGTGAACGACACCGAGCTCGTGAGGTTCGCACAGACGGACTTCATGTTGACGCCATTTTCGAGCACGACATGAAGGTCCACGACAAGACCGCCTTCGGTGCTCGACACCATGACGCCCTTGCGCAGACGCTGGCCGGGAAGAAGGCGCACGCTCTCGGCGCCCTGAAGCTGCTCGGCCATGCCAACCACGCCGTAGCAAGACATGGCGGCATACCCGGCGATATCGGCGATGACGTCGTTAGAGACACTCAAGGTGCCAGGAATGGTTTCACACACAGAAATCTCCTTTCCAGATGCATACCAGGCATCGGTTTGCGGGAGCAATCATCCTTGTATTTTACAACGCAAGCGCATGTAAATCAGTAATCAATCAAGCGCACACATGATGAGCGGAGTACGGGTGCGGCATGAATCCTCAAAAAACAGATGGCTATCGATCCGAGATATCAAAAAAGCCACCCGAAGGTGGCTTTCAAGTTCGTGACGGAGCCGATATATCGGCATGTTCACGCGTGGCTGCCGCGAAAGAACTTAGGAACGGGCGACCTTGCCGGACTTAAGGCAGGAGGTGCAGACGTTCATCTTACGACGCTGGCCGTTGACGACAACGTAGACACGCTGAATGTTGGGACGGAACTTGCGGATGGAGACGCGGTGAGAGTGGCTGACAGAGCGACCAGCAACGGGGTGCTTACCGCAGATTTCGCAAACTTTGGACATGTGTAACCCTCCTTGGGCGGCGTATGTTGTTGATGCCGCGTGAACAAACAGCATTGCACTATATCACAGAAATGAAATAGTGCGCGATATTTACACAATGAACTTGGAAAACCATAGATACGTGGAGCAGACCGTTCCCAAGCAAATGCGCAGGCTATGATACCCCACTTTCGCCTGCGTGCAAGAGCTAAAAGTGAAGACTGGCGATTATGAGCGCCGGCAGCGCACTTATATATGAGATATAGGGTCGAGCTCATCTCGCGCAATGGGCCGGTCTTTAGGGGCGCGTTTACGTTAAGACAGAATAGCTTCTTTCGATTTCTTTGTTGAAACGCTTCATCTTTCGATACAAACGAAGAAACGACACCTGGGCGTAAAAACGATGACGATATAGCTATTCATCTGCGAAATCCCAGAGGGACAAACCGTTTGCCTCCTTCAGATTCTCGTCATAATTGAATAGCGAAATCGCAAGTGAAACGCTTCATTTATGCCGTTTATCGACAAAAAGCTACCGCTCGCATCCAAACGCGCATGTATGTCATAGAATTTCGGCTCGTAGGCACAGCCCAACTAAGAGGAGGAGCTTAGCATGGCAAAAAAGCCAACGACTGACGCCGCGCCTGAGATCGTGGACAACATCGACGCCCTCGAGGCAAAGCTCGCGCGCATGCGTGAAGCACAGAAGGTCTTCGCCACCTATACCCAGGAGCAGGTCGATAAGATCTTCTACGAGGCAGCCCTCGCTGCGAACAAGGCCCGTATCCCCCTGGCCAAGATGGCCTGCGAGGAGACCGGCTACGGCATCGTTGTGGATAAGGTCACCAAGAATCAGTATGCCTCTGAGCATGTCTGGAACTACATGCGCAATAAGAAGACCTGCGGTGTCATTTCCGAAGACAAGGCCTATGGCGTGAAAAAGATTGCATCCCCTAAGGGTGTCATCGCCGCCATTACCCCCACTACCAACCCTACCTCCACTACCATTTATAAAATCATGCTGGCGCTGAAGACCCGCAACGCCATCATTCTCTCCCCCCATCCCCACGCGGTGAACTGCTCCATCGCCGCCGCGAAGATCATGCGGGACGCCGCCATCGAGGCGGGCCTGCCCGAGCATGTCATCAGCTGGATCTCCGTTCCCTCCCTGGAGATCTCCGACGTGCTGATGAAGAGCGTGGACCTGATCATGGCCACCGGCGGCTCCGGCATGGTAAAGGCCGCTTACTCCTCTGGCACCCCCGCCATCGGCGTGGGCCCCGGCAACTGCAACGTGGTCATTGACGAGACCGCCGACCTGCGGATGGCTGTGGAATCCATCATTCACTCCAAGACCTTCGATAACGGCATGATCTGCGCCTCCGAGCAGCATATCACCGTTCTGGCCAGCGTATATGACGAGGTCAAGCGTCTGCTGAAGGAGGCCCGCTGTTATTTCCTCAATGACGAAGAGGCTGCCAAGGTGGCCGATGTGTTCTTCAACGCCAAGACCCACGGCGTCAAGCCTGATGCCGTCGGCCAGACAGCCTGCCGTCTGGCGGAGATGGCCGGTATCGAGGTGCCCTATGATACCAAGGTCCTGATCCACGAAACGGACGACACCTCTCACGACTGCCCCTGGGCCAACGAGAAGCTGACCACCCTGCTGGGCATGTACAAGGCTGAGACGCTGGACGAGGCCTTCGATATTTGCTACAAGCTGGTGCTGGAGGGCGGCGCCGGCCACTCCGCGGCACTGTACATCGACCCCACCGAGGAGGAAAAGATCACCAGGTTCGGTCTGCGGATGAAGGCCGGACGCATCCTCATCAACCAGCCCACCTCCTTCGGCGGCATCGGCGACCTGTACAACTTCGGTCTGGCTCCCTCCCTGACGCTGGGCCCCGGCTCCGTGGGCCACTCCGCCTTCATGGGCAACACCCACTATGAGCAGCTTCTGGATATCAAGACCGTCACTCTCCGCAAGGAGAATATGCTGTGGCTCCAGCTCCCCAAGAAGGTCTACTACAAGACAGGCTGCACCCCCGTGGCCCTGCGGGAGATGAAGGAGGTCTATAACTTCAAGCGGGCCTTTATCATCACCGACTCCACGCTGTATCAGCTGGGCGCCTGCGACGCCATCATCAACCAGCTGCGTGACATGGGCATTGAGACCGCCGAGTTCTTCGACATCCGTGTGGATCCCCAGATTCAGGACGCCATGAAGGGCCTGCCCAAGATGCACGAGTTCGAGCCTGACGTTATCATCGCCGTAGGCGGCGGCTCCGCCATCGACACCGCCAAGATCATGTGGATCATGTACGAGCATCCCGAGGAGGGCTTCCTGGACATGGCCACCACCTTCCTAGATATCCGCAAGAGGATCCGTTTCTTCCCCCAGATGGGCAAGAAGGCCAAGCTGGTCTGTATCCCCACCACAGCAGGTACCGGCTCTGAGTGTACGCCCTTCACCATTATTTCCGATGCCAATACCGGCATGAAGTGGCCGCTGATCGGCTATGAGATGATGCCTGAAATGGCCATCGTGGACGCGGACAACATGATGAAGCTGCCGCCCAGAGCCACGCAGGCCTCCGGCTACGATGTGCTGACCCACGCGGTAGAGGCCTATGTCTCCACCTTCGCCACCGAGTACACCAACGGCATGTGCCGCGATGCCACCAAGATGGTCTTCGACTATCTGCCCAGAGCCTACTATTCCGCCTTCCGGGACGCCAAGCCCGACCCCGTGGCCCGCGAGAAGATGGCCAACGCCTCCGCTCTGGCCGGTATCGCCTTCGCCAATGCCTTCCTTGGCATCAACCACTCCCTGTCTCATAAACTGGGCGGCTGGTTCCACATCCCTCACGGCACCGCCAACGCCCTGCTGTTCCCCTTCGTCTGCCGCTTCAATGCCCAGCGTCATCCCTACAAGATGGGCACCTTCTCCCAGTACAAGTATCCGCAGGCCTTCGAGCGCTACGTGGAGCTGGGCGAGCTGATCGGCGTGAAGGGCAAAACCGATGAGCAGACCTTTGAGAATTGGATCAAGGCCTGTGAGCAGCTGAAGAAGGACATCGACATCCCCGAGACCATTCTGGACTGGCTGCTGGAGGCGCATCCCGAAAAGACCGCCGAGGAGTGGGAGACCGAGTTCCTCGCCGCCGTGGATCAGATGTCCGAGTGGGCGTTCCACGACGCCTGCACCGGCTGCAACCCCGTCTATCCCACCATCGCCGAGCTGAAGGGCTGCTACCTGAAGGCATTCTACGGCGAGAAGAAGTATGCTGAAAAGTACGGCGACATCTGGGAGGTCCCCGTCACGCTGCCCACCGACACCCACGCCGCATATCCCATGGGTCTCTGCGCCGATCTGGGCGTGGAAAAGACCGGCGGCTTCAACTAAGCGAAGTACCTGAATCTCCGATCTCCAGATACGAACAATCAGCTCACGCAAGGGGCCGGTGTTTCGGCATCGGCCCCGGAAACGCAAGAAAATGAGGTGAGTGATGTTACAGGCACTGAATCTTCCCAAGAAAGTTTATTTCAAACCCGGCTGTATGCCGGTGGCCCTGCGGGAGTTGGGTGACATCTACCGCTGTCAGCGTGCTCTGCTAGTGACAGATCCGGAACTGTACCGTGCCGGGATCGCCGCGCCGGTGGCAGACCGGCTCAGAAAGCAGGAGATCCGGGTGGCGGAGTTTTTCACCATCGGAAAGCGGGTATCCTTTGGGGACCTCCGCAGCGCACTGCCTAAGTTGAGCGAATTCCAGCCGGACGTTATCGTGGGCGTGGGCGGCAACAATGCCATGAGCGCCGCCAAGGCACTGCTGGCGCTGTATCAGGAACCGGAACTGGATCTGGCCGCCGCAGCCGCAGATTCAAAGCGCATCCCGGCGTGTACCAAAGCAAAGCTGGTGCTGGTCGCCACCAATTTTTCCAGCGGCGCCCAGAACTCCCCCTTTGCCATGCTGGAAAACGATAGCGGACAGAACTGCTCCCTGAAAAGCATCCATCTGCTGCCGGAAATCTCCGTGACGGACGCTGACTTCACCGCGACGCTGACGGCGGAGCAGGCGCGTACCTGCGCTCTGGAGATCCTCTCCCACGCGGCCCGGGCCTATCTGGACCCCAGCTGCACGGAGTTTACCGACGGCATGCTGACGGAGGCCATCGCGGCGGTGCTGAAATACACCCAGTACGCGGTGAAGGGCTGCCCCGCCGCACGGGAAAAGCTCCACAACGCGGCGGCTCTGGCGGGAGCCTCCTACGGAAACATTGTGGACGAGGTGACACCGCGCCTTCCCTATTTTCCAACGGAGCAGGAGGTTTCCATCAATGACAACGACTTGCGCTGCGCCGAACTGGCGGAGCGTCTGGGGTTTGATGATTGCCGGGCTATGTTTACAGCCTGTCAGGCACTTTAGAATGTGCCGCAGGTCTGTTTTTTTCGCATATGCCCGAGAATACGTCTGGTAGGCGTCAATACGCTTGGCGAATAAAACACAGGACACGGCATACTGCCGTGTCCTGTATTTTTTCGGAAAGTCCGTCAGTCGGAGGTACGAACGGGATCGTCCCCCGTCTCATCGGGAATGTCGCCGCCGGCGTCTTCCACGGCCTTTTTCTCCATGCGGTTCATGAAAATGGGAGAGCAGACGCCGAACACGCACAGGGCGATCAGCACCCAGCAGAGAGGCGTGGAGAACAGGATGGCCGGACTGCCGCCGGACAGCCGCAGGGAGCGGCGCAGACCGTTTTCACCGATGGGGCCCAGAATCAGGGCCAGCACAATGGCCGCCGGGTTCAGATCGAACTTGCGGACCAGATAGCCCAGTACGCCGAAGATCATCATAATGACCACATCGAAAAAGTTCTTATGGATGGCGAAGGAACCCACCACACACAGGACGGCCACGCTGGGGATCAGGATGGCGTCGGAAAGGCGGGAGATCTGCGCAAAGCCCCGGCAGCCCAGAAGGCCGATGCCCAGCATAAAGAACTGGACCAGCACAAAGCCCGCGAAGAAGGTGTAGGTCATGGGCGCATAGCGGGTAAACAGCTCCGGTCCCGGCTGGAGGCCCTGAATGATCAGTCCGCCCATGAGCACGGCGGTCACGGACTCGCCGGGGATGCCCAGCGTCAGCATGGGGATCAGGGAGCCGCCGGTCACGGCGTTGTTGGCCGCCTCAGAACCTGCCACGCCCTCGATGGAACCTTTTCCGAACTCCTCTTTGTGATGGGAGAACTGCCGAGAGGTATTATAGCCCAAGAAGCAGGCGATGGATGCACCCGCGCCGGGAAGAATACCGATCAGGTTGCCGATGACCCAGGAACGGAGGATGGTGGGGGTGATCCGCTTGATCTCCTTGCCGCTCAGGGTGATCTTGTCGCTGAACTTGGCTGCCTTTGCCCGCTGCTTGATCTTCTTCTCCGCCAGGATCAGCACCTGAGACATGGAGAACAGACCGATCAGGGCGCAGGTGGTGTTGATGCCCTCATACAAAGAGGCCTGTCCGAACATGAACCGCTGAGCGCCCTCCATGGGGTCCATGCCGATGGTGGACAGCAGCAGGCCCAGCGCACCGGAGATCAGGCCCTTCAGCAGGGACTTGGACGCCACGCCCGCGATAATGGTCAGGCCGAAGATCGAAAGCCAGAAATATTCCGGAGATCCGAATTTCATGGCCAGCTGCGCCAGCAGCGGAGCGAAAAAGTACAAAGAGACGCAGGAGAGCAGGCCGCCGCAGAAGGATGAGAAGCAGGCCACGGCCAGTGCCTTGCCCGCCTTCCCCTGCAAGGTGAGCTGGTAGCCCTCAATGGCGGTGGCGGCAGAGGCGGGGGTGCCCGGCGTGTGGATCAGAATGGCGGAGATGGAGCCGCCGAAGATCGCACCGCAGTAGATAGCGCCCAGCACGATCAGTCCCGTTTCCGGGGCCATGGTAAAGGTCATGGGCAGCAGCAGCGCAACGCCCATGGCGGCGGACAGGCCGGGCAGACAGCCGATGATGATGCCGATGGCGGTGCCGCCGGCCATAAACAGCAGATTGCTGAGGGACATCGCGTTTACGAAGCCGTGTCCCATCAAGGCTAAAGTTTCAAGCATAACTCATGCCCCCCTTTATTTGAACAGCAGGCCCACAGGCAGCTTTACACCCAGGAACATGGTAAACGCGCCATAGACCAATCCGATGATCACAATGGTAGAGATCAGGATCTGCCACTTGGGGACCCTGAGATACAGCAGGCTTGCCGCCATCAGCACGATGGTCGCCAGATAGAAGCCGACAAAGTACATACAGATTAGATATGCGATGAGCATTCCCAGAACGATAAAAAATTGCTTAGGCTGAAACCCTTCGAAGATTTCCGGAATACCGCTGGTCACCCCGTTCTTTTTGGCGGCAAACAGCATTTCAACCACATAACCGGTGGTAAGCAGAAACAGGATCGCAATGATGCACAGAGGATAGATCCGAGCTCCCTTTTTCAGATCTCTTGACATCAGGAAGAAAAAGGCGCAGACCGCATACATGAAGCCTACAACGCCAATATCAGTTTTTTTCATAGTGCCCTCCAGTTCGCACTGCATTGATGCGGAAAAATAAGGCGGGAGCAACCACCGGCTGCTCCCGCACAAAATGGGGATCAGTCGCCCCAAACGTCGGCCAGACTTTCAGTGAAGTCCTGCTGCTGCTTGATCAGAGCGGCGGTGTCTGCGCTGTTCTTATAGTCAGTCTCCATCCCAGCGGCCTCGGCAGCCTTGAGATAGTCGGCGTCCTCCATCAGCTTCTGGAAGGCGTCCTCATAGAACTTGATCACATTCTCGGGGGTGCCGGCAGGCGCCACGATGCAGCGGGAGGAACCCAGCCACTGGTCATAGTAACCCAGTTCGCCCATGGTAGGCACGTCGGGATAGCCCGCCAGACGCTCCTGATTGTAGACGGCCAGAACCTTGACCTCAGAGGTGAAGGAAGCGAAGTCCGCTACCTTGGCCACGGAGAAGTCCACCTCGCCCTGACGGAGCGCCAGCAGCTGGTCGGCGGTACCGCCGTAAGGAATGTCGGTATATTCAAAGCCGGCAGAAGTAGCCAGAACCTGCGCACCGATGTGGTTGGATGCCCGGTTGCCATTGGTGGAAGCCTTCAGCTTGCCAGGGTTGTCCTTTGCGAACTTCACCAGATCCTCCAGCGTGTTGAACTGGGAGTCCGCCTTCACCAGAACCACGGAGGTCTCCGTCACATGGTTGCAGATGGGAGCGAAGCTGTCCACGGTATACGTTGCCAGACCCTCGGAGATGGTGGCGTTGAAGTTGGGCAGGTTGATGAAGCCCAGCGTGTAGCCATCCGGGGCCGCCTGAGAGAGGGCCGTCCAGCCAATGGAGCCGGAGCCGCCTTCCAGGTTTTCAATGATGACCGGCTTGCCGATGTACTTTTCAGCATAGGCGGCCAGCACACGGGCGGTGTTATCGGTTCCGGAACCCGCTTTATAGGATACGATCATGGTAACATTTTCCTTGGGGGTCCAGTTCTCATCTGAAGTGGAGGGCTGATCGGAAGTGCCCGGATCAGTCTTGGCGCTGCCGCCGCAGGCGGTGAGGGCCAGTGCGAGCGTACCGGCCAGCAGAAGGCTCAAAAAACGTTTCATCTTCATAGCAAAACTTCCTCTTTTCCTTTCTTAACTCCTCTGAAATTCGATTGACATTCGTTTTTCCCAGGGGTCCGGATCATATGCCGTTCAATAGCAGGTGCACCTATCGGATTGGGCATATTGCCTATATTCAGTCAAGCATACCGGGTAAAAAAAGTAAAGTTTGAATAATTGTGAAGGTTTCAAAGTACGCTTTTTGAACTTTTTCCTCCCACGCCGCCGTCTGTAAAACCGTCGCAGACGGCCCGATATCCTGCCAATTCTCCGCAAGCGGCCCCTGTCCGGGAAACGGAGCGGCTCTTGCGGAACTGATGATCCGGATACAGCAAACATGCCGCTCATTTTTCGGATAAATTGCCAAACGGCCCGGCTTCAACGCAGGATGGGACAGGCCGGATTTTAGCGAGACAGGTAGTCCCGCACCAGCGCGGCGGCCTCCCGGGCAGCTTTTTCCTCGTCCAGATTCACCAGCTTTCCGCTGCGGACCGTGACCTTGCCGTTGACCACGGTGTAGTCCACCGGGCCTTTCCAGCCCACGGTCCCCAACAGGGATTTCGGGTCCAGATCCGCCCCCACCAGCTCCAGACGGCGGGTGTCGATGGCGAACAGGTCTCCGGCCTTCCCCACTTCCAGAGAGCCGATGTCGTCCCGGCCCAGGATCTTCGCGCTGCCCACGGTGGCGATCTTCAGAACATCGTAGCCGCTGGGAGCCTTTTCACTGGATTGGAGACGGTGGAGCAGATAGGCCACCCGCAGCTCCTCCAACAAATTGGATCCGTCGTTGCTGGCGCTGCCGTCCACCGCAAGGCCCACGGGAACGCCCAATTCCAGCATTTCCGGCACCCGGCACACGCCGGAGCTGAGCTTCATGTTGGAGATGGGACAGTGGGCAACGCCGGTGCCGGTCTCCGCCAGACGGCGCAGTTCCTCCCCGTTGAAATGGATGCCGTGGGCGTACCAGACGTCCGGGCCGATCCAGCCGAGGGATTCCATGTATTCCAGGGGCCGCATCCCGCACCGCTCCCGGACGAAGCGCTCCTCGTCCTTCGTCTCGCAGAGGTGGGTATGGAGCCGCACGCCCAGATCTCTGGCCAAAATTGCGGACTGCCGCAGCAGCTCCTCGGAAACGCTGAAGGGTGAGCAGGGTGCCAGCGCCACCATCCGCATGGAGAATCGGGACGGATCATGGTAGGTCTCCACCGCACGCTGACAATCCCGTAGGATCTCGTCCACAGTCTGCACAACGCTGTCCGGCGGCAAGCCGCCGTCCTTCTTGCTCAGGTCCATGCTGCCACGGGAGGCGTACATCCGGATGCCCAGATCCTCCGCGGCGGCGAACTGTGCGTCCAGCAGCCCCTCCGCCTGCCCCTGCGGGAAAACGTAATGGTGGTCGAAGCAGGTGGTGCAGCCGTTTTTCATCAGTTCCCCCATGCCGGTGACGGAGCTGTGATAGATCACCTGACTGTCCAGATTCTTCCAGATCTCGTACAGGGCCTTCAGCCAGTCGAACAGCTCCAGATTCTGCACCTGAGGCAGGTTACGGCTGAAGGTCTGGTACAGGTGGTGATGGGTGTTGATGAGGCCGGGATAGACGATGCACCCGGCGGCGTCGATGACCTCCTCCGCCTGCTGTTCCTCCGGGCCGATGTAGGTGATGACGCCGTCCTCCATCAGCAAATTGCTGTCGGTGTACACGGTGTCGCTGGGGGCGCAGGTGACGATGTGGGATGCGTTTTTCATCAGTAAGCGTGCCATGGATATTCCTCCGTTCCGGGGTCGCCCCCCTTCCCTGTTGTCCTTTTGGATCTGTTCCGTTTTTTTGTTCAATCGTTTAAAATATGCGAAATTTTGAAATAATAAAAAATAATTGCTTGGAAAATGGGTTGCTTTTGTGCTTTGAATGTGCTGTAGTCAACAACCCACGGCCAAAAGGCCATGGGCTTGTAACTGCCCAGTCGTAGTAACGGATAGCTCCTCCGACCTTTAACCCCAAGAGACATTGCTGTCTCAAGTGGCGTTACATCGTAGGGTGGTTGACAGCACCCTTTGCGGCAAAGTTTACTCTGCCGCAACTGTATCAGGTACTTGGCTATCATAGAGATAGTTGATTCCCATGCAATACAGATTCATTGCGCCGATACGGTCATCGTTCGACTTGTAACCACAGTTCTTACAGGTAAACAGATGTATCTTTTTGTTGCGGTTTGCCTTTTCTGTGTGTCCACAGACGGGACAGCACTGGCTGGTATACCGAGGGTTAACCTTGATTACGGAAGATTGGTTCTGTTTCGCCTTGTAGATGAGTTTCTGTTCGAGGTCATAGAAAGCCCACGATACAGAAACATAGCGATGCTTCGTTTTGACACGTTCCGTGGCATGACGGATACCGGACAAATCTTCCAGAACGAAGAGAGTGTGCGCGGGGTTATTTACAACGAGTGCCTTTGATACACAATGGTTGACATTCTGCATCCAACGGTTTTCTCGTTGACCGATCCTTTTGAGTCTACGTCTTGAAGACGGGGTATGCCGCATCTGGAGTTCTTTTCTAAGTGCTGAATAGTGGGCTCTTTTCTGCTTGATGGACCGACCTCTCACAAACCCGGACTTGTGCTTGCTATCGTAAGTCGCAACGACGAAGTTGATGCCTCGGTCGATGCCTACAACATTACAGATATCGGAGAGATTACTCTCTTCTACATCATAGGTCACAGGGATATGTAGGAAGTACTTGCCATGCTTGTTCACCAGCTTGGCGGTGCCGAACCGATAGATAGAGCGGTCGAAGTATTTCGACATCCATTCTGCGAAATAAGGCAATTTCACTCTTCCGCCGAGCGTGTTTATGGAAAAGCGGTCTTGTGTCAGGGAGTAATCTCTGTTCCAGACGAGGTCATACTGAGGTTTCTTGAAAGACGGTTTGATCCACTCTTTCTGATTCTCAAGGATAGTCTTATATCTGGCAATGACCGTCTTGAATACAGACTGAGTCATTTGAGATTTCAGTCCGAATTCTGCACGCAACGTAGGATACAGAGCCTTGTTGAGCGAAAACTGTTTTAAATCGTGTGTGCGAAACACATAGTCCGAAACATAGTTGCACGCTTCACGATAGACAGACATCGTTTCATCAAGTAACGTCTTATCTTCATCAGATGCCACTACTTGGATTTTTGCCGTGATGGACATTTGAGCCATAGTCAATCCTCCTTTCCTTGCTATTTCACTATCTATTATATAATAATAGATAGTGAGCATCAAGGCGCATCGAGGTGACTTATGGATTGATGCCATAAAACAAAAGATTCAGAGCATCGCTGATGCTCATCACTGCGAAATCGTGGCAATGGAAACCGACAAAGACCACGTGCATATCCTTCTCGGATACGACACGACGGATTCCGTCTGTAACATTGTTAAGACACTAAAACAAGAAACGACACATCATCTTTGGCAAAGATTCGGTCCTTTCCTGGCCAAACACTATTGGAAGAAAAGGATATTCTGGTCCGATGGGATACTTTGCCTGTAGTATCGGGGAAGTATCCTCGGCAATTATCCAAAAGTATATCGAAAACCAAGGATGATGCGCCTTTACGAACAGGGCTCCTCCCACCGCCTAAAGGCATTGGGTTTCCGCCCAAACTATGTTGGAGGTATTTTTTATGAAAAATCACGGGCAGAGCGTTTTTACAGGTACTACTGCAAGCTCAACCGCCTGCCGTCACGGATCGATCCGGAGACCCCGCTCGCAGCCAACGGCTGAGCAGTTCTCCCCTGTCGGACAAACGCGGTTTTTGAGAATGTGGGCACGGCCAAGCTGCGGCGGGCCGGAATCTCCGGTCCCCTTTTGGTTTTTGCGCCCCTGACATATAGGGCGCGGAAACGCAGTGCGGACCCCAAAATGGAATCAGGCAAAAAAGTAACGACCTTCAACCGTTGTCTCCCAGTTGAAGGCCGTTACTCATGCATCTTGGGTTCAATCATTGACGTAACCTCACATTCTTCAGTTTTCGGAAAGCTTTGGTCTTTCGCTTGCTGGGGTACTCTTAGTGATACATCGGACTCACCCTTTCCTGATTCTTATTATACGCAAATCCGCCGGAATATCAATTCGCAGGGATGTTAAAATTTGCAGAAAAACTTTGACTGTTCTGTGAATTGATTCGCGCCTTTGCCTATGCTATCATATTTAATTGGGGGCAATGATGCCGCTCCGTTAAAAACAGATGCACGCCTTGAGCTATCCACGCACAAGGGCAATATCAACAACCGCTTAGAGCAATGCTAAATCAGGGGTGCGATTTACTACAAATCGTACCCCCTTAAATATTACTTATCATAATAAAGGCCGCCAAGGATCCACAAGGTAATTTCAAGCGTGTATTCAAAGGCTATCTCTAAAAAGAACACGGGGTACTGTGCCGCTATCGGCATGGTACTCCGGGTTTATTTAGGGTGTAACTCCATTCGGTATGCTTGTCCCCACAGGTAATCTTGACCGGGCATTCAGGCGATGGTTTTCCGCTCACGGAACCGCTGAAGGGTCTCCGGCAGATTCTCCTGATGGAGCAGGGCAGGGTTGAAGCGCAGCAGAGCAAAGTTCAGATTGAACAGGGAGCCGACGCCCACTGCGGCAACGATGGTACCGATGCCCACCTGACCGCCCAGCTGCCAGCCGATCCATACAATGACCACCTCTACGGCAGCCCGGCAAAGGCCCACCGTCCGGTGAGTTTTGCGAGCCAGCACCACCATGAGGGCATCCCGAGGGCCAGAGCCCAGCGTGCTCTTCATATACATCCAGGTGCCCAGAGCCAGCAGCTCCATGCCGATCAGCAGTGCGGCCAATCCGGTCGAGAAGCGCTCAAACAAAGGGACCCAGTTCAGGTACAACAGGATGTCGATGAATATCGGGCAGACGAAAATATTTGCCAGCGTACCGAGGCCGAAACTCTCCCCGCAAAAATAAGCAATGGCAATGACTGCGGCCCCGACAATGCTGGCGGCGGTACCGTAGGTGATGCCGAAGGTCTTGGCGATACCTTGCTGGAGAACGCTCCAAGGCTCCAAGCCGATATTGGCCTGAAGCATCAGCGTGATGCCGATGGCGCTGACCAACAGACCGACCAAAAGCAATCCGATCCTGCGAAGATATTCCTGAAGCATGGTTTGCCTCCTTCTGCGGGTCGAGCCCTTGATATGAGATGATTGGCACAGATATGGGAATTCGGCAGCTTGCGGCCCGTAAGGCTGGAATTCAGATCTGCCCGCTGTCCGAATTCTTGATTTGAGTGATGTAGCGGTATACGCTGGCCGGAGAGCAGTGGAGACTGGCGGCGGCACTTTTGACTGCGCCCTTCAGCAGAAAGAGCCCGCCGGCTTCCAGGGCTGTGATGACTTGCAGCCGTTTCTCCGGCGTCAGCTGCTCCGGCGTGACCCCCATCCGTTCCAGTTCCCGATTGATGGCGTCCAAAGCCACCGCATCTGCGGAGTTGCGGAATTTTTCCGGGGAGGATCGGGCGGATACACCATCTTCGTTCTCCGGCAGCGGCTGCGCCAGCACATCGGTCACAAACAGATCCGGATGGCACAGACTCAGGATGCGGTCACAGACATCCCGATAGCGGCTGTCGTCAAAGTTGATGCACAGCAGGCCGATGAGCTCGCCACTGTCCTTGATGAAAAAGGTGCTGGATCGGAGGTCTTTTCCGTTGACGTTGATGCTGTAATAGTGGAGATGATAGTCCGTATGCTCATAGCTCTTGTCCCGGAGAATACTCAGGGCCATATTGGTCAGAGGCGCGCCGACCTCCCGGCCGCTGATATAATTATTGGCGATGGCGATGATGGAACGGTCCTTCCGGGTCAGATCGTGGAGGGCCACTTCATAGTCGGGACCCAGCGCTTTTCCCAAAAATTCGGTCAGCTTGATGTAATGCTGAAGGATCAGGTTGGAAGAGGACGTCATAAGATTCCCTCGTTTCATTTTGCATATTTTCAGGCTATGAAAATATTATATATGAGAAAGTCATATTGTCAAAGTAAAAAATAATGAGAAAAAATTATTATCCGTCCATCGAGGAAACGTGCAAAATATATAAATTTAAACAGCTAAACAGCGTAAAAAATATTGAAGATATGCAAAAAAATCGCAATAAAAGTTGACGACCCTTAAAAAACATGATAAAATAATCGCACAACAGGAAAGGGGCGGAGACAGGATCCCTGCTTGGCGTTCTATTCAGGCAGCCTGAAACGAGCCGCTCCACGATTCTTTTGTATCGGATACTGTCCGCCAGGCGCAGAGCGGGAAATGGGAAGCCCGCTCTTCGACGACCGGGGTATCTCCAAAAAAACAGGCGGAAAACGCCAAATTATGGAGGTAAACAAAATGGACAAGAATGCGAAGCACTATCCCCTGAACGTGACGATGCCTCAGCACTGCGCATATGTGGTGCGCGATCTTCCTCAGGCTACCGTTGAACAGCGCGAGCGCGCTCTGAACGCTACGCACTGGAATGAGTTTGCATTCCCCTCCGGCATGCTGACTGTGGATATGCTGTCTGACTCCGGTACCACCGCTATGACCAACCAGCAGTGGGCCACCCTGTTCCTGGGTGACGAGGCCTACGGCCGCAACACCGGCTACTATGTGCTGCTGGATACCTTCCGCGACATTTTCGAGCGCGGCGGCGAGAAGAACTGGAAGAAGGTCATCGACCTGGTCCGCACCGATTGTCGTGACATCGAGAAGATGATGGACGAGGTCTATCTCTGCGAGTACGAGGGCGGCCTGTTCAACGGCGGCGCTGCTCAGATGGAGCGCCCCAATGCCTTCATCATCCAGCAGGGCCGTGCCGCTGAGTCCGTCCTGATGGAGATCGTGAAGAAGATCCTGGCCCAGCGTCATCCCGGCAAGGTCTTCACCATCCCCTCCAACGGCCACTTCGACACCACCGAGGGCAACATCAAGCAGATGGGCTCCATCCCCCGCAACCTGTACAACAAGGAGCTGCTGTATGAGATCCCCGAGGGCGGCTCTTACGAGAAGAACCCGTTCAAGGGCAACATGGACATCGAGAAGCTGGAGCAGCTGATCCAGGGTGTGGGTCCCGAGAACGTGCCTCTGGTGTTCACCTGCATCACCAACAACCCCATCTGCGGTCAGCCCGTCTCCATGGCCAACATCCGGGAAATCAACCGCGTGGCGCATAAGTATGACATTCCTCTGGTGTTCGACGTTGCCCGCTGGGCCGAGAACTGCTACTTCATCAAGATGAACGAGGAAGGCTACGCCGACAAGTCCATCGCCGAGATCGCCAGCGAGATGTTCTCCTACTGCGACGCCTTCACCATGTCCGCCAAGAAGGACGGCCACGCCAACATGGGCGGTATGCTGGCCTTCCGCGACCGCGGCCTGTTCTGGCAGAAGTTCTCCGACTTCAACGAGGACGGCACCGTGAAGACCGACGTGGGCGTGCTCATCAAGGTCAAGCAGATCTCCTGCTACGGCAACGACTCCTACGGCGGCATGTCCGG
>OLSA01001274.1_pt1 | contig 21177 bp, 16 predicted proteins | sample 1672731 | NCBI WGS metagenome assembly OLSA01 (sample SAMEA3136718, study PRJEB25190) | human gut metagenome | biome: human gut; feature: human-associated habitat; material: faeces | place: Austria | collected 2013
AGCCCTTGATGCCGCTTGATATCGATTTCGTGTCTAACTTTTTGGGTTCAGATCACAAGCTGTCCCCTTTATATGTCTGCAAAGGAACATGGTATATGCCGCTTATACGCCTCGCACAGCTTTTCGCCGCCGCGGGACATACCCTCTACGGAGTAGGGGGCATGGTGCGCAACCCGCTTCTGGGCCTGCCGGTCACGGATAACGACGTTACCTCCTCCATGACGCCGGGGGAGGTAATGGCCATGTGCCGGGATAAGGGCATAAAGTATCTGGACATAGGCGCGGCCTTCGGAATGGTGGAGCTGCACTATATGGGCGGGGTATTCCAGCACACCACCTTCAGGCGTGATACATACCCAACAGGCGGCGGGCACCGGCCCCAGGCGGTAAGCTACTCCGGGGACATAAACGAGGACGCCTTCCGCCGGGACTTTACTGTGAACGCCATATATAAAAATATACTGACAGGCAGGATCACCGACCCTACCGGCGGCATGCAAGACCTTAAAAACAGGCTGCTCAGAGCTACCTCAAAGGATCCCGCCGTCATAATGGGAGACGACGCCCTTCGCATAATGCGCATGGCGCGCTTTGCCTCGGAGCTGGGCTTTGAGGCGGAGCGGGGCACGTTGGAGGCCGCAAGGGCCTGCGCGGCGGGGCTTGCGGACATATCCCCGGAGCGCATACGGGAGGAGCTGGACAGGATACTGCTCTCCGACGCGAAATACGGCATTCCCGGGGGGCCGTACAGGGGGCTTGAGCTGCTGGACAATCTGGAGGCCCTGGACGTGATACTGCCCGAGCTGGCCAAGGGCCGCGGAGTGGCCCAGAAGCCCCAGTACCACAAGTACGACGTGCTTCACCACTGCTTTCACGCGGTGGACTGCATAGAGCCAAGCCTTACCCTGCGCCTTGCCGCTCTGCTCCACGACGTGGGCAAGCCGGCGGCGCTTCAGGCCACGGGCTGCATGTACACCCACGACAGGCTGGGCGCGGATATTGCCCGGGGAATACTGGAAAGGCTGAGGTACCCCTCCGGCGTCATACGGGACGTTACGGCGCTTATACGCAACCACATGTTTGACCTTCGTACCGAGGCAAAGGAGAATACCATACGGCTATGGCTTCAGGAGATGGGTATAGAGCGCTCGCGCCAGCTCATAGCTCTCCGCCGGGCGGACGTTCACGGCAGCGGAAGGATAGAGGGGCCGGTGGAGTCCGCGGACAGGTGGGAGCGCATACTGGAAAGCATGATAGCAGCGGGGGCGCCCTTTGAAGAGCGGCAGCTTGCCGTCACAGGGGCGGACATAGCCGGTTACCTTGGCATACCCCCTTCTCCCAGGATAGGGTACATAAAGGCGGGGCTTTTGAGGCACTGCGCAAAACGCCCGGAGGACAACAATAAAACCGCGCTGCTTCGGCTCAGCCGGGATTTGGTAAACAATTCGTGACAGTTTTGCCCTTTTGCCCTATATACACTTGCAATACCCATGGGAAAAATGTAAAATAGGTTGATTAGGTATGAAAATTATAAGGGTATGTATGCACATACGGCAACCCTGACCCTGAACGGAGGATATAAGTGGCTATTTCGCTGGAAGTTAAAAAATTCGTAAACACCGAATACGTAGGCAAATTTGCGGAGATCGAGCTGCCCATAGCCCAGCCCGAAGACGAGGAGCCCCCAAGGAAGGCCAGAAAGAAGCCGGACAAGAAGGATAAGAAGGAAAAAAAGGCTTCCTTTATTCGCAAAAGGGCGGATTATGACGGCGATGACGACGATTATGACGATATAGACAGCGAGATCGAGGCGGAGCTGGACGCGGAGGAAGAGGAGGAGCGCAGAAAGTCCCGCAGGGGAGGCCTGTTCGGCAGGAGGCGCGCCGACGATCTTGACGACGAGCTGGACGACGAGCTGGACGACGAGCTTGACGAGGAGGAGGATGAGGCCGCCAAGGCCCTGGCCCGCCGTAAGGCAGCCGCTCAGGAAGCCCGCCGCGTAGCCGCCATGTTTGACGATGCTCCCAAGGCATCCCGTACTTCCCAGCCCGTAGAGGCAGAGGAAGAAGAATATCAGGAGCCGGAGCCTGAAGGCCCCCGGACAGAGCGGGCCCGCATACACTACATCGAAGAGGGCAACGGGGAGCCGCTGATACTCGTACACAGCGTAGGCCAGTCCTTCTATACCTGGCGCAACATGTTTTCCCGCCTCAGCCTTAATTACCGGGTGATAGCCATAGACCTGCTGGGTCACGGCTATTCTTCAAGGCCTGAGAACTTCAACTATACCGTTGAGGAGCAGGCCATGACGCTGGGCCTGTTCATGGACGCAATAGGCGTGCAGTCCGCCCACATAATGGCATTTTCCATGGGTTCCGCCTACGCGCTGCGCTTTGCGCTGGACAACCCGGAGCGGGTAGGCAAGATGATGCTCATAGCTCCCGGTGGCATTTCCCCCGAGATGCCGCTGGCCATAAAGCTCATGGACAGCAGCATACTGGGCGGCGTGGCCTCCATGCTCTACGGCATGCGCACGGTGGAAAAGGTGCTTTCCGAGTGCTATTTCGACCTTGCCCAGATGATGAGCCCCGAGGTAGTGGGCGAATACTACAAGACCATATCCGACCGTGAGTCCCGCTGGGCGCTGCGGGCCTCCTTCCACAACTTTGACGATGAGAGCGTGGTATCCAGGCTCCGCTCCCTTGAGGCCCCCGTGCTGATGCTTCAGGGCAGCGAGGATAAATGGCGTCAGGGGGACGACTCCGAGCTGTACCACACAGCGATGCCCTACGCCGGCTTTGCCACCATGCGTAACGCAGGCCACCTGCTCCATGAGGAAAAGGCGGAAAAGGTCATCGCGGCCACGCTGGAGTATATTCCGGCCATACAGCCGGAGGGGTAAACATAAAAATACCGCCCACGCATTGACATACGCAGGCGATACGGGTATAATACTTATAGGGTAAGACCGAAACGGTCAGCCACATTGAAGCATCTATTCCCTAATGGGAACTACCGCCTTGTTGCAGCAGGGCGGTTATTTTTTTATGGTGATTGTCACCGATTTGAACTCACGCAGTAATGCGAAAAGCATCATCAGGAATTTCATCATATTACACACCTCCTTTCGGATGGTGTGCTGACCGCCGATTGCCCCATGTATTATACTTGTAGATATTATAACGCTCATGTAGAAATTTGTCTATCGCATCCCGCTTTTTTATTCACCATTCCTTCATAGCATTATCCGCTCTTTTATGATACAATAACTGTGGCTATATGCCGATATATATAAAAAGAGGAAAACGAATTGAGAAAGAAACGGCTCGGGTCGATACTGATAAGCGCCGCGCTTATCGTAATATTGGCCGTATTTTTGATAAACCTGAAGGAAGGCAGCTCAAGGGCCCCGGCGGACGCCGTTGCGCTGAGCGAGATAATGATCTCCAACAAGGGCTCCGTGCCGGATAACCTGGGCGGCTACCCCGACTATATAGAACTGCACAACGGCTCCTCCGAAAGGGCGGACATATCCGGCTACGGCCTGTCAGACAGCCTGCTGGAGGGCGCAAAGTATGTGTTCCCCGCAGGTACGGTGCTGGAGCCCGGCGCTTATGTGGTGGTATGGTGCGGCGGCGATGCGGAGGACGGCATGCATGCCCCCTTCAAGCTCAGCGCGGGTGAGGAGGCGGTGCTGTTTGACGCTTCGGGAAGGCCCCTTGATACGGCTGTGCTCAACTCGGTGGACTCCGGAATGGTGCTGCGCCGGGAGGGCGAAGTATGGACACAGGCAAAGCCCTGCCCCGGCTACCCGAAGACAGAGGAGGGCATGGCGGAATACGAGGCGAGCCTTAAGGAGACGGAGGATATAGGCCTCTACATCAACGAGTTCATGGCCAGCAACGCTACCACTATCTGCGACAGCTTCGGCAGCTATTCCGACTGGATAGAGCTATACAACTCAACGGATACGGACATGGACATATCCGGCTTCGGCATATCGGATAACCTGTCCCAGCCCATGAAGTACAGGTTCCCGGATGGGACCACCATAGCCGCCAAGGGCTATCTGGTGGTATTCTGCTCAGGAAACGAGGGAATGCAGAACGGGGAGCTGCACGCGCCCTTCGGCCTTCGCTCCTATGGGGAGGACGTGGTGATTGCCAACAGGGCCGGAAGGATAATCGACAGCTATTCCTTCAAGAATCAGGAGACTGACGTTTCCATGGCGCGCATACCCGACGGCGCCGGCGAGTTCCAGTCCAATTCCCAGCCCAGCCCCGGCTACCCAAATACCGGCGCAGGCTACTCCGCCTTTGACGCCGCCAACAGGCTGCCCCTGAGCGGCGTATACATAAGCGAGTTCGGCGGCTCCACGGAAAGCGTGGCCACGGACTGGGTGGAGCTGCACAACTCCACCGGCAGCGCCGTGAGCCTTGGGGGCTACGGCCTGTCCAACAACCCGAAGAACCCCGCAAAGTGGGTATTTCCGGATATATCCATAGAGCCGGGCGAATACCTGCTGCTTTACGCTACGGGCAGCGCCGACAAGGCTCAAAAAAAAAATCTCAAGCTTAATTTCTGCATAAGCTCCACAGGCGAGGCGCTGTTTTTTTTCGACCCCAATGGAAAGCTCATAGACAAGCTCTCCGCAGGGCGTATGAGGTCCGGCCAGAGCTACGGCAGGGACGGCTCGGACAACCGCTTTTACTATGCGGAGCCTACCCCCGGCGCCCAGAACGGCAAGGGGTATGAGGGCATAACCCAGCTCCCGGCCTTCAGCGTCACTCCCGGCATATACGATAATGCCGTCACCGTGGCGATAACCGCGGGGGAGGGGGAGACAATACGCTACACCACCGACTGTACCACTCCAAACGCAAGCTCAGAGGTGTACAGCGGCGAGCTTTCCATCAGCAAAAACTCCGTCATACGAGCCGCAGCCTTCAGGGACGGGTATCTCTCGGGGGACGTGGCTACCGCAACCTATCTTTTCAGGAGCGACGGCGTGAACCATGCCCTGCCGGTGGTGACCCTCGTTACAGATCCGGACAATCTCTGGAACAGCAAGACCGGCATATACGCCACCGGCGACCAGTTTGACCCGGACGCCGCCTCCTACGCGGACACCCTGCAATCCGCCACCTACTATCAGGCAAAGTTCGCCACCGAGGAGCAGGTGGATACCATATGGGAAAAGCCCGCAGCGTTTTCGCTCTTTGACGATAACGGGAAGCAGGTGTTCACCCAGAACGTGGGCATAAGGATAGCAGGCAGCTTTGGCCGCGGCAGGGCCCAGAAGGGCTTTAACGTAATAGCCCGCAAGGAATACGGCAAGGGCTCCATGGAGTACCCCTTCTTCGAGAACCGCCCCTATAAGGAATACAAGGCGGTGGTGCTGCGGGCCGGCGCTCAGGATCAGAACCGCAGCAAGATAAGGGACGAGCTGGCCAGCGGGCTTTTAGAGGGAACTGACATAAATATACTCTATCAGGCCTACCGCCCTACGGTGCTTTACCTCAACGGCGAATACTGGGGCGTGTACTTCATGAAGGAAAAGCGCAACCGCTTTTTTGTGGCCCAGCATGAAAACACGGAAAACAACGTGGACCTGGCCATAGGCAAGGGCTTCAAGCAGCGCAGCTACGGCGATAATTCGGACTGGGTGAGCCTTTACGAGTACGCCACCAGCCACGACCTTTCCTCCGCCGAGGCGTATGCCTACGTTTCAGAGCGCATGGACGTGGACAGCTTCCGGGATTACATGATAGCCGAGATATACAACGGCAACACGGACACCTACAATTTCCAGTATTACCGCCTCAAGGGCGGCAAGTGGAAGTTCATATTCTACGACTTCTGCTGGGGCTTCCAGAGCCCAGGCCACGAGACGCTGGCCTTCCGCATGGGCAAGACGCCCAGCGACGTATGCTCTGCAAAGCTGTTTGCCGCCATGCTCCAGAACAGGAGCTGGAGGGACAGCTTCTGCCGCCGCTTCGGGGAGCTTCTCAACACCGCCTTCGCCCCGGAGCGGGTGAGTGCGCTCATAGAAGAGCTTTACGGCTATGTAGAGCCGGAGATAAAGCGGGAGCGGGAAAAGTTCAATAAGGATACGTTTATGGGAGTGAAGCAGCCCAATACAAACCTGGGAACCTACGAGGGCTTCCAGAGCGAGATAAGCAAGCTGAAGGACTTCGCACAGAAGAGGCCGGAGGAGATAAAGCGGCAGCTTCAAAGCAACCTGGGCCTCAGCGATTCCTACATGAAGGAGGTGTTCGGCTAAAATGGAAAAGGCCAGAAGGCCAGCGCGCCCGAAAAAGCGGCCAGTACAGTACCGCCACGAGCTGAAATACTACATCAACCGGGGAGACTACGAGATACTCTCAAGAAGGCTGCGCTCCTGCATACAGCAGGACGAGAACGCCCAAAAAAACGGCGGCGAGTACTTTATAAGGAGCTTATATTTCGACAGCCCCTTTGACGACGCCCTCTGGGAAAAGCTGTCCGGCGTGGACGAGAGGGACAAGTTCCGCATAAGGGCATACAACGGCAGCGACGACGTCATCAAGCTCGAGTGCAAGCACAAGGAGGGAAGCTTTATAGCAAAGCAGTCGGTGCGGCTCAGCAGGGCCGAGTGCGACAGCCTTATCGGCGGGGACTACGCCTTTCTCATCTCCCGCCCAGAGCCCTTCGCCCGGCGCATGTTTGTGGAGTTTGCCACCAAGGGCCTGCGCCCCTGCGTAATAGTTGACTATACACGGGAGGCCTACGTTTACCCCGTTGAGGACGTTCGCATAACCTTCGATAAGGATATACGCACCGCATACAGGGGGACGAGCCTTTTCGACATGACACAGCCTACCTATCCCGTCATAACCGACGGCGACCTTGTGCTGGAGGTAAAGTTCAACAACTACCTGCCCAGCTATATAAGGGAGCTTTTGCAGATAGATTCCCACACGCGCAGTGCCGTGAGCAAGTACTGCATATGCAGAAAGTTTGAGTTTTAGGAGGACCACATGATAAGCTTTTCCGACCTTTTCACCATCACAATGAACCCCGTTCAGGTAATACTGACCCTGATAGTTGGCCTGCTCGTGGGCCTGTATGTATGGTTCATATATAAAAAGACCTTCAGCGGCGTCATGTATTCCCGCACCTACGGCATGACGCTGGTAATGATGACCATAGTTACGGCGCTGATGCTGATGCTCATCAACAACAGCCTGACCCTCAGCCTTGGCATGGTGGGCGCCCTGTCCATCGTCCGCTACCGCACTGCCATAAAGGATCCCCTTGACACCGCCTTCATATTCTGGGCAGTGGGCGAGGGTATAGCCGTGGGCACAAAGTTCTACGACGTGGCCATAATCGCCGGCATAATAATAGGCATATTCGTGCTGCTGATCTCAGGCTCAAGGGGCAAGGGCGGCGCTCAGAGCTACCTCCTTATAATCCACTACAGCGAGGCCGCGGCAGACGCCATACGCAAGATGACCAAGCAGCTTCCCGGCGCCCGGCTCAAGAGCAAGGTAGTGCGCCCCGGCAGCATAGAGCTTACCATGGAGCTGCGCCTCAAGGAGAACGAGACGGGCTTCGTAGAGAAATTCACTAGGGTGGAGGGCGTGTACGATGCAAGCCTTATCACTCATCAGGGAGACATAGTGGCGTAGCCCCCTCTTTTGAAATTGAAAGGGAGAGATCATGCTCAAACGGTTTGCGTCCTACTACAAGCCCCATAGAAGGCTGTTCTATATAGACATGTTTTGCGCGCTGATAATATCGGCGTGCAATATGTTTTATCCCATAATAGCCAAGGATATAATAAACGTCTATGTGCCGGAGAGGGATATGCGGCGGCTGGTGCTGTGGTGCTGCGTGCTGCTGGGCATATACCTGCTCAAGGCCGGCATGAAGTTCATAGTGGATTACTGGGGGCATATCGTAGGCGTGCGCATACAGGCGGATATGCGCCGCGAGATGTTCGACCATCTTGAAAAGCTGCCCATAAGCTTCTTTGACGAAAACAAGAGCGGCGTGCTCATGAGCCGCATGACCAACGACCTTCAGGAGATATCCGAGCTTGCCCACCACGGGCCGGAGGATATATTCCTCTCGGTGGTGATGCTCATAGGGGCGGTGGCGTGGCTCTCGACCATATGCCCGCCGCTGGCGCTCATACTGCTCATAATGCTGCCCTGCACCGTGTTCATAACCACAAGGGCGCGCCTTGGGCTGAACAGGGCATCCCAGGAGACACGGGTAAAGATGGGCGAGATAAACGCCAATGTGGGCACCGCCATATCAGGCGTAAGGGTATCCCGGGCCTACACCGGAGAGGATCACGAGCTGAAGCTCTTTGACGTGCTCAACCGCCAGCTCACAGGCATACGGAGCAAGTATTACAGGGCCATGGCCTGGTTCTTTACAGAGGCGGAGCTGCTGATGGACCTCACATACCTTGCCATACTCTTCTTCGGCGGATTGTTCTTCTTTAAGGGCAGCATAAACGCCGGCGAATACACCGCCTTTTTGCTCATGGTGTCCAACTTCTTTACTCCCGTGCGAAAGATAGTCAATATGTTCGAGCAGCTTCAGGCGGGAACTACGGGCTTTAAGCGGTTTACGGAAATTATGGACGAGCCCCCGGAGGAGGACGCCCCAGACGCCATAGACGCAGGCAGGCTGGTGGGGGACATCGCCTTTGAGGACGTATCCTTCCGGTATAAAAACAGCGACGCCAAGGGGGCGGAGAAGGTGATAAAGCACCTGAACCTCCGCATACCCGCAGGGGAGACGGTGGCTCTCGTCGGCCCCTCCGGCGGCGGCAAGACCACCCTCTGTAACCTCATACCGCGGTTTTACGACCCGGAGGAGGGCCGCATAACCATAGACGGCACCGACATAAGGGATTTCACAAGGGTATCCCTCCGGCGCAACGTGGGAATAGTGGCCCAGGACGTATTCCTCTTTGACGGCAGCATAGCGGACAACATACGCTACGGCAACCTTGACGCCACGGAGGAGGAGGTCATAGAGGCCGCGAAAAAGGCCCGCATTCACGACTACGTCATGACCCTTGAGGAGGGCTACGACACCCAGGTGGGCGAGCGGGGGGTGAAGCTTTCCGGCGGCCAGAAGCAGCGCATATCCATAGCCCGCGTATTTCTGAAGGATCCCGGCATACTGATACTGGACGAGGCCACATCGGCTCTTGATAACCAGACCGAAATGGAGATACAGCAGGAGCTTTTCGAGCTTGCGAAGGGGCGCACCTGCATAATAGTGGCACACAGGCTTTCCACCATAAAGAGCGCAAACGAGATAGTGGTGTTGACGCCCTCCGGCATAGCCGAGCGGGGCAGCCACAGGGAGCTTATGGCATTGGGCGGCATATACGCCAACCTCTATAATTATCAGATAATAGACCTATAAAGGAACGAACAAGGTATGAAGATTACGGTCATAGGCTGCGGCCGCTGGGGCTCGTTTATAGCGTGGTATCTCGACAAGGCAGGGCACAGCGTAAGCCTTTACGGACGGGAAGGCTCGCCCCACATGAAACAGTTCAGGGAGAGCCGCACCAACGGCATAGTGACGCTGCCAAACAGCATACGGCTCATATCCGCCATGGAGGAGGCCGTAAAGACGGAGCTGATAGTGGTATCCGTGGGAGCCCAGTCCTTTAGGGAAGTGGCTGCGGACATAGCGGCGCAGGGCTATAGGGGCGACCTTGTGCTGTGCATGAAGGGCATAGAGCAGGGTAGCGGCAAAAGGCTTTCGGAGATAGCTCTTGAATACCTGCCTCAAAGCGGAGTGGCCGTCTGGCTGGGGCCCGGCCACGTTCAGGAGTTTGTGGCGGGAATACCCAACTGTATGGTGATAGACGGCACATCGGAGGAGCTGAAGGAGCGTCTGGTGACACAGTTCAGCTCCAGCCTCATACGCTTCTATTACGGCAGGGATCTCATAGGCAACGAGGTAGGGGCCGCCGCAAAGAACGTCATAGGCATAGCGGCGGGAATACTGGACGGCATGGGCCTCACCAACCTTAAGGGGGCGCTCATGGCGCGGGGCACCCGGGAGGTTGCCCGGCTCATAGTGGCTATGGGGGGGATAGAGCATTCCGCCTACGGCCTCTGCCACTTGGGGGACTATCAGGCCACTGTGTTTTCCCAGTTCAGCCATAACCGCGCCTTCGGCGAGGCCTTCGCCAGGGGGGAGAAGTTCGGGAAGCTTGCCGAGGGATACTATACCGTGGAGGCGCTCATGGAGCTTTCGAAAAAGTACGGGGTGGATATGCCCATATCCCGCGCCGTGCATAAAGTGCTGTACGACGGCGCAAACCCCAGAGACGAGCTCACCGCCCTGTTCATGCGGAGCCTTAAAAAGGAGTTTTAGATGTACATAGACACCCATGCCCACCTGACGGACGGCGCCTTTGACCATGACAGGCAGGAGCTTATAAAGGGTCTTGCCGCCGGGGGTATAGGCAAAATAATAGAGATATCCTGCGACCCGAAGGATTTCCCGGTCTCCGCGGCCCTTGCGGAGCAAAACCCCGGCATATACCTTGCCTTCGGCATTCACCCCGAATTCGCGGAGACATATACGGAGGGCGATATAGCCGCGCTGGAAAAATACCTGCGCCATCCCAAGTGCGTTGCGCTGGGGGAGATAGGGCTGGACTACTACTGGAAGCCCTACAACAGGGAAAAGCAGCTTGAGCTGTTCCGCCGCCAGCTCGATATGGCCATAGAGCGGGACATGCCGGTTTCCATGCATATCCGGGAGGCCTACGGGGACTGCATGGAGGTGCTGGAAAGCTACGGGGGAAGGATAAAAGGCGTCATGCACTGCTTTTCCGGCAGCGCCGAGATTGCGGAGCGCTGCGCAGGGCTGGGGCTGTACATAGCCTTCGGCGGTGCGCTTACCTTCAGGTCAAACAAAAAGGGCCCGGCGGCCGCCACTCCCATTGACAGGCTTCTCACCGAAACCGATTGTCCCTACATGGCCCCGGAGCCCCACCGGGGAGAGCGCAACGACCCCGGGTATATACCCCTCATCTGCGGTAAAATGGCCGAGATAAAGGGAGTAAGCGCAGATGAGATGGCCAAGAGGGTGGAGGAGAATGGGGCGCGGCTGTTCGGCATTTGAAATGATTTTTTAAAAAAATCAATGCTTGACAAACGCCGCCCATACGTGTTATTATCCCAACAAATAATATATCCGGGCAGGGCAAACGGCCCATGCAAAAGGGAAAGGAGAGCACTTATGATAAACACCGCTATTACCATGTACGGCATGATGATGTGCTGCTCCATGTCCCTCGGGCATGGAGAGCGCTTGCGTTGCCTGCAATAAAGCCTTTTTGTACTTAAAGGGCGGTGTTTTGATTTATAGGCCGTAAGCGCAGAGCTTGCGGCTTTTTTAATGCAATACTTCGGATTGGAGAAAAAGATGGAAGCACGTGAAATGATAGCCATAAGGGGCCTTACAAAGACCTTCGGCACCGGATCGGACCCCGTGACCGCCCTCAGGGATATAGACCTTTCCGTAAGGGCGGGGGAGATATTCGGCATAATCGGCCTCTCCGGGGCGGGCAAGAGCACGCTGGTACGCTGTATGAACTACCTTGAACACCCCACGGAGGGCAGCGTAACGGTGGACGGAAAAAAGCTGGGCGCGCTGAACAAAAAGGAGCTGCTCAACGCCAGAAGGGGAATAGGAATGATATTCCAGCAGTTCAACCTGCTCATGCAAAAGACCGCCCTCGATAACATCTGCTTCCCGCTGGAGATAGCGGGGGTAAGCAGAAAGGACGCCATAGACCGGGCAAGGGAGCTTCTGAAGCTGGTGGATCTTGAGGACAGGGAAAAGGCCTATCCCGCCCAGCTATCCGGCGGGCAGAAGCAGAGGGTAGCCATAGCCCGGGCCCTTGCGCCCAGCCCGAAGGTGCTGCTTTGCGATGAGGCCACCTCCGCGCTCGACCCCACCACCACCCGCTCCATACTGTCGCTGCTGAAGGAAATAAACAGGACCCTTGGCATAACCATAGTAGTTATAACCCACGAGATGAGCGTTATAGAGGAGATATGCGACAGGGTAGCCATAATCGACCACAGCCAGATAGCCGAGGTGGGCGAGGTATCCGACATATTCATGAACCCAAAGACGGAGATAGCGAAAAGGCTGCTGTACGCCAGCGGCAGGCTGGGGGAGGAGGTGCTGGGAGAAAGGTGCCTGCGCATCATATTCGACGGAACCCAGACCTCCAGCCCCGTCATATGCGACATGGTGCTGGAGTGTGGCGCCCCGGTAAACATACTCTTTGCGGACACAAAGACGATTGAGGGCAAGATGCACGGCTATACCCTCATACAGCTCCCGGAAAACCGGGAGCTTGGAGATAAGATGAAGAAGTACCTCGATCTCCACGGGGTACAGTACCTTGAGGAGGCATACCATGTTTGATCCGCAGCTTGTGAAACTCTTTGGCGACGGCATACTGGAGACCTTATACATGACCCTCGTATCCACCGCCATATCCTACCTGCTGGGCCTGCCCATAGGCGTACTGCTGACCACCTCCGCCCCCGACGGCATAAGCCCACGGCCTGTGCTGTACAGGACGCTGGACGTGGTGGTGAACATACTCCGCTCCGTGCCCTTTCTGATACTCATGGTGTGCGTGCTGGGGCTGACCCGCTTCCTGGTGGGTACCACCATAGGCTCCACCGCGGTAATCCCTCCGCTGGTAATAGCGGCGGCGCCATATGTGGGCCGCATGGTGGAGGGGTCGCTCAAGGAGGTGGACCACGGCGTGATAGAGGCGGCTCAAAGCATGGGCGCGTCGGTGTTCCAGATAATCACCCGGGTGCTGCTGCCCGAGAGCACGCCTTCACTCCTCAACGGCGCGGCGATAGTCACCACTACCATACTCTCCTACTCCGCCATGGCGGGCGCGCTGGGGGGCGGCGGCCTTGGGGCTATAGCCATCAACTACGGCTACCACCGCTTCCAGCCTGATATGATGTGGATCGCCGTAGTGCTGCTGGTGCTGCTGGTGCAGCTCATTCAGCTCATCGGCGACAGGCTGGTAGTGAAATCAGATAAGAGAAGAAGATAGATAATTGAGCCGTCAGGCTTGATATATAAAAATTTTTATAATTTTTCAGGAGGAAAACAAAATGAAAAAGCTGATCGCAATCGTACTGACCCTTGTACTGGCGCTGTCATTCGCGGCCTGCGCCCAGCCTGAGGCGGCCCCTGCCGAGACCGCAGCCCCCGAAACGACCGAGAGCGCCGCTCCCGCCGAGCTTGTAAAGGTCAAGGTAGGCGCTTCCGTCACCCCCCATGCGGAGATACTCAATGCTGTAAAGGATGAGCTCAAGGCGGCGGGCTATGACCTTGAGGTGGTGGAGTTCACCGATTATGTGCTGCCCAACACCGCCCTGGAGCAGGGGGATCTGGACGCCAACTACTTCCAGCATACGCCGTATCTTGAAAACTTCAACGAGGAAAACGGCACCCATCTGGTAGCCGTGGGCAAAATACACTACGAGCCCTTCGGCATCTACGCAGGCAAGACCTCTGACCTCTCCGCTATCCCCGACGGCGGCTCCATCGCCATACCCAACGACGGCACAAACGAAGCCCGCGCGCTGCTTCTGCTGGAGGCTCAGGGCCTCATCAAGCTCAAGGAGGGCATCACCTTTACCGCTACCGTGCTGGATATAGCCGAGAACCCCAAGAATCTCAGCATCAAGGAGATTGAGGCAGCCCAGCTGGCCCGCTCCCTTCAGGACGTGGACGCGGCCGTCATCAATGGCAACTACGCCATTCAGGCAGGCCTCAAGGTGAAGGACGCCCTGGCCATAGAGGATAAGGACTCCATCGCCGCCGACACCTACGCAAACGTGCTGGTAGTAAAGGAAGGCCATGAGAACGATGAAGCCACAAAGGCGCTGCTTGCCGCCCTCCAGAGCGACACCGCAAAGAAGTTCATGGAGGAAAAGTACGAGGGCGCTGTCATAGCGGCGTTCTAAGGCATACAGCCATATAAATTTATTGGAGCCCCGGCAGGGGCTCTTTTTTTTGGTTATAATAAACGATAATATATTATTTAAGGTGTTATTTTTAATGACGCAGAAATTGCACCGGTACCGTATAAAAAATGGCGGCGCGGTGGCAAAAGCGGCGCAAATAGGGCATAAAGGCCGAAGGATTTACTTTTTAAGATAATAAAGAAACAAGATTGACAAAATCTATACAAAAGTTTATTATTTTAATGCAGGAATAACTGCATAAAATAAGTAAGGGAGAAGGAAAAGAATGGATAATCTGCTGCATTTTGTTCAGACGGTGAACAGCTATCTTTCGGACTATATTCTGGTGATACTTCTTATCGGCGTAGGCCTCTGGTACTCCATAAAGACCAACTTCGTGCAGGTGCGCTGCTTCGGCGAGGGCATGAAGAAGGTATTTGGCAACCTCAAGCTCAACGGCGAAAAGCATGAGAGCGGCATGAGCTCCTTCCAGGCTCTCGCCACGGCTATCGCCGCCCAGGTCGGCACGGGCAACATCGTGGGCGCCTCCGGCGCGATACTCACCGGCGGCCCTGGCGCGATATTCTGGATGTGGGTAATAGCCTTCTTCGGCATGGCGACGATATACGCGGAAGCCGTGCTGGCGCAGAAGACCCGCATAAAGGGCGAGGACGGCCAGATAAAGGGCGGCCCCGTCTACTACATAACCACGGCCTTTAAGGGCGGCTTCGGCAAGTTCCTCGCTGGCTTCTTCGCCATAGCCATAATACTTGCGCTGGGCTTCTTCGGCTGCATGGTGCAGTCCAACTCCATAGGCTCCACCTGCTCCACCGCCTTCGGTATACCCAGCTGGGTAATGGGCGCCGTGCTGGTGGCTATCTGCGGCTTCATATTCCTCGGCGGCGTGCAGCGCCTTGCCTCCGTCACCGAGAAGATAGTGCCCATAATGGCGGCCATATTCCTCGTAGGCGGCCTTGCGATACTCATAGCGCGCATCAAGTACGTCCCCGCCACCTTCGGCATGATATTCAAGTATGCCTTTAAGCCCCAGGCCATAATCGGCGGCAGCTTCGGCGCGGCGCTGAAGATCGCCCTCAGCCAGGGCGCAAAGCGCGGCCTGTTCTCCAATGAAGCCGGTATGGGCTCCACCCCCCACGCACACGCCCTCGCCAACGTAGCGGAGCCCCACGATCAGGGCTGCGTAGCCATGATAGGCGTGTTCATCGATACCTTCGTGGTGCTGACCCTCAACTCCCTGGTGATAATCTCCACCATGTACACCCCCGATGGCGTGCTGGCTAACGGCTATATGGGCGCTGTAGTGGATACCATAGGCAAGGCAAATCTGGCCCAGACCGCCTTCGGCACCGTGTTCGGCGCCAACTTCGGCAATATGTTCGTGGCTATCTGCCTGTTCTTCTTCGCCTTCTCCACCATACTGGGCTGGAACCTCTTCGGCAAGATCAATATGCAGTACCTCTTCGGCGACAAGTCCTATAAGATCTACACCGTGATAGCGCTGGTGTTCATCTTCCTCGGCACCCTCGCCTCCAACGACCTGGTCTGGGAGCTTTCCGACATGTTCAATCAGCTCATGGTCATCCCCAACGTCATAGCCCTCTTCGCCCTCACAAAGATGGTTCAGGGCTGCACCAAGGGGCTCAAGAAGTAGGAAACAGAATAAGAGAAGCAAAAAAAGAGCCCTGCGGGGCTCTTTTTGAGACTGTCGAAAAACCCAGGGGTTGATAAGGGGCCGCAGCCCCTTATGTTTAATCCGGCTCTGACGACATGTGCGTCAGAACGGATGAAAACCCAGAGGTTTTCGTACTTTGCGGATTTTGCCGCCCGGGAGCGAATGCGAGAGGCAAAACCCGTAAAACTCAAAAAAGTGGCGCTTAGCCACTTTTTTGACACTCTGAAAAGAGCCCTGCGGGGCTCTTTTTGCGTACCGTTTATTTGTTTAACGTTATCTCCGAGGGCAGCCAAAGCTCAAAGCCGGGGTGGAAGTAATAGCTCACGGTGCAGGAAAGCTCGCCCTCGCTGCCGCTCCATTTCCATTGGGAGGTATCCTCGGGCGGGGTCGTGAAATATTCGGCGCAGTCCTTTTGCAGCTTTTCTACCTCTTCCGGCGCTTCAAGGGCTATGCCCGCCAGCCTCCAGAAAAGCGGGTAGTCGTCTGAAACAAAGGCGCTCAGCTGCTCCTCGTCCCCCGGCTTCTGATTATAGCCGAAGCTGATGCCGCACTGCCGCTCCACGCCGCCAAAAAGCAGCATATTGACCATTACGACCGTATTGCAGCCCTTTTTCGTGAGCCGCATTATGGCGATGTCGTCCGGCACCTTGTCGGTGGTCATGCGGGCATCCTCCGCCTTATAGCCGTCAAGCCCGGCCTCATCCAGCGCCCATTCCATCTCCCGCACGTCCTCCGGCGGGAAGGTATAGTCCGAAGGGTCAAACTTCTCGGCGCTTTTGCAGGCGGTGAGCAGGAGCAGGGGAAGGATAAGGGTTGTTATCAGGCGCTTCATACTTTACTCTCCTTTATTTATTTTATTATTTTCGCGGCCTTCAGCACCATGCAAGCAAGCAGCAGGAAGCCCAGATAGCCTATGAGCACGTAAACTATGTTCATAAGGCGGTTGAAGGGCAGCAGCAGGCTTGCCGCTATGCCAAGGGCGGCCAGTATCACGGCTATGCGCTTGAAGCGCAGGGAGCCCTCCTCCGCAAGGCGGAAGGCGGTCTGCCAGAGCAGCGGCACCGAGGCCGTGTATATGCCGGTGACTATCAGTATAGAGAACACCCCGCTCGTCACGGGGCTTATGCGCCCCGCAAGTATCAGCATGGGTATCTGCGCCCCCGCAAGCTCGTCTATGTTCAGCATTATCGCGAAGTATATGAGCAGCATACCTATGTAAAAGGCGATAACGCCCCCCGCCGCGCCCACAGAGGCGCTCGCTATGCTCTTAGCCCGCCTGCCTATGGAGGTCAGGTAGCTTGCAAGCCATACCACGCTTATGCCCACATAGCTGACCGAGGCCAGCACCCAGCTCGGAGAGGCGCGCAGCAGCTTCATTTCGGGTATTCTGGCGATGGTCTCCGCCGCCGCGGTGAGGTTCGAGCGGCATATCGTTATCACGCCCATGAGTATCACCATGAGTATCATAAAGGGCCCGATATGGCCTAAGATGCTTACGAGGTTATTCAGCCCCAGCATCACCGTGGCGCAGGCCAACGCGCCTATGGCTATCGCGCCGATTATGCGGGAAATGCCGAAATGCTGCTCCACGGCTGCGCCCGCCGCCGCCACCATAACTATGAAGCAGAGGTAAATGGATACCGTGGTGAAATAGTGATACGCCCTGCCCAGCCTTTTGCCGCAGTAGTATACGTATACGTCCTCCGGCTTTTTGAACTGCTCCCGGTATCCGGCCCGGATGAAGGACACCGCGGCGAATATGAGCAGCCCCATGCAAAGCAGTATGCTGAAAAGCCCCGCCATGCCGTAGCAGGCGAAGTATTGGAGTATCTCCTGCCCCGTGGAAAAGCCCGAGCCCATCATGTATGCCACGTAAGCCCCGGTTATGCCCGCGGCGGCCCTGATATCTAATTTTTCCGAAGCTCCGGCCCTGCCCGCGGCGGCCCTGATATTTAAATTTTCCGAGCGCATATATTGACCCCTCTTGTCAGAATAAGTGAACCGATGGTATTAAAATAACAAATAAGAGGGTAAATAGCAATAGCGATTTTGCTGGACAGCGGCCCGCTTTTCCGATAGACTCTTATATGGCCGCAGGCAAGGCGAAAATATTGGAATTTACATAATAAGGAGAGGTAAAAATGCGGATAACTACGCCGGAAAACGACATTCAGAGGGTGCTCTTCACAAGGGAGCAGATAGAGGCGCGGGTGAGGGAGCTGGGGGCGGAGCTTGCGGAGGAATACCGGGGCAAGCAGCCGCTTATGGTGTGCATACTCAAGGGTGCGTCGGTGTTCTACGCGGACCTTTGCAGGGCGATGGACTGCCACCTTTTCATGGACTTCATAGCGGTATCCAGCTACGGCGCAAGCTCCAAGTCCACGGGCGTGGTGCGGATAATTAAGGATCTGGATTCCAACATAACCGGCCGCCACGTGGTGATCGTGGAAGACATAATAGACAGCGGCCTTACACTCCAGTACCTGAAGGAGCTGTTCGCCTCAAGAAAGCCCGCTTCCATGAAGACGGTATGCCTTCTTGATAAGCCCTGCCATGGGGGCGGGATAGGCGCGGACGCGGTGGGCTTTGACATACCTGACGAGTTCGTGGTGGGATACGGCCTGGACTATGCGGGCCATTACCGCAACCTGCCCTATATAGGCGTGCTAAAGAAAGAGGTGTATGAATAGGGCGGGGGAGAACCCCCGCCCAAAGCGGTATGAATGTCATGAATTTTTTCAGTCTATGCCGAGCAGGACCCTAAGCCAGCCGAAGAACGTGATGTCTCCGGTCTTAGGGGGGAGAACCAGCACCGGCTGTACCGGGCCATGGTATGATGGATAATAGCTGTCGCCGGTGCTGCCGGGCGTGTCGGCGCCTTCTGTGCCGCCCGCAGGGAGCTTGTAGCTGAGGAGGAAGGGGGAGAAGGACTCTACCTCAAACCAGAAGCCGAGGTTTAGAGGGGCTATGTGAAGCTTTACCTTTTCATCTTTCAGCATATTGCCCTCAGCGTTTATGTAATGCTTGAGATTTATTTCGTAATCCTTGATAGTATCTTCGTTTATGTTAGTTATGAGCAGCGGGCGGGGCCAGAAAATATAGACCTTGCTGACATTATATTTTTTCTTTAGCTCGCCGACCTTCATTTCATTGCCTTTGCCGTCCACTATGGAAAGCTCCTTCAGCTCATAGTAGCCCTCCGCGCTGCCCTGCGAAAGCATATCCTTGCTGCGAAGGTAAAACAGCTTGGCAAAGCCGTCTTGTGTCGTCATCAGAACCACAGGCTCGGTCTTGCCCTTTAGCTGGTTCCAACCTTCCCAGTTAGGGTCATCGAGGTTGCCGTCCTGGATATTTATCATATCGGTATCCACCTTTGCGCCGTATGGCTTCAGCTCAAGGCCGAAATACTCGGTGGCATTATCATTTTCCAAGATTATTGGTTGGTTGCTTTCATCGAACCATTGAAAGAATCCGACGCATACTATGCCGCTGCCCATCGAGTTTACGGTGTATACTTTGATATTAGTTCCATCAAGAGTGGTTTCGCTGAGGAACGAGCGGTAGGGTATGATTACCTTCCCGTCCCTATAAAATTCGCTCTTGACGATCTCAACGGGAGCCATATTATCAAGGCTGGTTTTTACTGTCTCGGTCTTGTCATCATAGCGGGGGCATTCCCAGTCCACAAATTTAAAATACTTGGCGTTTGCAGGCGGCGTGAGGGCAACGAAATCCTTCTCTGTTGCGAGCTTTTTCAGGTCGTACTCATTAGAAGCCGAGCCTTTTGGTATTTCAAAGCACCACAAACCGGTTTTTTGATCGTATTTCAGCAGGGATCTTTCCTTTTCGCTGAGCAGCCGTACAGCGGTGCGCGAGGCGGGGGCGGGCTTGAAGTTCTTCTCCATCCAAGTCTCTGTTCCGTCCATGGGGTCAAGTGTCCAGTAAAGCACCTCCGTCAGAACGACATTGTTATTATTATCCTTCCATTCTATCTTCCAATGGCCGCGGAATAAACCGCTTCCGGCGTTGCTGAGGGTTTCGTGAAGCTCAATGGATTTGTTTGTGATATTATCATATCCTTCCGGCTTGTTCACCGTCACCGATATATTGACATTTGATTCCGCATCCGTCTGCTTAAATGCGATAGTGCCGGCGGAATATTCCCATGTTGCGTTGTGGCAGGTAACGGTAAGCCTTCCCTTTTCAACGGCGGGCTGCTTGTAAACGTAGGTTTTGTCTGTATCGGTAAGGCCGTTCCTGGAGGGGGTGAGCTCGGCATCCAACCTTCCGTAGCGGATGGTGCCGCTGGCATCCTTCCAGCTTATGCAGAAGGTGTGAACGGTTTCGGTGGGGGTAAACTCATATTCCGGGCCATTAGAACGCACGGTCGCGATCGCATCGACAAATTCTACTCCCCACTTCCCGTCGCGCTCGCTGAGCTCTTTATAATTATTATTACCAACGCTTTTCCGAAGAGAATCAAGCTCGTTGATGACCCATTTATCCGTTTGAAACGGATTTGTTCCCATGGCTATTATTTCCTTGGCGCCTTTGTCCATAGGTACGAAAAAGCCCGCCAGCGCGGAATTGTCATCCGGGCTTTGCGAATATATCTCAAACCACTCTTCGACCGAATTTACGGTGTAGGTAAGGCGGTTGAGTAGGGGAATAGAATTTCGTTCATCGTCTCCGGTGCCTGTAAGGGGACAATTATCGTGATAGCTAAGGCTCGTATATTGTCCGGGCATAGTTTGTTCTGCACGCAGGTATTCTATGGAATCTACGTCTCCATTTTCCGCATAGACGCCTACTTCCATGGCCAAAATAAACAACATGACCAGCAGGAGCGAAAGTATCTTCTTCATTAGATTTGTTCCTCTTTCACGTATTATATGGGCATTTTAGCATAAAAGGGCCATAGCTTCCTTCGACTGCGAGTGTAAAAATCATAGCTATTATAGCAAAAGGACACCGCGGGGGTGTCCTTTTGCTGTTGGCGGAGCAGGTGAGATTCGCCCGGCGGCACTGGGGCAGTGCCGCCGCCAGCTCGGGGAACTGAAAAGCCATCCACCGGATGCCTTTTCCTCCTCACGGGGACGTTCCCTTCGAATCCCACCCGCTCTTCATCATAACAACAAAAGACCCCCGCAAGGGAGGTCTTTTGTTATTGGCGGAGCAGGTGAGATTCGAACTCACGGACGGCTTTCGACCGTCACACGATTTCCAGTCGTGCCCGTTATGACCACTTCGATACTGCTCCATAACCAGTGCGGACGAGTTTTCGCCGCCGCACTTGATTATGATACAATACTTTTCGTATAATTGCAAGAGGAATATGCTAATTTTCTGCCGTGCAAGCTATTTACTTCAGCCTGTCAAAAAACCTTGGGGTTATTAAGGGGCCGCAGCCCCTTATGTTCAATCCGGCTCTGACGA
>OLSA01001290.1_pt1 | contig 21063 bp, 16 predicted proteins | sample 1672731 | NCBI WGS metagenome assembly OLSA01 (sample SAMEA3136718, study PRJEB25190) | human gut metagenome | biome: human gut; feature: human-associated habitat; material: faeces | place: Austria | collected 2013
TTTCCAAGGCAAGCCTTGCGGAGGGCGACCTTCTGGCGGCGGAGCTGGATGAGGACGGCAAAACGCTCATCAGCGTGGATTACAGCAGTAATGCCATCCGCACAGAGGAAGCAACGGGGCTGACCGTCAACCGCAAGAAGCGGACGCTGACGAATAAAGCAGAAAATCTTTCTTATTCCTATGAAAAGGAAAGCGTATTTTTCTATGACGGAGAGGAAATTGATGCGGCGGACTTAGCACCCTGCGACGAGCTTCTGCTGAAACTGGTGGGGGATACGGTCTGGTCGGTTGAGGTGCAGGCATACCATGGGTATATCGTGGTGGAAAACACGGATGCAGTGAAAAACGGCAAAATCCAGCTGGATGAGGCGGAGGCCGTTCCGCTTACAGAGGGGATGCAGCTTGCTGCGGCAGAGGGACACCACACCGTAACGGTGACCGGCTCGAATATTGAGACCAGAAAGGATGCCGTTGTGGTGGAGGCAGGCGAGGAAACGGTCTATGACCTTTCCAAGGCGCAGGAAAAAATGGGCGTTATCATCATCAATGCCAATGTGAAGGACTATAAGCTTTACATCAACGGTGCGGTGGCGGAAAGCCCTGCGGTGCTGCCGATGGGAGAGTATGATTTGGTTATCCTGAAAAACGGCTATACGGAATGGAGTCAGCATGTGACGCTGGATAAGGACACGCTGAATGTGACAGCGGAGCTGCAAAAGGATGTGCAATATGGCACACTGACCGTTACGGCGGATGTGGACGGTGCATGGGTGTATATCAACGGCGAGGAATACGGCGTAGCACCGATGCAGGTAAATCTGCCCTATGGCTCTTATAACGTGATGCTGGAAAAGAGCGGCTATCAGAGCTATAAGCAGAGCATACAGATTTCGTCCCAAACGGCGGCAATCCATGCAACGATGGAATAAAGATGAAACGGCTTCAGATAAAATTCGAGGAGGAAAGAAGAATGGAAGACTATCGTGTAAGATATCAGCAATGGCTGGAGGATCCTTTTATTGACGAGGCAACAAAAGCAGAGCTGAGAGGCATTACGGACGAAAACGAAATCAAGGAGCGGTTCTTTAAGGAGCTGGAATTCGGGACAGGCGGTCTGCGCGGCATTATCGGCAACGGCAGCAACAGACTGAACCGCTATACCGTTGGGAAGGCTTCGCAGGGACTGGCAAATTATATCAAAAAGGAAGGCACACAGAAGCAGGGCGTTGCGATTGCATACGATTCCCGTTTCATGTCTCCCGAATTTGCGGAGGTGGCAGGGCTGATTTTTGCGGCAAACGGGATTCCTGCGTATGTATATCCCTCTCTGCGCCCCGTTCCCATGCTTTCCTTTGCGGTGAGAGAGCTGGGCTGTACGGCAGGGGTTGTGCTGACGGCAAGCCATAACCCTCCCGAATACAACGGCTATAAGGTATACTGGGCAGACGGCGCACAGGTGGTTGCGCCCAGAGACAAGGGGATTATCACAGAGGTGAACGCTGTAGAAAACTTCGGACAGATTCAGCGGATGGAAAAGGCGGAGGCTGTGGAGAAAAAGCTGTATAACCTCATTGGCGAGGAAGTGGACGAAGCGTTTGACAGAAACGTGCAGGCACAGCTGATGAACCCCGAAATGATTGCAAGAATGGGAGATAAGCTGAATATCGTTTATACGCCCCTGCATGGCTCCGGCAATCTGCCGGTGCGCCGCAATCTGGCAAAGGCAGGCTTCAAAAACGTATTTATCGTAAAGGAGCAGGAGCTGCCGGATTCTTCTTTTTCTACTGTGGATTACCCCAATCCGGAGGACACGAAGGTGTTCACATTGGCGCGGAAGCTGGCGGCTGAGGTGAACGCAGATGTGCTGATTGGGACAGACCCCGACTGTGACCGTATGGGTGCGATGGTGAAGGATTCCGAGGGCAATTTCGTTGCGCTGACAGGCAACATGGTTGGCGCACTGGCAACGGACTATATTCTTTCCCAGAGAAAGGAGCAGGGCAGACTGCCCGCAAACGGCGTGGTTGTGAAAACCATCGTAAGCACAGAAATGATTACACCCATTTGCAGGGCGTACGGCGTGGGGAAAATTGATGTGCTGACAGGGTTTAAATACATCGGGGAGCAGATTAAGGGCTTTGAGGAAACCGGCTCTCATACCTATCTGTTCGGCTTTGAGGAAAGCTACGGCTGTCTGGCAGGGACTTATGCAAGGGATAAGGATGGCGTTTATGCGGCAGTGCTGGTCTGCGAAATGGCGGCTTATTATAAGGAAAAGGGCATGACGCTGTATGAAGCGTTGCTGAAGCTGTATGAAAAATATGGCTATTACCGCGATGGCGTGAAATCCATGACGATGAAGGGTCTGGAGGGGATGGCGAGAATTCAGCGCATCATGAAAACCTTCCGCGAAAATACGCCGCAGGAGCTGGGCGGCTATCGGGTTGTGATTGCAAAGGATTATCAGACACAGGTGTTCCGGAACCTGGAAACAGGGGAGGAAAGCGGCAGCCCTCTGCCTGTTTCGGATGTACTGCATTATACACTGGAGGATGGGACATGGGTATGTATCCGCCCTTCCGGTACAGAGCCGAAGCTGAAATTCTACATCGGCGTGAAGGCGGATGGTCTGCAGGCGGCACAGGATAAGGTGGACGCTTTGGATGCGGATATTGAAGCGAAGGTTGCTGAGATTGCATAAGGCAAGCAAGGGTGCGATTTCATAAAACAGCATATTGTTTATTGGGAGCGGCATGCGTAAGCGTGCCGCTTTTCTGATGTGTGGATTTCGGATATAAAAAAGGCTTTGACCTTTTATAGTCAAAGCCTTATTTTGCGATTGCAATGCCGCAGTTATTTTTCGGGGACATCGGGCAATCCCTTGAAGCCGATTTCCAAATCTGCATCGGTAGGGATATAATCCGACATTTCGCCGTTATTAAACTTTTCGTATGCCACCATATCGAAGTAGCCTGTGCCGGTCAGACCGAATACAATGGTCTTTTCCTCGCCGGTTTCCTTGCATTTCAGTGCTTCATCAATCGCTACGCGAATGGCGTGAGAGCTTTCGGGTGCGGGCAGGATGCCTTCGATTCTTGCAAACTGCTCTGCCGCCTCGAATATGGCTGTCTGCTCTACGGAGCGCGCCTCCATCAGCCCATCATGATACAGCTGAGAGACAACGGGGCTCATGCCATGATACCGCAGACCGCCTGCGTGGTTGGGGGAGGGGATAAAGCCGCTGCCCAGCGTATACATCTTTGCCAGAGGGGTTACCATGCCTGTATCGCAGAAGTCATACGCAAATTTCCCTCTTGTCAGGCTCGGACAGGATGCAGGCTCAACTGCGATAATCTGATAATCCTTCTCGCCACGCAGCTTTTCGCCCATGAAGGGAGAAATCAGACCGCCCAGATTGGAGCCGCCGCCTGCACAGCCGATGATGATATCAGGCTCGATGCCGTATTTATCGAGTGCTGCCTTTGTTTCCATACCGATGATGGACTGATGCAGCAGAACCTGATTCAACACGCTGCCCAGAACATAACGATAGCCCTCCTTGCCGACTGCCGTTTCTACGGCTTCGGAAATGGCACAGCCAAGGCTGCCCGTTGTGCCGGGATGCTCCGCCAGAATCTTCTTCCCGATTTCCGTTGTGGTGGAGGGGGAAGGGGTTACGGTTGCGCCATAGGTACGCATGACCTCGCGGCGGAAGGGCTTTTGCTCATAGGAAACCTTAACCATGTATACGTTGCAGTCCAGACCCAGATATGCACACGCCATGGAAAGCGCTGTGCCCCACTGCCCTGCGCCGGTTTCTGTTGTCACGCCCTTCAGGCCCTGCTTCTTTGCATAATACGCCTGCGCGATGGCAGAATTCAGCTTATGGCTGCCACTGGTGTTATTGCCCTCGAACTTATAATAAATCTTTGCGGGTGTCTGCAATTTTTCTTCCAGACAATATGCACGAACCAAAGGAGATGGTCTGTACATTTTATAAAAATCCAAAATTTCCTGTGGGATGTCGATGTAAGCAGTATCGTTATCCAATTCCTGCTGTACCAATTCATCGCAGAAAACTGCGCCCAGCTCCTCGCCTGTCATGGGCTGCAGTGTGCCAGGGTTCAGAAGCGGTGCCGGTTTATTTTTCATATCCGCACGCACGTTGTACCATTTTTTCGGCATTTCCTGCTCATCCAGATAAATTTTGTAGGGAATGGTCTTTTCTGTTTTCATTCGGTTTTCTCCTCTCGTCTTTTCTTTGCTGTTCTCATCTAGTCTAAAAAATTTTTGCTGAAAAAATTTTGTCTATCGTACCTCTTTCAAAGACACCTGTCAATACCGGACGGAGTTTTTCAGCAAAACGCCGCCTCCCACTCGGACAAATGTCCGCTGTATTTGGTATATTCCTATGAAAACAGTTTGTTTTGACCGAGATTATTCATCAAAAATGCTGACAATTTCGCCATCCAGAATACGATTTGTGTTCTTGACTGCACAGAAATTGCCGCACATGCTGCAGGTATCCTCTTTTTCGGGCTTTGCCTCTGCTCTGTAGCGGCGTGCCTTTTCGGGGTCCATGCTCAGGCGGAACATTTCCTCCCAATCCAGACGCTTTCTTGCTTCGCTCATTTTGTAGTCCCAATCTGCCGCATGAGGGATTCCCTTTGCGATATCAGCTGCGTGTGCCGCAATCTTCGCCGCAATGATCCCTTCTTTTACATCTGCCGCGTTGGGCAGGCGCAAATGCTCCGCAGGGGTACATAGCACAGGAATGCCGCACCCGATGCCGCCGCAAGCGCACCGCCGATGGCAGAGGTGATGTGGTCATAGCCGGGGGCAACATCTGTCACCAAGGGCCCCAATACATAAAACGGTGCGCCGTGGCAGAGTGTTTTCTGAATTTCCATATTTGCGGCAATCTGATTCATGGGCATGTGGCCGGGGCCTTCAATCATTACCTGCACATCCTTCGCCCATGCGCGCTTTGTCAGCTCCCCAAGGGTAATCAGCTCCTCAATCTGTGCCGTATCGGTTGCATCTGCAAGACAGCCGGGGCGGCAGGCATCCCCAAGGCTCATGGTGATATCATATTCCCGACAGATATCCAGAATTTCATCGTAATGCTCATAAAAGGGGTTTTCGTTGCCTGTCATTTCCATCCATGCAAACATGATGGAGCCGCCGCGGGAAACAATATTCATCAGACGCTTATTCTGCTTAAAGCGTGCCGCTGTTGCACGATTCATGCCGCAATGGATGGTCATGAAATCTACGCCGTCCTCTGCGTGCATCCGCACGATATCCAGCCATTCCTCTGCTGTGATTTGTGCCAGAGGCTTATGATAATACACAACGGCATCATAAATCGGCACGGTGCCGATCATAGCAGGGCAATCTGCCGTCAGCTTGCGGCGAAAGCTTCTGGTATCCCCGTAGGAGCTTAAATCCATAATCGCCTCTGCGCCCATTTCCACTGCGGAGCGTACCTTTTCATACTCCATATCCACGTCCTTCCAGTCGCGCGAAACGCCGAGGTTGACGTTGATTTTTGTTGTCAGCCTTGCGCCGACACCGCTGGGGTGCAGGGCTTTATGGTTCTTGTTGCAGGGAATAATAACCTGCCCCTTTGCAACCAGACTGCGGATTTCCTCCGCGTCCATGCGCTCCTTTTCCGCCACAATTTTCATTTGCGGCGTAATAATGCCCTGTCTTGCCGCGTCCATCTGTGTTGTGTACATATTCGGTTCCTCCTTGTCCATGTCGCACCAAATTTTGCTGTGCTGCTGTTTTTCTGTGTCGGGCTGTGGTGCATGCAGCCTGCCGCAGAGGGAAGCAATCCTCACCCATGGACAATAAAAAAGCTGCACTATGCCAAAAACATAGCGCAGCTTCCTCGCGTCAACAGTATGTCCCTACGTTGGCATTATCCAAATCAGGTTATGGGTCAAAGCATGATAGCTTACTCTCAGCCTACTTACGCAAGCTCCCCTTTTTTGAAGTTTTTTTTAATCATAACATCCTTGCTGCTGTCCGTCAAGGGCGGAGGATGTTCTTTTTTTCAAGCTTTTTTATCAGCTTGCGCTTTTATCAATCTACTTTTGCGGCAGGGCGAGGGCGGTTTGTTAAAAGCACCCGCTCTACGCTCCAGTAGAAGTTTTCATCCCCGATGATTTTATGTAAATCGGAACGATCCATCATTTTCATTGCGTGGGTGGTCATACCGCAGATGGCAACGTCCACACCTTTTTTACGCAGACCCTCCACCAGCTCACGCAGGGTCTGTGCGCAGGAAATATCGATATTGGATACGCCTCTCATGGAGAACAGCACCGTATCGGAGCCCGCTACCTTTCCTGCGATATCCGCAACTGCCTGTGTGTTGGCGAAAATCATAGGGCCTGTGATATAAACAACCTTTGCATTGCTGTAGCGTTCGCAAAGCACGGGATCGGTTACATGCATACGGTTCATGTCCACGCTTTCATAGTTGATTTCAATGAAGGAAAGACGGGATACCAGAAATACCAGACCAATCAGCACACCGATCAGAATTGCAACGGTCAGGTCGAACACGATGGTTGCAAACATGGTTGCCGTAAATTCGAGCATTGCGCCCTTGAATTTATGGGAGAAGATATAGCGGATGGATTCCCATTCGTTCATTCTCCATGCTGTTACCATCAGCACCCCTGCCAGAGCCGCCAGAGGAATCTTGGACATGACGGGAGCCAGCAGGAACATGGAAATCAGAAGCCCAACGGCATGGAATACACCGGTCAGTCTTGTTTTTGCACCGGATTTGATGGCAACACTGGTACGCGCGATTGCCGCGGTTGCGGGGATGCCGCCGAAGAAGGGCAGCAGGATATTCCCGACCCCCTGTGCAATCAGCTCTTGATTGGCATCCAGACGCACGCCTGTCATGCGCCCTGCGGATGCGCCGCAAAGCAGGCTTTCAATCATGCCCAGAATGGCAATGGAAAACGCAGGTGTGACCAGTGCGCCGATGGTTTTCAGATTCAGCGCGCCAAACAGCAGGCGGTTTTCGGGAATCAGTGTTTTGGGGATTTCCCCAACCACAGCAACATCCAGCTGCATGAAAATGGAAAACGCAGTGGTGAGGATGATGCTGACAAGAGAGGCAGGGACAACGGCGTTCCATTTTTTCGGAAAGAATACCATAAACAGAACCACGAACAGCCCCAGACCGACAGCGGTCAGATTCGGGGAGAAGCCAAGGCGCGCATAGCTGAACAGCTTGCCGATGGCAGAGGTTCCCTCGGAATGTGTTCCGAAGAAATTGTCAACCTGTCCCAAGGCGATGATAACGGCGATACCGGAGGTAAAGCCTGTGATAACGGGGGCGGGGATGAAGGAGGTCAGCTTGCCCAGATGCAGAATCCCTGCCAGAAGCAGGATGATGCCCGCAATCAGCGTTGCGATAAATACGCCGTCCATCCCGTAGGCTGCAACCAGAGACATCAGAATTGCCGCCATGGCACCCGTAGGCCCGGAAATCTGATAATAGCCGCCGGAAAGCAGGCTCATAATCAGCCCGGCAATGATGGCAGTGATTAACCCCGATGCGGCATCCGCACCACTGCTGACACCGAAGGCAAGCGCCAGAGGCAGCGCAACGGCGGCAACCGTCAGACCTGCCATTAAGTCCTTTGTCAATGCGGCAGCATTATAGCCGCCAAATTCCTGTTTTAAACTGCTGATAAATTTACTCAGCATCACGAATTCCCCTTTCATACGATAACCCTTGAATTTTTGTGGAAAAGTTGCTTTTTCGGAAGAAAGCATGCCTGAATATCATAACAAAGCCGCAGAGACTTCTCAACCGTGAAAAGTGTAGATTTTTCCAACCCTTATTTGTGCAAATTTTGTGTTAAGATTTTACAGCTTGGCAAAGCATGAAAAAGCCCGTCCTACCCATAGGACGGGAATCCTGCTTTTTCTGTTATTTTCCTTCTGTGCTCAATCCTTGAAGGTAATCTGACCATCCTTGATGGCGGTAATGACAGCCAAAGAGTCTACATAATAGCCTGTATCCCGCAGCTTTTTGCTGCCGCCCTGAAATTCCTTTTCAATGACAGCTGCAATGCCGCAGACGGTGCCGCCTGCCTGCTCTACAAGGGAGCAAAGGCCCATGGCTGCCTCGCCGTGTGCAAGGAAATCATCGATAATGAGCACTCTGTCCTCGGGATTGAGGTACTGCTTGGATACGCGTGCAACAGAAACCGTACCCTTTGTGAAGGATTTTACCTCTGCGCCGTAAAAATCCTCTGTCATGGTGTTGGGCTGTGTTTTCTTTGCGAAAACCACAGGCACCAGATCAAAATATAATGCAGTGATGGCAGCAATGCCGATGCCGGAGGATTCGATAGTCAGAATCTTATTGATTCCCAGATGACCGAAACGGCGGCTGATTTCTTTCCCAATCGCCATAAAAAGACCAATATCCAACTGGTGATTCAAAAAAGAATCCACTTTTACAACTTCTGTACCTAATTCTGTACCGTCTTCGATAATTCTTCTCTTTAACAAATCCATGTTGCCGGCTCCTTCTCTAAAATTCCTGCTGCTCTCTCTCATTTTTGCAATGCTTTTGCTTTTTCTCAAGTATTCACTATTATACGGCGCGCATCCGGGGATGTAAACCGCTCTTTGCCGAAAACAGCCGGATTTTAGAGAGAATCGGGAATTTGAATAGAAAGTTTCCTTTTTTTCAAAAAGTTTTGGCGGATTTTCTGAGGAAAATACGGCTATTTTCGCTTTGCCGTTGCATCCAGCTCATCGGGCGTGTTTGCCATGCGGATGCGGTTGAGCACCTCCTGCCGCTCCTCAGTGGAGAGGGTGTAAAAGCGTTCCATGTCCGCGCCGTTATGCAGAATCAGCTGGCGCACCTCCTGCGGCAGGGTGTCCCATTTGCGAAGCCAATCCATGTGTCATTCCTCCTTTGTGGTTCTGTTTTCTATTTAATATGAAAGAATTTTGGCTTTTCATGCGGAAAAAACGTGGACAGAAAAAGGAATTTCAGGAAAAAAAGCGAAATTAAATTAAAGAAGCAGATATCTAAGGAGGAATGTGACATGGCTTTTTTTGATAGATTGAATGAAATGGCAAAAACGGTATCCGAAAAGACAAATGACAGCTTGGAAATCAATAAGCTGATTGGGGAGATTAACCTGACAAAGGGCAATATTCAGTCCTTCCAGAGAGAGCTGGGCGAGCATTTCTGGGCGAAATTTGTCACAGGGGAGCAGTTTGATGATGAGGCAATGATGATTTGCGATAAAATCGTAGCCGCGCAGGATAAAATTCATGACATGGAAGCGCAGATTGCGCAAATCAAAGCCGAAGGCGAGGCAAGAAAGGCAGAGCGTGAAGCGGAACGCGCAGAACGCAAGGCAGCAGAAAAGGCGGCGGAGGCAGAGCAGGCGGCAGAAAGGGCGGGCATTGAAAAGGAGCCTGTGCCTGTCTGCACGGAATGCGGCGCGGTGCTTGCCGAGGGACAGAAATTCTGCGGTGAATGTGGCAAGCCGGTAGAAAAATAAAATAAAAGCAACAAGGCTTTTTTGAAGCAGGGGCTTTTCGCATCGAGAGGGGAAGGCAGGTGAAGGCACATGACGGAAACAAAACAGAATAGCTTAGGCACAGAGCCAATCGGGCGGCTGCTGCTGAAATTCTCCGTTCCGACGGCGCTGACGCTGATGGTGAACTGCCTGTATAACATCGTAGACCAGATTTTCATCGGGCATGCGGTGGGCATCAAGGGCGTTGCCGCCACAAATGTGACCTTTCCCATCGGTATCATTGCGGCGGCGCTGGCGCTTCTGATTGGGGACGGCTGTGCCGCAAACGTCAGCCTGCACCTTGGCAGAGGGGAGCAGGAGGAGGCAGACCGTACCTTTGCGAACGCGGTTATGCTTCTGTTTGGCGTAGGGATATTGCTTTCGGTGTTCGGGTGCATCTTCGCAAGGCAGCTTGTAGTATTTTTCGGGGCATCGCCCTCTGTTGTGGCGGAGGCAGTTCTGTATATGAGCATCATTCTTCTGGGACAGCCCTTCGGCATGTGCAATATGGCATTTACGGCAATTATCCGCGCGGACGGCAATCCGCAGTATATGATGCGCAGTATGATGATAGGTGCGGCATTAAATGTTGTGCTTGACCCCATTTTTATTTTTGTGTTCCGATGGGGGATTCAGGGCGCGGCATTGGCAACGATTATCGGGCAGATTGTTTCGGGGGTGATTGCACTGGCGTATCTTCCCCGTTTTTCGCATTTTGCCATTCGGAAAAAATATCTTCGCCTGAAATGGAGATTTATCGGGGATATTGTACGGCTTGGCTTTCCCAGCCTTTGCACACAGACCGCAACGGCGGCAACCCAGATTGTGATGAATAACCTCATGCGCAAATATGGTGCGGCAACGATTTACGGCAGCGAAATTGCGCTTTCCTGCTATGGCTTAATGATGAAAATTTATCAGATTGCACATGCAATGTTCGTTGGGCTTGCTTCGGGGACACAGCCGATTAACGGCTTTAATTTTGGCGCAAGGCAATATGAGAGGGTCAAGCAGACCATTCAGACTGCCGCAAAAATTTCCATCGGGATTTCTGTGCTGTGGTTTCTGGTGTTCCGCTATGGCGGCGGCTTTCTGGCGGCGCTTTTTGTGGAGGAGGAACCGCTCTATCAGGAATTTGCGGTGCATTGCTTCCGCTTGTATATGCTGGGCTTCTTTGTCTATGGACTGCCAAATGTGACGGCATCCTTCTTTCAGGCAATCGGCAGCCCTGTGAAATCTCTGATGGTTTCGCTTTCCCGACAGGTGATTTTCCTGATTCCGTTTGCACTCCTTCTTTCGGCGCATTTTGGGATGGATGGTGCGTTGGGCGCGGCTCCTGTCGCGGATGTGTTGGCGTTTTTGCTTGCGGCTTTGCTCTTGAAAAGGGAGCTGCGCGGCTGGAAAAAGAAAAATATGATAGCATAAAGGCATCGGAGGCTTCCGATGTCTTTTTTTCTGCGTAGGTTCATATTTATAAAGCACACCAAAAAACAGGGCGGTTATATCATGAGAGAAAACATAAAAATGGGGATAAAATATCTGGCTTTGTTCGGGATGTGCTTTCTGGGCGGCAGGAGCTTGGCGGCAGGGCAGATGGTGCGTGTTGACGGAGAAAAGCCTTGCAGACTGGCAATTCTGATTGATGATTTCGGCTATTGCGGCGCAGGGACAGAGGAAATGCTTGCGCTTTCCATTCCCTTTACGGCGGCGGTTATGCCCTTTTCCTCCTGCACGGCGGAGGATGCGGAGCGAGTGCGGCAGGCAGGCAAGGAAATTTTTATCCACATGCCGATGGAATCCCTCACGGGCAAGCGGGAATGGGTCGGCGAGAAGGGGATTTTTCGGGATATGGAAGATGCCGCCATTCGGGAGCGCGTGGAGGAAGCCTTTTCGGCTCTTCCGGATGCGGCAGGCATGAATAACCACATGGGTTCTGCTATTATGGAGGATGCACGCAGCCTTTCGGCGGTGATGGAGGTGCTAAAGGAAAAGGGCGTTCCCTTTGTAGACAGCATGACAACGGCGAAAAGCCTTGGGAAAGCCGTTGCCGCGGAAAAGGGCGTAGCCCTTCTGGAACGGGATGTGTTTCTGGACAGCACGGATTCTGTTGCGGTCGTCAAGGACAATCTGCGCAAGGCGGGAGAGGTCGCACTGGAAAAGGGGGCTGCGATTGCCATTGGGCATGTCGGCCCCGAAGGCGGAAAAATTACGGCACAGGCAATCAAAGAGGCCGCGCCGGAGCTGGAGCGGGCAGGCATTACCTTTGTGACCGTCAGTGAATTGGCAAAATGACAGCAGATGTGCTATACTGAATACATACAGTGAATAAAGGAGAGAAAAGCAGTGGCACATTGGAATTCCAGAGGACTGCGCGGCAGCAGCTTTGAAGAAATCATCAATTTCACAAATGAACGCTACAGGCAGTCGGGTCTGGCATTATTCCAGAAAATCCCCACGCCCATCACCCCTGTGCGGATGGATGAGGAAACGCGGACGATTACTCTTGCGTATTTTGAAAAGCAGTCTACGGTTGATTATATCGGCGTGGCGCAGGGGATTCCCATTGCCTTTGATGCCAAGGAAACGGCAGGAAAAAGCCTGCCTTTGCAGAATATCCATGCACATCAGATGGCTTTTATGGGGGAATTTCGCCGCCAGCGGGGACTTTCCTTTCTTCTCGTGCATTTTTCTGCGGCAGATGCATATTATCTTTTGCCGTTTGAAACACTGAAGATATATTGGGAAAATGCGGCAAGGGGCGGACGCAAATCGGTTCCCCTTGCGGCGTTTGAGGAAAAATACAGCATCCGGCAGACGGGCAATCTCCTGCATTATCTGGAGGCGGTCAGCCTGTATCTGGAGGAAACGGAAAAGCAAGGAAGTGAGAAATCATGCTGAAAAAAGCGGCAGTAGAAAATATACTGGCAGCGGCACTGGAAAGCGGTGCCGATTTTGCCGAGATTTACGCAGAGCGGACAAAGAGAAGCAGCATTGCCATGGTCAACGGCAAGGTGGAAACGGCACTGGGCGGCATGGATTACGGCGCAGGGGTGCGGCTGTTTTTCGGGAATCAGGCGATTTACGGCTTTACGAATGACCTTTCCGAGGAAAGCCTCATTCGCATTGCGAGGGAGGGCGCGGCGGCTCTGCGCGGCGACCGCATTTATGATATCTGCGGCTGGAAAAGGATGGCGGAGCGTTGCATCAACCCCATCCGTATCCTGCCGGAAAGCGTGTCCAAGCAGAGAAAGGCGGAGCAGCTCAGACTGGCAACGGCGGCGGCAAGGGCATATCACGATGCCGTTACGCAGACAAGGGCAGGCTATCTTGAGGTGATGAAGCATGTGCTGGTTGCCAATTCCGAGGGCATCTGGGGCGAGGAGGACCGCACACGCAGCCGCTTTACCATTGAGGCAGTGGCATCCTCTGCGACGGAAAAGCAGAGCGGACATCTGGGGCCGGGCGGCTCCGAGGGGTATGAGCTGTTTGACCGCATCAATGTGGAGGATACCGCAAGGGAGGCGGCACGCATTGCCGTTACCATGCTTGGCGCAAAGCCCTGCCCTGCGGGGAAAATCCCTGTTGTGATTGATAACGGCTTCGGGGGTGTCATTTTCCATGAGGCCTGCGGACATGGTCTGGAGGCAACGGCGGTGGCAAGAAATGCGTCCGTTTTCGCAGGAAGACTGGGACAGCAGATTGCATCCCCTTTGGTGACGGCGCTGGATGATGGGACAATCCCCAATGGCTGGGGCTCTGCCGAAATGGATGACGAGGGCACGCCCACGGCAAAAAATATTCTGATTGAAAACGGAATTCTGCGGTCCTATCTGGTTGACCGCCTGAACAGCAGACGCATGCACACGGCAATTACCGGCTCCTCACGCAGACAGGATTACCGCTTTGCTCCCACCAGCCGTATGACGAATACCTTCATTGCCAACGGCAAAAGCACGCCGGAGGAAATCATCGCGAATACGGAATTTGGACTGTATGCAAAGCAGATGGGCGGCGGCAGCGTTGACCCTGCAACGGGTTCGTTTAACTTTGCCGTTCTGGAGGGCTATATGATTCGCAACGGAAGGATTGCTGAGCCGGTCAGAGGGGCAACCCTTATCGGCAAGGGCGCGGAGGTGCTGCGTGATATTGATATGGTCGGCAATAATCTGAAACGGGCGCAGGGGATGTGCGGCAGCAAGAGCGGCTCTATCCCGACCGATGTAGGGCAGCCTATGATTCGCGTCAGCAGTATGACTGTCGGCGGAAGGGGGTAAGCGGAATGGAACGGAAGGAATTTTTGGAAAAGGTGCTTGCCTACGGCAGACAGGCAGGCTTTGCGGACTGTGAGGTTTATTACCGCGGCGGCAAGGCGTTTGAGGTGCTGATTCTGGAGGGTGAGGTCAGCGATTATGAAAACAGCAGGGAGGAGGGTCTGGCGTTTCGCGGAAACATCAACGGGCGGACAGGCTATGCCTATACCGAGCAGCTGACAGAGGATGCCATTGCATATCTGGTAGAAACGGCGAAGGAAAATGCGGCGCTTCTTTCCCCGGAGGACTGCGAGGAGCTTTATGCAGGAGAGGAAAGCTACCCTGAGCTGGAGGGCGTGAATGCCGCTCTGGAGAAATTAAGGGTAGAGGAAAAAATCAACGCCGCCATGCGTATGGAAACAGCGGCACTGGCAGGTGCGGAGGAGGTTGCTTCTCTGGATTACTGCGCACTGGGTACATCTCTGGCGGAGGTTGTCATCCGCAACACCAGAGGTCTGGATGTTTCCTTTGCGAAGAATTTTGCGACGGCTTATGTTTCTGCGATTGCAAAAAAAGGCGGAGAAACCAAAACAGGCTCCTATTTCTGGAAGGCACAGGATTGGAATGATTTCAACCCTGAGGAAACGGGCAGAATGGCGGCAAAGCGTGCCGCATCCCATCTGGGGGCAGTGTCTGTGCCAAGTGGGAAATACGATGTGATTTTCGACGGCAGGGCGATGGTTTCTCTTTTGGGCGCGTTTGCAGGGGTATTCTTTGCGGAAAATGCGCAAAAGGGCTTCTCTCTTTTGCAGGGCAAAACGGGCGAAAAAATCGCATCCGAAGGGGTTACACTGCGGGATGATGCCCTGCTTTTGGGCGGCTATGGCACACAGCCCTTCGATAGTGAGGGCGTTTCGGGCAAAAATAAAGCCGTTATCGAAAACGGCGTGCTGAAAACCCTGCTTTATAACCGCAGGACAGCGAAAAAGGATGGCGTGGCATCCACAGGCAATGGCTTTAAGATGGGGCTGACAGGCTCTGTCAAAACTGCGCCCACAAATTTCTATCTGGCAAAGGGAATGCTTTCGCAGGAGGCTTTGCTTGCCCAAATGGGGGATGGTCTGCTGCTTACCAGCCTGATGGGACTGCATGCAGGCACAAATGCCGTTTCGGGCGATTTTTCCCTTTCGGCGGAGGGGTTCCGTATCAAAGGCGGCAGAATTGACACGCCTGTGGAGCAGATTACCGTTGCAGGCAATTTTTATCAGCTTCTGGCAGAGGTGGAGGAAATTGCCGATGACTTATATTTCGGCTCCGGCGGTGTCGGCTCGCCGTCCGTTCTGGTGAGAGGACTTGCTATTGCGGGAAGCTAATAAAAAAACCTAAGAGCGTGTCTCTTAGGTCTTTTTTTATGTAGTCTTTGTAAGCTTATCCGTCTAATTTGTCGCAAAGGTCGTTGATTTGCTTGAGCATCTTTTCCATATCCCGATTGGTGCCGCCCTTATTCAGATTGATAATCTGCTGCAGGCGTTTATTTGCCAGATCAAGCTGATTTGCCAGATACATCGCGCGCTTGCCGCCCTCGGAGGCTGCATGTCCCCTTGGCAGCTCCTTCGGTGCAACGGGGATTTTTACGCCCTCGGAAATCATCTGATTTGCCGCTAAATCGAAGCAGGCACCGCTGTAGGGGGCAAAGGCATTGTAGCCGTATTCTTCCTTTAAGCATTTTGTGAAGTCCTCGCAGACCAAATCCTCGCCATGTACTACAAAAACGCGCTCCGGCTTCTTCTCGAAATGGTTCACCCAATTCAGAAGTCCCTTCTTATCCGCATGACCGCTTACGCCTGCCAACTCCTCGATATGCGCGTTGACGGTAATTGTCTCGCCAAACAGGCGTACCTCTTTTTCACCCTCGATGATATTTCTGCCAAGCGTGCCGATTGCCTGATATCCAACGAAAAGAATCGTACATTCGGGCCGCCAGAGGTTATGCTTTAAATGATGGCGGATGCGCCCTGCCTCACACATCCCCGATGCGGAGATGATAACCTTCGGGCTTTTATCGAAATTGATTGCCATGGAATCATCCGGCGTTACGGCAACCTCAAGACCCTGAAAGGTCAGCGGATTGATGCCCTTCTGTACCAATGCCATTGCGTCGGTGTCATAGCAGCCCAGATAGTTTTCCGCAAACACGCGCGTTGCTTCGATTGCAAGGGGGCTGTCCACATAAACCTTGAAGCCGTCATGCCCGTGCACTAGCCTGCGCTCCTTGATTTCGCGGATGAAATACAGCATTTCCTGCGTTCGCCCGACGGCAAAGGAGGGGATGACCAGATTGCCGCCGCGGTCAAAGGTCTGCTGAATCTGTCCGGCAAGCTCTGCCACATAATCGGGCGGCGCGGTATGGTAACGGTCGCCGTATGTACTTTCCATAATGACAAAATCCGCTTCGGTGGTATAACGGGGGTCATGGATGATGGGCTGATTGATATTGCCGATATCACCGGAGAATACGATTTTTTTCGATACGCCGTTTTCCGTCAGCCAGATTTCGATACTGGAGGAGCCGAGCAGATGCCCGACATCCGTAAAGCGGATTTTCACCCCTTCGCAGACCTCGATTTCCTTCATATAATCGCAGGGAACAAAATGCTCCATGACTGCCATCGCATCCTCTGTGGTATAAAGCGGCTCAAAGGGAGCTTTGCCGGCACGCTTATTTTTGCGGTTGCGCCACTGCGCTTCAAATTCCTGAATATGCGCACTGTCCAGAAGCATGATGCGACAGAGGTCTGTGGTGGCCTCTGTGGCGTAAATCTGCCCCTGAAAGCCGTTTTTGTGAAGCAGAGGGAGCAGCCCCGAATGGTCAATATGCGCGTGAGAAAGGAATACATAATCAATCCTTCCTGCCGCTACGGGGATTTCCTGATTTTCATAGGTATCCCGTCCCTGCTCCATGCCGCAGTCCAAAAGGATGCTCTTGCCGCAGGCTTCGATATAATGGCAGCTGCCGGTTACCTCATGGTCAGCACCTAAAAACATCAGTTTCATAGAGATCACTCCTCCTTGATGCAGTATTTTTATGAAAAATGGACAAATGTCTTTTTGTAATTCCTACTGTTAGTATAGACCTTTTGCGTTCTGCTGACAAGTACCGTCTGAAAAACATCAATTTTCGTAAAAAACAGGAACGGTTTTGCCAAAATATGGCTCTGTTTTCATCTGGCAATACGTTGGAAATATGGTATAATAAATAAAATATATCAAGGAAACAAACACAAGCAAAAGGGAGGGAGACTATGCTCACAACCACAAAGCTTTATGATATTTTTCATATCGTCAACGGGGAACACAGCGACCCCCATACGGTGCTGGGGATGCACGAAATGGAGGAGGACGGCAGAAAAGCCGTTGTGGTGCGTGCCTTTTTGCCGGATGCGGCAGGCATTACCGTGATTGACTATGCAAATAAACGGAAAAAATACCCGATGGAGCGGCTTCATGCGGATGGCTTTTTTGAGGTGACGATTGCGGACAGGGAGGAATGGTTCCGCTATCAGCTGGAGTACACCGATGCGGACGGCAACACATGGCGCAGCTATGACCCCTATTCCTTCTCGCCGACCCTTTCTGAATTTGACCGACATCTTTTCGGCGCAGGGACGCATTATGAGATTTACGAAAAAATGGGCGGCAGGCTTATGACGCACGAGGGCGCAAGGGGGGCGGCATTTTCCGTCTGGGCACCCAATGCGAAGGCGGTCAGCGTAATCGGGGATTTCAACAACTGGGATGCGCGCAGAAGTCCCATGCGAAGGCTGGGTGAATCTGGCATCTGGGAGCTGTTTCTGCCTGCGGCGGCAGAGGGGGATAAATATAAATTCCATGTGACGCAGTGTGATGGCAGGGTGGTTGATAAAACAGACCCCTACGGTGTGTATGCAGAGGTGCGCCCGAACAATGCATCTGTGCTGTATCCTCTGAAACGCTATAAATGGAAGGATCGCCGTTGGATGACGGCACGAAGGAAATATGATTTCAGGACTGCCCCCATGAATATCTATGAGGTGCATTTGGGCAGCTGGAAGCGGGCGGAGGGCGATCGTTTTCTAACCTATACCGAATTAGCGGAGCAGCTGATTCCCTATGTGAAGGAAATGGGCTATACGCATATCGAGATGCTGCCTGTGGAGGAGCATCCCTTTGACGGCAGCTGGGGCTATCAGGTGACGGGCTATTATGCCCCGACGAGCCGCTACGGCAGCCCGGACGAATTTAAGCAGTTTGTGGATGCCTGCCATCAGAACGGCATTTCCGTCATTTTGGACTGGGTGCCTGCGCATTTCCCGAAGGATGATTTTGCACTGGCACGTTTTGACGGCACGGCGCTTTATGAGCATCAAGACCCTCGTCTGGGGGAGCATATCCAGTGGGGGACGTATATTTTCAATTACGGCAGAAAAGAGGTTGCGAATTTCCTGCTTGCAAATGCGCTCTACTGGATGGATATTTTCCATATAGACGGGCTGCGTGTGGATGCGGTAGCATCTCTTTTGCGGCTGGATTTCTGTAAGGAGGAGGGGCAGTGGCTCCCCAATGTATACGGCGGCAGTGAAAACCTTGAGGCAATCGAGTTTCTCAAGCACATGAATTCCGTCATTGCCGAGAGGGAGCCGGGCGCACTCATGATTGCGGAGGACAGCACCGCATGGCCCGGTGTGACGAAGAAGGTTGATGAGGGCGGTCTTGGGTTCAGCCTGAAATGGAACATGGGCTGGATGAATGATTTTCTCTCCTATATCAAGCTTGACCCTATTTATCGGAAATACCATCAGAATAAGCTGACCTTCGGCATGGCATATCATTATGCGGAGAATTTTGTGCTGGTGCTTTCGCATGATGAGGTGGTACATACAAAATCCTCAATGATTGGGAAAATGCCGGGGGATGTTTGGCAGAGCTTTGCGAATTTGCGCCTTTCCTATGGCTTCATGATGGGGCATCCGGGGAAAAAGCTGCTGTTTATGGGCGGTGAATTTGCGCAGTACAGCGAATGGAGCGAGGCACGCTCTCTGGATTGGCATCTGCTGCAATATGCAGACCATCAGGAAATGCAGGCGTATGTGAAGGAGCTGAATCACCTTTACGCAGAGGAGCCTGCATTCTGGGCGGAGGATTTCGACCCGAACGGCTTCCAATGGATTGAATGTGACGATGCGGAAAGCTCGATTGTTTCCTTTGTGCGCCGCAGTGAGGAAAAGGAACTGGTTTTCCTCTGCAATTTTACACCGGTGGTGCATCGTGGGTTTTCGCTCGGCGTGCCGCAGGAGGGTGTTTATCATGAACGGCTGAACAGCGATGCCGCGCATTTCGGCGGCAGTGATGTCATCAACACCGTACCGTTGCAGAGCAAGGCGGAGCCGGCAGGCCGCTGTCCGTTTCGGGTAGAGCTGGATGTGCCGCCTCTGGGGATGGTCATTCTGGAGCGGGAGCAGCCGAAGAAGCAGCCGCGGACAAAAAAGCCTAAGACAAGGACAGCGGCAAATGGTACAAAAACAGATGCAAAACGGAAGCATCCCGAAAAAAATACGGAAAAAACCGCCAAACAGGCAGATTTGCCATGATTTTTCTTGAGAATTTCTCTTAGTTCTTATTGACGTTGCGCGAGTTTTTGTGTATAATTCTTAAATGTATGGTAAAAAAAGGCGTAAAAGCACCTTTCTTGCCATCAACGAATCTCGCACTGGGAGGGAGGGAAATTCATGTCAGAGGTAAAAGTTAAAGAAAATGAATCCTTGGACAGCGCACTGCGTCGTTTTAAAAGAACATGTGCCAGAGATGGTATCATGGGCGAAGTACGCAAAAGAGAGCATTATGACAAACCCAGCGTAAAACGCAAAAAGAAATCCGAAGCCGCTAGAAAACGTAAATTCAGATGATCGTATGAAAGCGTTTTCCGTGGCTGTCAACAAAATGACTGCTTGCAGGCATTTTTGAGCAGACACGAGAAAACCTGAGTGGATGAGTAAAACGAAGTTTTACGAATTGCTTTCATGGTTTGATAAGTTTTACGAAGTTTTACAAAGCGAAAAGGGATGATTATATGTCATTAAAAGAGCAGCTTTTTGCAGATTTGAAAACTGCTATGAAAGAAAAGGATACCATCAAGAAGGATACGATTCAGCTGATTCGTTCCGGTGTCCTGCAGATCGAAAAGGATAACAAGGTTGAGCTGGATGATGAAGGTGTCATCGAGGTTATCTCCAAGCAGCTGAAAAGCAGAAGGGATTCCCTGCCCGACTATGAAAAAAGCGGCAGACAGGATCTGATCGAAAAACTCAATAAAGAGATCGAAGTTTTGTTAAGTTACCTTCCAGAGCAGTTAAGCGAGGATGAAATTCAGAAGATTGTTGAAGACGCCATCGCACAGACCGGAGCCTCTACCATTAAGGATATGGGCAAAGTCATGGGTATCGTGACAGCCAAGGCAAAAGGTCGCGCAGATATGAAAATTGTCGGCGGTCTTGTGAAAAAAATGCTCCAAGGCAAGTAATAATCGAAACCATAGGGTCACAGGCGATTGCCTGTGACCCTTTTACGTTGAAGGGGGAAAGGCTATGAAATTCAGAAAAATGATGGGCGTAACGGCGGCTTTTTTGTGCGCGGCACTGGCTTTATCCGGCTGCGGCAGCACAGACGAAACGGCATACCGCATCGGCATTGTCCAGCAGGATGAACATTCCTCTCTGGATGCGGCAACGCAGGGCTTTGAGGACAAGCTGATGGAGCTTCTGGGAGAAGAAAATGTCACCTTCGATTATCAGAACGCGCAGGGCGAACAGGCAAACTGCACCACCATTGCCACGAAATTTGTTTCCGATGGCTGCGATTTGATTCTGGCAAACGGCACAACGGCTTTGCAGTCTGCGGCAGCGGCAACGGCGGATATCCCTATTGTGGGTACATCCGTAACGGATTATATCGCGGCAGGTGCAGTAAATTCCAATGAAAAGCCCGGCACAAATGTCACAGGTGTTTCCGATTTGGGCGAAATCAAGGCACAGGTGGATGTGCTGCTTACATTCTGCGAGCCCGATACGAAGATTGCGGTGGTTTACTGCTCCGCAGAGCCTAACTCCATCTATCAGGCGGAGCGTGCGGAAAGATATCTGAAGCGGCTCAAACGGGACTGCGCTATCTACACCGTTGCGGATTCCAATGATGTGCAG
>OLSA01001293.1_pt1 | contig 21034 bp, 18 predicted proteins | sample 1672731 | NCBI WGS metagenome assembly OLSA01 (sample SAMEA3136718, study PRJEB25190) | human gut metagenome | biome: human gut; feature: human-associated habitat; material: faeces | place: Austria | collected 2013
AGAAGCTGCAGATGCTGTTCCGCGGCCAGAACATGCTGGGCTACCGCCCCTACGCTGACGACGCCGTCGAGTACTTCGTGAAGAAGTCCGTTGCAAACGGCATCGACGTCATCCGCATCTTCGACGCACTGAACGACGCCCGCAACCTGCAGACCGCCATCAAGTCTGCCAACAAGGAAGGCGCACACGTTCAGGGCTGCATCAGCTACACCCTGAGCCCTGTCCACAACAACGAGTACTACGTCAAGTACGCAAAGACTCTGGAAGAGATGGGTGCAAACTCCATCTGCATCAAGGACATGGCCGGTCTGCTGACTCCCTACACCTGCTACGAGCTGGTCAAGGAGCTGAAGAACACCCTGTCCATCCCTGTGGACATCCACAGCCACTACACTGCCGGTCTGGCTTCCATGTCCCTGCTGAAGGGCATCGAGGCCGGTGCTGACATCGTCGATACCGCCATGAGCCCCCTGAGCGGCGGCACCAGCCACATGGCTACCGAGAGCCTCGTGGCCGCCCTGCAGGGCACCGATTACGACACCGGCCTCGACCTCAAGCAGCTGAACGTCGTGCGTGCATACTTTGCAAAGCTGCGCGAGAAGTACATCGCCAACGGCCAGATCAGCCCCAAGTCTCTGGGCGTGGACGCCAACACCCTGCTGTATCAGGTGCCGGGCGGCATGTTCTCCAACATGCTCAAGCAGCTGAAGGATGCCGGCAAGGAAGACAAGCTGGACGAAGTGCTGGCTGAGATCCCCCGCGTTCGTGAGGACGCAGGCTATCCTCCGCTGGTCACCCCCACCAGCCAGATCGTCGGCACCCAGGCTGTCTTCAACGTCATCCTGGGCGAGCGCTACAAGATGGTCACCAAGGAGTTCAAGGGCCTCGTCCACGGCGACTACGGCAAGACTCCCGCTCCCATCAGCGCCGAGTTCACCAAGAAGATCCTGGGCGACGAGCAGCCCATCACCTGCCGCTTTGCCGACACCCTCGCTCCCGAGATGGACAAGCTGAAGGCTGAGGCTGCAAAGTGGGCGATTCAGGAAGAGGACGTCCTGACCTACGCCATGTTCCCGCAGGTCGCGCCCAAGTTCTTCGAGAAGCGCAACGCCAAGGCTCAGGGCGTGGATGCAGACCATGCAGATTTTGCAAACAAGTCTCACCCCGTCTGATAAAACAGCATAAGGCTTTCTAAGCCCCCCGCAGAGATGCGGGGGGCTTTTTGCGCTCTTTTACTTGCAAAAAAGCGGCCATCAGAGTAGAATAATAACATATGTATCGTAACATGGGCCTGTATACCCAAACGCGGATACATATACCGTAATTTGTCCGCATATCCACCCATCAACAGAGAGGAAACGTGGAGTATATGATCCTGAGCATGACCGGTTTTGGCCGGGGGACTGCTGTATTGAATGGCCGCGAGATCACGGTCGAGCTGCGCAGCGTCAACTCCCGGTATTTCGAGTATTCGTCCCGCATCCCCCGCAGCTGCAGTTACATGGACAGCCGCCTGAAAAAGCAGCTCAACGAGCGGGTCACCCGCGGCAAGGTCGAGCTGAGCATGACCATCCAGAACGTGGAGGCCGCCGACGCAGAAGTGACCGTCAACATGGAGCTGGCCCGCAGCTACCAGAAGGCCCTGCGGAACCTTTCGGAGAAGCTCTGCATCAAGAACGACATCACCGTCTCGACGCTGACCCGCTTCCCGGACGTGCTGGCCACCCGCCACGCCGATGTGGACGAGGAACAGCTCTGGGCCGACGTCTCCGCCGTGACGGCTCAGGCGCTGGACAACTTCATCGCCATGCGCGCCGCCGAGGGCGCCAAGATGAAGGCCGACGTGGAGAGCCGCCTGTGCTTCCTCGAGGAGCGGGTGGGCAGGGTGGAGACCCTGAGCGCAGGCCGTGTCGAAGCCTACACCAACCGCCTCTACGAGAAGCTCAAGACCATCCTCGAGGACCGCAGCATCGACGACGCCCGCGTCCTGACGGAAGCCGCCATCTTCGGCGACAAGACCGCCGTGGACGAGGAGACCGTCCGTCTGCGCAGCCACATCGCCCAGTACCGCTCCATTCTGGAGCTGGACGAGCCGGTGGGCCGCAAGCTGGACTTCCTGACTCAGGAGCTGAACCGTGAGACCAACACCATCGGCTCCAAGTGTCAGGACCTGGACATCACCCGCACGGTGGTGGACATGAAGGCGGAGATCGAGAAGATCCGCGAACAGATCCAGAACCTCGAATAAAAACAGTACGGAGGAGTTCAGATGAAGCTCATCAACATCGGCTTTGGCAATCTGGTCAGCGCAGGGCGGGTGGTGGCCGTCGTCAGCCCCGACTCCGCGCCGGTCAAGCGTCTGGTGAAGGAGGCGCGGGAGCGGGGGATGCTCATTGATGCGTCCTATGGCCGCAGCACCCGGGCCGTGCTCATCATGGACTCCGACCATGTAGTCCTTTCGGCCCTGACGCCTGAGACGGTGGCAAGCCGCGCTGCGGGCCAGCCGGAAGGAAAACCGACAGAGGAGCAGTAAAAAATGGAAAACGAAAAGTACCTGTTTGTCGTCTCCGGTGCCGCCGGTACCGGCAAGGATAGTGTGGTCAAGGCCCTGCGCGAGGCCCACCCCGAGATCGAAAAGACCGTCTCCGCCACCACCCGCGCACCCCGCCCCGGCGAGCAGGAGGGCGTGGACTACTATTACCGCACCCGGGAGCAGTTCCAGCACCTCATCGACACCGATCAGGTGGTGGAGCACAACTTCTACAACGGCAACTACTACGGCACCCTCCGCGAAGAGGTGGATAAGCGCCTCGAGGCGGGCAAGCTGGTGGTGCTGGTCATCGACGTCCACGGCGCGGCCAATATCCGCCGGATGTTCCCGGGGGCTACCACCATCTTCCTGCTGCCGCCCTCCGTGGAGGAGCTGGAACGCCGCCTCCGGGGCCGCGGCACCGAGACGGAAGCCAGCATCCTCGAGCGCCTCGACACCGCAAAGAAGGAGCTGGCCGAGCAGGAGAAGTTCACCCTCACCCTCGTGAACGACGAGGTGGACGCCTGCGCTGAGAAGCTCTACGGCATCATCCGCCAGCGGGCCGGCCTCGACAGATAACAAGGAGCCGCGAATGCCAAAAACGGTAGGCGTTGCCGTGAGCAACGCGACCTTCCACTTCGACAAACTCTATACCTACGCCGTCATGCCCGACCAGCAGGAGGCCGTCCGCCTCGGCAGCATGGTGCTGGTGCCCTTCGGGCGGGGGAGCAAGGCCCGGATGGGCGTGGTGCTGGCCTGCGACGAAGAGCCGGAACACGCAAAGCTCAAGTACCTCTTCGACGTAGCTCCCGCCTCGGCCTGCCTGACGCCGGAGCTGCTGCGGCTGGTGCATTTCCTCAAGGAGCGCACCTTCTGCACCTACTACGAGGCCGTCAAGGCGGTCATCCCCTATGGGGCGCAGTATAAGCCCGCCCTCGCGGCGGACGGCGTGACGCCGGTGCTCCAAAAGCAGCTCACCCGCCACACCGAGAACAGCTATAAGCTGGTGGGGGCTTTGCAGCAAAAGCCCAGGCCCACGGCCAAGCAGCTGGCGGCAGTGGCTCTGCTGAGCGGGGGAGAGCGCACCCAGAACGAGATGGAGGCCCACGGCATCACCAAAGCCGTGCTGGACAACCTCTGCGCCAAGGGCGTCGTCGAATGCAGCAAGGTGAACAAATCCATCGACCTGTATTCGTCTATCCCGCTGAAAAACGAGCCCATCACCCTGACGGCAGAGCAGCAGGCGGCCTATGACGCCCTGCTGCCCGGCCTCGAAGACACCGCCCCCCACTCGGCGCTGCTCTACGGCGTCACCGGCAGCGGCAAGACGCTGGTGTTCTTAAAGCTCATCGAGCGGTGTCTGGCGCTGGGCCGCCGCGCCCTCGTGCTGGTGCCGGAGATCAGCCTGACGCCTCAGATGATCCTCCGCCTCAAGAGCCGGTTCGGGCGGCGGGTGGCCGTCCAGCACTCGGCCCTCAATCACACCGAGCGTCTGCTCCAATGGCAGATGATACAGGACGGCGGCGCCGACATCGTGGTGGGGACCCGGAGCGCCGTCTTTGCCCCGCTGGAAAACATCGGCCTCGTCATCATCGACGAGGAGCAGGAGCACACCTACCGCTCCGAGTCCGCGCCCCGGTACGCCGCCCACGAGGTGGCCCGGCAGCGGGCGGCGGAGAACGGCTCCCTGCTCCTTCTGGCCAGCGCTACCCCCAGCACCGAGAGCTTTTACGCCGCCCAGAATGGCCGCACCCAGCTCGTCCGGCTCACCCAGCGCTACGGCGGCAACCCGCTGCCCAGCGTCCAGATCGTGGATATGCGGGCAGAGCTGGCCTCGGGCAACCCGAGGGAGATCAGCCTTGCGATGGAGGACGCCATCCGGCGCAACCTCGACGCGGGCAAGCAGACCATCCTGCTGCTCAACCGCCGCGGCTACCAGACCATGGCCCAGTGCGACGACTGCCGCGAGGTGCTGAAATGCCCCAAGTGCAGCGTCCCCATGGTCTACCACAAGGCGGGCCATAAGCTGCTCTGCCACTACTGCGGCACCCAGCTCGACCCGCCCCCCAAGACCTGCCCCGCCTGCGGCGGCAAGCTGCTCTACCGGGGCTTCGGCACCCAGAAAGCCGAGGAGGAGCTGGCCCAGCTCTTCCCGGAGGCAAGAGTGCTGCGGATGGACCAGGACTCCACCGCCGCCAAAGACGCCCACGAAAAGCTGCTGGCGAAGTTCGCCCGGCATGAGTACGACATCATGGTGGGGACGCAGATGGTGGCCAAGGGCCTCGATTTCGAGGACGTGACCCTCGTGGGCGTCCTCGGCATCGACTCGCTGCTCTTTGCGCAGGGTTTTCGGGCCTACGAGACGGTGTTCAGCCTCATCACGCAGGTGGTGGGGCGCTCCGGCCGGGCGAAAGACCCGGGCTTCGCCATCATCCAGACCACCGACCCCGACAACCCCGTCCTCAACCTCGCCGCCGCCCAGGACTACGACGCCTTCTACGAGCAGGAAATTGCATATCGCAAACTGGGCCTCTACCCGCCCTTCTGCGGGCTCTGCGTCGTGGGCTTCTCCGGCCCGAAGGAGATCGAGGTGGCCCGGGCCGCCGCCCGGTTCTCGGCCCTCTTAGGCCGTCAGGCCGCGCAGCAGCCGGACTTGCCCCTCCGGGTGCTTGGCCCCACCCCCGGCAACATCGAAAAGATCAACGAGAACTACCGCTACAAGCTCACCATCAAGTGCCGCGCCGACAAACGCTTCCGCGACCTTGTCCGCCAGACCCTCGGCCTCTACGAGCAGGAAAAGCTGCCCAGCAAGGCCACCGTGGTGGTGGATATGCATTCTGACGGTGATATTTGAGGGAGGAATCGAAAATGGCAAAGATCATGCTCAACGACCTGCTGCATTTTGATGCCGCAGAGGTGCCGAATGTCCGGGTGAAGTTCAATATTTCCAACGGCTACGACGATCCGCTGGACCTCTATAAAACGAACCCGGACGAGGTGAACGTCACATGGTTTTTATGGCATGATGACCGGCGCTATTTCAACGTCGGCCAGACGGCCATCTGCCTGCTCAAGCTCCGGGGCGACCAGTGGCTCCTCACGACCATCAAAAAGATCACCCGGCTGCTGGATGTGACCGACGGCGTGGGATATGACGCCGTCGAAGTGAAAGAATATGAGCAGTATTTCGGACGTCTAGTCGTGGAATATCACAACCCCTGCCGGACGATGGGGCGGAAATACGAGAACGTCATGGACGAGCTGGAAGTCGTGCAGATACTGAACGAGCAGTATACCGGAAACGAGTTCCCCGGCTACGAGAACGTCCGGCTGAGCTATCCGCTGCTGAAAAATATCGTAGACCGCCAGCTGCCCGGCTGGGTCGATGCCCTGCGAAACCAGAAGGCTGTCTACCTCATCACCGACACCAAGACCGGAAAGCTGTATGTGGGGTCGGCCACGTCCCAGACCGGGATGCTGCTCCAGCGGTGGTCGAGCTACGCCGCCGACGGCCACGGCGGGAACATTGAGCTGCAAGAGCTGGTAAAGCAGCAGGGGCTCGATTATGTAAAAGAAAATTTTCAGTATTCCATCCTTGAGAATTACAACGCAAGAATGGATGATGGATATATCCTGAAGCGGGAATCGTGGTGGAAAGAGACCCTTTGCACCCGTACCCACGGCTACAACAAAAATTAACGATTTATCTGGAGGTATACTTCATGGCTATCCGCAACATTGTAAAAGAGGGCGACCCCATCCTGAACAAGGTCTGCCGCCCTGTGACCAACTTTGATGACCGTCTGGCCACCCTGCTGGACGATATGCGCGAGACGATGATCGCCGCCGACGGCGTGGGTCTCGCAGGCCCGCAGGTGGGGATGCTGCGCCGCGTCTTCGTGGTGTGGGACACCACCGACGCCCCGGAGGAGATCCCCGAAAACTACGAGTACAAGTTCATCGACTTCGTCAACCCCGAAATTCTCGCCGTGTCGGAGGACGAGGAGACCGCCTACGAGGGCTGCCTGTCCTTCCCGGGCCACAACGGCGCCGTGACCCGCCCCGCAGCCGTCAAGGTCCGCGCACAGGACCGGAACGGCGAGTGGTTCGAGCTGGAAGCCGAGGGCCTGCTGGCCCGCTGCATCCAGCACGAGAACGACCATCTGGACGGCATCACCATCATGGAGTCCAGCGAGTTCTTCTATGAGGACACCGAGGAGGGCCGCGCCGCTGCCGCCAAGAAGAAGGAGAACGACTGATGCGCATTCTGTTCATGGGGACGCCGGATATTGCGGCGGACTGCCTGAAAGCCCTGTATGAGGCGGGCCACGACATCTGCGCGGTCTACACCCGGCGCGACAAGCCCGTGGGCCGCAAGCAGGTGCTCACCGCACCCCCGGTGAAGGAAGTGGCGCTGGCCCACGGCACCCCCGTCTTTCAGCCCCGCACCCTGCGGGACGGCGGCGAGGACGAGAATATCCGCGCGCTGGCTCCTGAGCTCATCGTCGTGGTGGCCTACGGCTGCATCCTGCCGAAATCGGTGCTGGAAGCGCCGAAATACGGCTGCATCAACCTCCACGTCTCCCTGCTGCCGAAATATCGGGGCAGCGCCCCCGTGCAGTGGGCGGTGCTGAACGGCGACGCCGAGACGGGCGTCTCCATCATGCAGATGGACGAGGGCCTCGACACCGGCGACGTGCTGGCCTGCGAAAAGATCGCCATCGACCCCGAGGAGACCAGCGGCCAGCTGTTCGACCGGGTCACTGCCGTGGGCGCACGGGTGCTCTGCGAGACCCTGCCTGCCATCGCAGCCGGGACGCTGAAAGCAGAGCCTCAGGCCCACGAGAACGCCTCCACCGCCCCCATGCTGAGCAAGGAGATGGCGGAGTTCCATCTGACCGACAGCGCCGACCACATCCACAACTGGGTGCGGGGCATGAACCCGTGGCCCGGGGCATGGTTCGTGACGGCGGGCGGCAAGAAGGTCAAGGTGATGGAGTGCCGGGTCGCGGAAAGCCACGGCGAAGCCGCCGGCACTGTCCTCGCCACCAAGCCCCTGACCGTGGCCTGCGGTGAGGGCGCTATTCAGCTTTTGCACGTCGTGCCGGAGGGCAAGAAGCCCATGGACGGCACCTCCTTCGCCGCCGGTCTCCGCCTCAAGGCGGGGGATAGCCTGTGAGCGGCCCGAACCCCCGCGCGGCGGCGGTGGCGGCGCTGGTGCGGCAGGAGCAGGACGGGTTCTCCAACCTCATCCTCGACGCAGAGCTGCGCCGCCAGAAGCTGGAAGGCCGCGATAAAGCATTTGCCAGCGCGATTTTTTACACCGTGCTGGAACATCAGGGAACGCTGGACTATATCCTGAGCCAGTTTTTGCCCAAAGGGCTTGCAAAGCTCGACCCGCAGGTGCGGGAAATTCTCCGCGCCGCGCTGGCGCAGGCCCGCTATATGCAGGTGCCTGCTTCGGCGGCGGTCAATGAGGCCGTCAAGCTGACCCGCACCTTCCGGAAAGCCAGCGCCTCCGGCCTCGTGAACGCCGTGCTGCGCCGGGCCATCGGCTATGACCTCGGCTCTGCCGTCTTCGCCGACGAGGTGGAGCGGCTGATGGTGCTGGGCTCGGCGGGCCGGGACGTGGCAGCGTTCCTCCACGAACACTACCCCGACGAGGCGCTGGACATCCTGACCCACACCGCCGACGGCGGCCTGACCAGCCTCCGGGCCAACCCCCTGAAGGGGACGCCGGAAGCCCTCTGCGAAAAGCTGCTGGCCTCGGGCGCGAAGACCGCCGCCCCGGGCCTTGTGCCGGGCAGCGTCTTAGCCCGCTTCGAGGGGAGCCCGGCGGAGAGCGGGCTTTTCCGGGACGGATATTTCCATGTGGAGGGGCAGGCCAGCCAGCTTGCCGCCCTCTGTGTGGAGGCAAAGCCCGGCGATACCGTCCTCGACCTCTGCGCTGCCCCCGGCGGCAAGAGCCTGCTCCTCATCGAGGAGATGGGGGACGAAGGGCGGCTGGTGAGCTGCGACGTCAGCGAGAACCGCGTCCAGCTCATCCGCAAGGCCGTGGAGCGGATGGGGTTTGCCCATGTGGAGCCCCGGGTCTCCGACGGCACAAAGCCTGACGCCGACCTGCCCATGGCGGACGCCATCCTGGTGGACGCCCCCTGCAGCGGCCTCGGCATCCTCGCCAAGAAGCCGGACATCCGCTACAAGACCCTCGAAAAAGCGCGTCACGATGAATTATTGGCCACCCAGTCGGCCATTCTGGATACAGCCGCCGCCCACCTGAAAGAGGGCGGGCGTCTGGTCTACTCCACCTGCACCATCGACCCTGCCGAGAACGAAGAGCAGGTGCGGGCCTTCGTGGGCCGACACCCGGAGTTCCGGGTGGTGACGCCGGACGTCCGCTTCCCGGCCGGGATGACGGTGGGGGACTGGGGTGCGCTTTCCGTTCCCACCCGCACCGGCATGGACGGCTTTTTCCTCTGCGCGATGCAGAAACGTGATTCCTGACAAAAGGAGATTTTCATGGAGACTAAACGCTGTATATCCTCCCTGACGCTGGAACAGCTGACAGCGGAGCTGAAAGCGATGGGCCAGCCCGGCTTCCGGGCGAAGCAGATCTTCCACTGGGTCCACCAGAAGCTCGTGACCGACTTTTCGGCCATGACCGACCAGCCCAAAGCCCTGCTGGCAAAGCTCGAGGAGGCATTTTACATCGCCGCGCCCATCATCGAGCGGCGGCAGGAGGCCAAGGACGGCACCGTGAAGTACCTGCTGCGGATGGCCGACGGCAACTGCATCGAGACCGTCGTCATGCGCTACCACTACGGCAACACGGTCTGCGTGTCCACTCAGGTGGGCTGCCGGATGGGCTGCCGCTTCTGCGCCTCGACCCAGGCGGGCCGGGTGCGCAACCTCGAGGCGGGCGAGATATGCTCCGAAATTTACACCGCCCAGAAGGACATCGGGGAGCGCATCTCCCACATCGTGCTGATGGGCATTGGCGAGCCGCTGGATAATTTCGACGAAGTCATGCGCTTTCTCGAGAACATCTCGTCCCCCGAGGGCGTGAACATCGGGATGCGGAACATCAGCCTCTCCACCTGCGGCCTCGTGCCGAAGATCGACCAGCTGGCCGAGAAGAAGCTCCAGCTCACCCTCTCCGTCTCTCTCCACGCCCCCAACAACGACATCCGCAGCGGCATGATGCCCGTGAACGACGCCTACCCCGTGGAGGTGCTGATGCAGGCCGTGCGCCGGTATCAGGAGACGACGGGCCGGAGAGTGAGCTTCGAGTACTCCATGGTGCGGGGCGTCAACGACTCCGACGCCTGCGCCAGACAGCTGGCCGACCTCATCCGGGGGATGGGCGCTCACGTCAACCTCATCCCCATCAACCCGGTGGACGGCAGCCCTTATTCGGCTACCGACGCCGCCAACGTCCGGCGCTTCCAGCAGAAGCTGGAAAGCCTCGGCGTCAACGCCACCGTCCGCCGCCGTCTGGGCAGCGAGATCAGCGCTGCGTGCGGCCAGCTCCGCCGCGACGAGATGAACGGCAAAGTTTGAGAAGGAGAATCCTATGAAACTTGCAGGAAAAACAGACGTCGGCAGCGTCCGCCCCGAGAATCAGGATGACTACCGGGCAGGCGAGCTGAACAGCGACGCGGCCTGGGGCCTCGTGTGCGACGGCATGGGCGGTGCGCGGGGAGGCCGTGAGGCTTCCGTGAGCGCCTGCGACGTCATCGAGCACAGCTTCCACGAGCAGTACGCCCAGTGCCTGCCCGGCGACGAGGAAAAGTTTTTGAAGCGGGCGCTCATCAACGCCAACCGCTTCGTCTTCCAGAAAGCCTCCCGGGAGGAGGAGCTGGCGGGCATGGGCACCACGGCGGTCTGCGCCCTCGTGCGGGGCGGCAACGCCTTTATCTGCCACGCAGGCGACTCCCGGGCCTATCTCGTCCGGGACGGCAGACTCACCCAGCTCACCCACGACCACTCCTACGTGCAGGAGCTGGTGGACTGCGGCACCATCACCGCCGAGGAAGCCGAGCATCACCCCCAGAAGAACATCATCACCCGGGCGCTGGGCGTGGACTACCGCCTTGACCCCGAGTTCACCAGCGTGCCGGTGCAGAGGGGCGATATGATCCTGCTCTGCACCGACGGCCTCACCAACGTCCTGCCTAAAGAAAAGATCGAAGAGATCTTCACGAAGGGCGGGTTCTACGACATCCCCGACCGGCTGGTGGACGCCGCCAACGCGGGCGGCGGCCCCGACAACATCACCGCGCTGCTGCTGGGCGTGGAGCCGCTGGAGGTGAAGCATGGATAATCTCATCGGCAAGACGCTGGACGGGCTCTACACCATTCAGGAGCTCATCGGCGCAGGCGGCATGGCCAACGTCTACAAGGCCGTGGTCTCTGCCCCCGGCGGGCCTGTGCCGGAAGGCACGGTGGTGGCCGTCAAGGTGCTGCGTCAGGAGCTGATGCATGACGCCGACCTCGTCCGCCGCTTCAAGAACGAGTCCAAGGCCATCTCCCTGCTCAACCACCCCAACATCGTCAAGGTCTACGACGTCTCTGTCAGCGAAAACTTACAGTATATCGTGATGGAGTGCGTGGAGGGCATGACCCTCCGGGAGTACCTCAACGAGCGGGGCGGCAAGATCACCAGCCGGGAGACCGTCCACTTCATCGCCCAGATCCTCCGCGCCCTCGACCACGCCCACCGCAACGGCGTCGTCCACCGGGACATCAAGCCCCAGAACATCATGCTGCTGGACAACGGCCAGCTGCGGATGATGGACTTTGGCATCGCCCGCATCTCCCGGGCCGAGAACCAGATTCAGAACGGCAAAAAGGCCATGGGCAGCGTCCACTACATCAGCCCCGAACAGGCGAAGGGGGAGGAGACCGACCCCAAGAGCGACATCTACTCCGTGGGCGTCATGATGTACGAGATGCTCTCGGGCAGGCTGCCCTTCGACGCCGACGACATGGTGGAGGTGGCCCGCAAGCAGATACGGGACACCCCGAAGCCGCTGGCCGAGCTTGCCCCGGAGGTGCCGCTGGGCCTCGTCCAGATCACGGAACGCGCCATGGCGAAGCTGCCGGTCAACCGGTATTCCAGCGCCGCAGAGATGCTGGAAGCGCTGGACGCCTACGTGCAGGACCCCTCCGTCACGTTCCAGTATCAATATGTAAAGGAAGAACCTGAAAAGGTGGTGAATGACCCCATGCCGCAGAAACGCAGCATCCGCAGACCCCCGGAGAAACCGGCGGCGAATCCCGCCCGCCCCAAAGCTAAGGCGAAAAAGAAGAAGCGCAGCGGCTTTATGCCGGTGCTGCTGGGCATCACGACGGCCTTTGCGCTGGCCTGTGCGGCCCTGTGCTGGACCATCCTGAACGATTCCAGCAACATCATGACCAAAAGCGACGACATCGTGCTGAGCGATTTCAGCGGCATGACGCAGGACGAGGTGAACGCCTCTGAGCAGGTGGCCTCCGGTCAGGTGGTCGTCAACTGGGAAGAGGAGTACAGCAACGACTACGCCGCAGGCTATGTCTACAAGCAGTCGCCGGTGGCGGGCCGCACCGTCCGCGAGGGCCAGAGCGTGACCCTCACCGTCAGCCTCGGCATCCACTATGTCACCGTCCCCGACCTGACCAACTACGTGCAGGCCGACGGCGAACAGCAGCTGAAGGACCTGGGCGTGTCGGTGCTGGTCACTCAGGCCGTGGATGAGTCGGTGGCCGCAGGCTCCATCATCCGCACCGACCCCGCCGCAGGCAGTCAGGTGGCCGCAGGCACCACGGTGGTGATCTACGTCAGCCGCCCGCAGGTGGCCACCACCACCAAAGTCCCCAGCCTCATCGGCATGAACGTGAACGACGCCCGTACCCTGCTGGTGCAGCGGAAACTGGGTCTGGGCAGCCAGACGGAGCAGTACAGCGACCAGCCCGTGGGCAGCATCATCAGCCAGAACCCCGGCGAGGGCGCATCGGCCAAGCTGAACACCCGGGTCAGCGTCGTGGTCAGCGCAGGCCCTGAGCCTGCACCGGAACCCGAAGCACCCAGCGAGAGCACCGCCAGCAGCGACGGCTCCGGCGGCTGGTTGGGCGGCCTCTTCGGGGGCAGCAGCTCTTCCAGCGAGAGCACCGGCGCCAGCTCGTCTTCTTCCACCGGCGGCGGTCTCAGCGACTGGTGGACGTCCTGGCTGGGCTAAAGGAGAAGGTATGACAGGTTATATCACAAAAGGCATCGGCGGATTTTATTACGTTAAGACGTCGGAAGGCGTCGTGGAGTGCAAGCCCCGGGGCATCTTCCGCAAGCAGAAGATCACCCCCGTGGCGGGCGACGTGGTGACGCTGGAGACCGAGAACGGCGCGGCGGTCATCGCGGGCATCGCGCCCCGGCGGAACGTCTTCGTCCGCCCGCCCATGGCGAACCTCGACGTGCTGTTCCTCGTGGCAAGCACCACCCAGCCCACCCCCAGCACCCTCGTGCTGGATAAGCTCTCGGCCATCGCGGTGGATAAGGGCGTCCAGCCCGTCATCGTCTGCACCAAATGCGACCTCGCCGAGGCGGAGTTTCTGCGCAGCGCCTACGAAAAATCGACCCTGCCCTTCATCCGCATCGACTACGCCACCGGCGAGGGTCTGGACGACATCAAGCACTGGATCAATGGCCGTCTCTGCGCCTTCTGCGGCAACTCCGGCGTGGGCAAATCCACCCTGCTGAACGCCCTCCTGCCCGACGTGGAGCGTCAGACCGCCGCCATCAGCCAGAAGCTGGGCCGTGGCCGTCACACCACCCGCGAGGTGACCATCTTTGAAGCCTTCGGGGGCCGCATCGCCGACACCCCGGGCTTCGCCAGCCTCGAGGCCAGCCGGGCGGGCTTCATCCCGAAAGAGGGTCTGGAACACGCCTTCCCGGAGTTCGGGCCTTACCTCGGCGCGTGCCAGTTCACCGGCTGCTCCCACCGCTCCGAGAAGGGCTGCGCCGTCCGCGCCGCCCTCGCGGAAGGCAAGCTCTCCCAGACCCGCTACGACAGCTACTGCGCCATGTACGATGAGGTCAAGGATGTGAAGGAGTGGCAGTACCCTCTCAGCCGCTGACGGAGAGGGCAGCCCTGTAAACTTTCTGCACAGCGCTTGACTTTTGCGGGGAATCGCATATACTAAAGATGGGATTGTGAGAAGATTCCATTGGTTTCACTAAAAAAGAAAAGCCCCCAAGGAGTTGCCGCTCCCAGGGGGCTTTCCATTTAGTCGGGCTTACGGTCCTTGTCGAGTCTGTCAAGCCACTTGCAGATATAATGTGAAATTATATTTGCCACGGCAGACTCCAGGATTGTGAGAATATGGATCATTGGTTTCACCTCCCTTCCCAAGTAAGATGGGCGGGGATGAACCGCAGAACCAGTATACCATAAACATCGACAAAAAGATACAGGAAGCGATGCCACGAGCCGGACTTTCCTACAAAGGAAAGGCTCTGTCTTAGTACAACCTCTCAGTCTGCTTCGCAGACAGCTCCCCTAGTAGGGGAGCCTCTGGCGAAGAGGCGAAGCTTTACGGAATGCCAAGGCCTCCCCTCGCTAGGGGAGGTGGCACGCCGCAGGCGTGACGGAGAGGTTGGACAGAGTCCTGCCCTGTAAACTTTCTGCACAGCGCTTGACTTTTGCAGGGAATCGGGTATACTAAGGTCAGGAATGCCAAAGGTCAAGTTGACCATCCTAAGAAAGAGAAAACCCCCTCCCGGAGTGCCCGCTCCGAAAGGGGGTTCTCTTTTAGTTGGGCTTACGGTCATCGTCGTAACGGTCAAGCCACTTACAGATGATGTGTCCCACAACATCTGCCGCGACCGCTACCAAGAATGCCATTAGGTAGGCCAAGATCTCCACCCCCTCTCCCGTAAGATAGCGGGGATGAACCGCAGAACCAGTATACCATAAACATCGACAAAAAGATACAGAAAAAGACGCTGTGTTATCATACTTCCCAGAAAGAAGGAATCCCATGTCCCGCTGTGTTATCATTTCCGCCTGCCCGGTCAGCGCCTCGCTGGCGTCGGCCCTGCGGCCCGGCGACACCATCATTGCCTGCGACGCGGGCTACCGCAACTGTGCGCCGCTCCACTGCCGCCCCGACATCATCGTGGGCGACTTCGACACCGCGCCCTGCCCGGCGCAGGAGGGCGACGACACCATCATCCTGCCCCACGTCAAGGACGACACCGACACCGAGTACGCGGCAAAGCTGGCCTCCGAGAAGGGCTTCGACGAGGCGCTGCTGCTGGGTGTACTGGGCGGCAGACGCCTCGAGCATACGCTGGCCAACCTCTGCACCGGCCTCGGCCTCGAACAGCGGGGCGTCCGCGCCACGCTTCTGGACGAGCGCAGCCGCATCACCTTCGTGATGCCCGGCGAGACCCGCCGCTACCCGAAGGACGGGTATTTCTACCTCTCGGTCTTCCCGATGGAGGGCAGGGCAGAGGGGGTCTCGGAGCGGGGCTCCTTCTACGAGCTGACCGACGCCGTCCTCACCGCAGGCTACCCCCTCGGCGTCAGCAACGAGTATGCCGAGGGCTCCGACTGCATCACCATCTCCACCCAAAAGGGCGCGCTGGTGGTGGTGGAGACGGTGCCGGACGGGCCGATCCTGAGCTGAACCGGAACATTCCGGGCGCGGGACGCCTATAATGGCGTATCAAGCGACGAAAGGTGGTCGGCTCTATGCAGGTGGTCGTTCTCAAAAGCCCCAAGTGCCTGAGAGGCTTGCTCCGGAGGCTGTTCGGCATCCGGAAAGAAACGCAGGACTGAAAGAAATGAAAAGCCGCTGCGCGGCAGTTTCTGTAAACTTTCTGTGCAACGCTTGACTTTTGCAGAGAATCGCATATAATAAAAGTAGCAAAAGAAAAAGCAAATACGCCATCGGCGCACCCAAAGGAAAGACCCCCTCCCGGAGCTGCAATCTCCGAAAGGGGGTCCTTTTTAGTGCTTACGGCCCTTCAGCCATCCGTCAAGCCACTTGCAGATGTAGTAGGACGCTACATTCGCTGCGACGGACAGAACAAAAGAAAAAATATACGCCATAAGGCGACACCCCCCTTCTCCCATCCTTGGTAGATTGGGCGGGACGAGCCGCAGACTCATTATATCATAAACTTTGACAAAAAGATACAATAAATGCCAAAGAGAAGAGTGACTGTAAACTTTCTGTGCAGTACTTGACTTTTGCGGAGAATGGCATATAATGAAAGTACAAAAGAAAGAATGATACTTTCCATCGTTCTCACCAAAGCAAAAGAAAACCCCCTCACGGAGCGGCAATCTCCGAAAGGGGGTCTTCTTTATTTAGTGCTTACGGCCCATGAACCATCCGTCAAGCCACTTGCAGATGTAGTAAGCTGCTACATTTGCTCCGACAGATAGTATGAAAGAAAGAATACTTTCCATTTTTCTCACCTCCCCTCCCGAATAAATGGGCGGGCAAGGCCGCAAAACCAGTATAACATATAATTCGCCAAAAAGATACAGAGAATGCCAAGAGAAGAGTGACTGTAAACTTTCTGTGCAGTGCTTGACTTTTACGGAGAATCGCATATAATAAAAGTGATAAAGGTAGAAGCAAATGAGTCCATTGGCTCACCCAAAAGGAAAGACCCCCTCCCGGAGCTCCAATCTCCGAAAGGGGGTCCTTTTTAGTGCTTACGGCCCGTCAGCCATCCGTCAAGCCACTTGCAGATATAGTAAGAAGCTACATTTGCTCCGACGGACAGGATAAATGTGGAAATATACGCCATTGGGCAACACCTCCCTTCCCATAAAACTGGGCGGGGTAGGCCGCAGGACAAGTATAACACAGTTTCCAACAAAAAGATACATAAATAAATAGACTCCTGTCGGGCTATACTACTCCCAAAGAGATGAAAGGGAGCGTAACGCTTATGACACAGAGACAAAAAGCTCTTCTGAGCTGTGCCGTGGCGGCGGCACTGCTGCTGTCCGGCTGCCGCAAAGGCAACAGCAATTCCGGCAGCATGAGCAGTTCGAACGCCATGTCCGGCTCGTCCGGCAGCGCCAGCACCACCCAGACCGGCGGCTGGAAGACCGGCCTCGGCATCCTGACCGAGGCTTCCGATGAGGCCCGTACTGGCACCATCCATACCATCGCTGCCGCCGTCCTGCTGGACGGAGACGGCAAGCTGGCCGACGTGATGCTGGATGAGCTGGAAGTGGAAGTTACCGCCGACGGCAAAGGCGTCGTCACCATGCCCACCGACTACCGCACCAAGCGCCAGAAAGGGGACGACTACCCGCTGGCAGCGGCATCTTCGCTGAAAAAGGGCTGGGCCGAGCAGGCCGATGACTTCGCCGACTACCTCACCGGCATGACGCCCGAGCAGGCATCCATGCTGGAAACGGATAAGGACGGCAAGGCTGTGGACGCCGACCTGCTGTCCGGCTGCACCATCCGGGTGGATAAGTACCGCGACGCCGTGGCGAAAGCCTGCACGAATGCGTCCGCCCTCGGCGCGGCGAAGGGCGACCGGGTGAGCCTCGGCGTGGAGGCGGAGAATGCCTCTTCGAACATCACCGCCACCGACGATAAGGATGTGAACGCAGAAGTTGACCTTACCGTCGTGGCCCTGACTCTGGATGCCGATGGCCGTGTGACCAGCGCCATCGGCGACATGGCAGAGCCTGCGCTGACCATCGCGGCAGACGGCGGCGTCACCGCCCCGGACACCGTCCGCTCCAAGCTTGAGCTGGGCGACAGCTACGGGATGCGGAACGCATCCAGCCTCGGCAAGGAGTGGTACGAGCACAGCGAGGGCTATTGCAGCTACCTCAAGGGCAAGACTGAGAAAGAGGTGGCGGACATCCCTGCCGACGGCTCGGACGCCGACCTCGCGGCCCTCTGCACCATCTCCATCGACGCCCTGCAAAAGGCCGCAGGGGATGCGTTTGAGAATGCGTCATTATAAATTGAACGGAAAGTCTGACCGTCACCGTGAGGTGGCGGTTTTCTTTTTGTCCTTTGTACAAATACACCGAAAACCCGATCGGAAAGGGGCGGTCTGCGGGCAAAACGCGAAAAAATCGGTTTTCCTCTTGCAAAACGGGGCAAAACGCGCTATTCTATAGTCACAGTTTAACAATTTAGCATGGTAAAGCGGTAAAACGAAGCGCCGCTTCTGAAGCACTGCTTCTAAAGGAGGAATTTGTATATGAAACGTCTGGTCTCTGCTTTTCTGGCCGGTGCGATGGCACTGAGCCTTGCCGCCTGCGGCGGTTCTGCATCCACTTCCACGGCTGCTTCTTCTGCCGCCGCCCCGGCAAGCTCCGCGGCCGCTGACAGCGACCTGGCTTACATCCAGTCCAACGGCAAGATGGTCATCGGCTACACCGTGTATGAGCCGATGAACTACACCGACGCCGACGGCAACTTCACCGGTTTCGATACCGAGCTGGCCACCGCTGTCTGTGAGAAGCTGGGTGTCGAGCCGGAGTTCGTGGAGATCAACTGGGACACCAAGGAAACCGAGCTGGCTGCAAAGAGCATCGACTGCATCTGGAACGGCCTGACCCTGACCGATGACCGCGAGGAGAACATGGCCTGCACCAAGCCCTACGTCAAGAACGCCCAGGTCGTCGTGGTGAAGGACGGCACCGATTATACCTCCACCGCCGACCTCATCGGCAAGACCGTGGTGGCCGAGGCCGGCTCTGCCGGTGAGACCACCATCACCGAGAACGCCGACCTGTCTCAGGCTGATTTCATCTCCAAGGCTGTTCAGACCGACTGCCTGATGGAAGTCGCCGCTGGCACTGCTGACGCCGCCATCCTCGACCTGACTCTGGCTTCTGCCATGATCGGCGAGGGTACCGACTACGCAAACCTCAAGATGGTGGATGAGCTGAACGTCGAGGAGTACGGCGTGGCCTTCCGCAAGGGCAGCGACGTGGCCGAGGCTGTGGACAACGCTTTCGACGAGCTGAAGGCTGACGGCACCATGCAGACTCTGGCCGACAAGTACGGCCTGACTCTGGCTGAGTAACTTACATTATAAACGGATAGGTGTAGTGATTCTGTGACTGTGATTTTGGAGCGTCTGACCGGCGCATTCGCGCTCAACTGTGAGCTGTTCTTTCTGACCTTGCTGTTTTCGCTGCCGCTGGGCCTTGTGGTGGCCTTTGGCTCCATGAGCCGGTGCGCACCGCTGCGGGGCGTCGTCAAGACCTTCGTGTGGGTCATCCGCGGTACGCCGCTGATGCTCCAGATCATCGTCATCTACCTTGGCCCCGGCCTGCTGGGTATGACCAACCCCTGGCCCTCCGGCTCTTCGGGCCGTCTGGTGGCGGCGGTGGTGGCTTTCGCCATCAACTACGCCTGCTACTTCTCTGAGATCTACCGCGGCGGCATCGAGGCTGTGCCGAAAGGCCAGACCGAGGCCGGTCAGGTGCTTGGCATGACCAAGAGCCAGATTTTTTTCAAGGTCACGCTCCTGCAGGTCGTCAAGCGCATCCTGCCCCCGATGGGCAACGAGGTCATCACGCTGGTGAAGGATACCTCGCTGGCGAATGTCATCGCCAACAAGGAGATCATCATGATGGCGAAGGAGTACAGCGCCAAGGGACTTATCTGGCCGCTGTTCTCCACCGCGATTTTCTTCCTCGTCTTTGTCGGCGCACTCACCCTGCTGCTGGACTGGGCCGAGAAAAAGATGGACTATTTCCGCTGCTAAGGAGGATACTGAATTATGGCATTACTCGAAGCCTCCGGCATCGGGAAGAATTTCGGCGAGACGAAGGTTCTCAGGGACATCTCGCTCACACTGGAACAGGGCGAGGCGCTGGCGATCATCGGCTCGTCCGGCTCGGGCAAGACAACGCTGCTGCGCTGCCTGAATTTCCTTGAGCGTCCCGACACCGGCGTCATCAGGGTGAACGGCGAGACCATGTGGGACGCCGCCGACCCTGCCACCCAGCGGGAGAGCGAGGTGCGGAAAAAGCGCCTCCACTTCGGCCTCGTGTTCCAGAACTTCAACCTCTTCCCCCAGTACACCGCGCTGGAAAACGTGATGCTGGCGGGGGAGCTTCTGGCGAAGGAGCAGCCCGACTACAAGGCCAACAAAAAGGCCATCCACGCCCAACTGGAAGCACAGGCCCGTGACCTGCTGGCCCAGATGGGCCTGTCGGAGCGGGCGGGCCACTACCCCCACCAGCTCTCCGGCGGTCAGCAGCAGCGGGTGGCCATCGCCCGCGCACTGGCGCTCCACCCGGACATCCTCTGCTTCGATGAGCCCACCAGCGCCCTTGACCCGGAGCTGACCGGCGAAGTCCTCCGTGTCCTGCGGGACCTCGCCGACCGAAAGACCACCATGATCATCGTCACCCATGAGATGCACTTCGCCCGCGACGTGGCCGACCGCATCCTATTCATGGACGGCGGCGTCGTGGTGGAGGAAGGCCCGGCCCGCCAGCTCATCGACCACCCCCAGGAGGAGCGCACCAAGCAGTTTTTGGCGCACTACTCTGAATAAGACAGGCTATGGCCCTCCCCGCTCGGGAGGGCTTTTTTGCGCCACTCACGCCGAAAACACCACGATTCGCGCAGATTTTATTTACATTCTCTGAATTTTTTGGTAAGCTTGTGTCAGAAAAGGCTGATTCTTCAAAAGACGAACAGACCAAAGGAGGACGGACTATGAGACTGAAGAGCGCACTCCGGCGGGGCGTGGCCGCCGCCGTCATCGCGGGCATCGTGGTGAGTTCCGGCATCCCGGCCTATGCGGCCCGGTGGGACATCGCCAACGGCGACATCACCGTGAAAGCGGGCGACGCCGAAGGAAAGAACAAGGTCTCACAGGGCGAGACCATCGACAAGGACGACACCAACACCGTCATCACCGGCGAGTCGGATAAGAACACCGTCACCATCGACACCTCCAAGGGCGACGTGGACGTCACCTTCGACGACCTGAAGATCGACGTCAGCGGCAAGACCGAGGTGGATGGCAGCGGTGACGGCTCTACCCGGGAGAGCAATGCCGCCGTCACCGTGCAGGGCGGCGGCGATGCCACCATCGAGCTGGACGGCGACAACAAGCTGAAAAGCGGCAGCAATAATGCGGGCCTTGAGAAGAACAAACAAGAGTCGAAAGGCACGTTGACCATCAAGGACGACAAGGGCAAGGACGGCTCCCTCACCGCTGAGGGCGGCGAAGGCGGCGCAGGCATCGGCGGAGGAGCGGAGAGAACCGGCAGCAACATCACCATCCGGGGCGGCACCATCGAGGCTGTGGGCGGCGCAGGAGCGGCCGGCATCGGCGACGGTGTAGGTGCGCAGCAGCCTGAGATAGACCAGGATACACCGCCCAGCAACCCCAATAACATCATCATCTGCGGCGACGCCGAGGTGACGGCCAAGGCGGGGAGGAGCCAAATGTTGGACGCCAAGGCCCCGGCCATCGGCGGAAAGTACGGCGAAGTACCCACAGAGAAC
>OLSA01001298.1_pt1 | contig 20999 bp, 20 predicted proteins | sample 1672731 | NCBI WGS metagenome assembly OLSA01 (sample SAMEA3136718, study PRJEB25190) | human gut metagenome | biome: human gut; feature: human-associated habitat; material: faeces | place: Austria | collected 2013
CATTATCGATACAAATCCAAGAGGGAGAGAAAAATATGGGTAAGTACATTGTAAAGAGAGTTATTCTCGCGATTTTTACAATCTTCATTATCAGTCTTATTACATTCTTTGCCATGAATGCAATTCCGGGTGGTCCATTCAATTCGGAGAAGGCAAAGAGTCCGGCGGTAATGAAAGAGCTTGAGGCACGCTACGGACTGGATCAGCCACTTATAGTCCAGTACAAGAACTACATGGCAGGCGTGCTGCACGGAGATTTCGGTGTTAGTCTTAAGACAGACCGTCCGATCTCAGATATCATTGGGGAGAGCTTCCCGATTTCAGCGAAGCTTGGACTCTTAGCGGCGCTCACTGCGATTGTATTCGGAGTGGTGCTCGGTTCGATAGCAGCGCTGATGCGAAACAGGTGGCCGGATCGAGTTATAGTATTCTTCGTCACACTGATTACGTCGATGCCGTCATTTGTCATCGCTACGTTATTACTTTATTTCTTCTGTATAAAGCTTGGCGTGGTGCAGGCCTTCAGCTCAGGAAGCAACATGATATTACTTCCGGTGCTGTCACTGTCACTTTCACCGATGGCATATATTACAAGACTTACAAAGACTTCAATGCTTGATGCACTCGGACAGGATTACATCCGTACGGCAAAGGCCAAGGGTGTACATCAGTACAAGATTATATTTGTACATGCGCTTCGTAATGCGCTCATTCCGGTCATCACATATGTGGGACCTATGATTGGTGGTATCCTCACAGGTTCAATGGTTATTGAGAGTATTTTCAATATCGGAGGACTCGGTTCCAAGTTCGTAAGCTGTATCACAAACCGTGATTACACAATGATTATGGCCACAACACTTTTCCTTGCTGTTATCATGGTAGGCGCGAACCTCATTACAGATATTGTATACAAAGTGATTGATCCACGTATTAAGCTTGATTAAGGAGAGATAAAGATGAAAGATAATATGAAGAGAGCTCCTTTCTCCACACAGATTGACCTTAGCAAGTTCGATATGAAGGATTTTGCCAAGGCATCAGATGAAGAGAAACGCCAGCAGGAGGTTATGGGTGAGTCAACTACCTTCTTTAAGGATGGTCTTAAGAGACTCCGCAAAAATCCACTGGCTATGGGTTCTATTATAGTTTTGGTTTTACTTATTTTGGTTATTCTTCTGGCACCAAAGATTGTGCCTTACGGCTATGCAGATATCGTTAAGGGTGCACAGAACTTAGGACCTTTCCAGTACAGCGATGCTGAGCAGGCACAGATTGATGCAGGTGAGAAGCTGTTCCCGCACATTTTTGGCACAGATGAGCTCGGAAGAGACTATTTTATCCGTGTTGTTTACGGAGCTCGTGTATCGCTGGGAGTCGGTGTGTTTGCATCACTGCTTGTGCTTATAATCGGTATCATTTACGGTTCCGTATCAGGCTTCTGCGGTGGCAAGGTAGATATGGTTATGATGAGAATAGTAGATATCATTTATTCATTGCCGGATATGCTGCTCATCATTTTACTTGCAGTTGTATTAAATGAGGTGCTGACACCTGTAATAAAGGGTACAGTGCTTTCAAAGCTCGGTGTCAACATGATTGCACTTTTCATAGTGTTTGGATTGCTTTACTGGGTAGGAATGGCAAGACTTATAAGAGGTCAGATTCTTACCATCAAGCAGAATGAGTACATTCTCGCAGCAAAGTGTATCGGAACATCATCAGCCCGCACTATCAGAAAACACATTCTACCGAACTGTCTGTCAGTAATCATCATTACTACAGCGCTTCAGATACCATCAGCCATCTTTACTGAGAGTTATCTGTCATTTATCGGACTTGGTGTTTCGGCTCCTATGCCTTCACTTGGTTCGTTGGCAAATACAGCGCGTGGCGGACTCCAGAGCTACCCATTGCGTCTTATTTTTCCGGCGCTTACGATTTGTATCATTGTTCTTACATTGAATCTTATCGGTGACGGCTTAAGAGATGCATTTGACCCTAAATTATCGAAATAGTAAGGAGTGAGTAAGATGGAAGATAATAAGTTTGTTCTTGAAGTATCTGATCTGCACACTACCTTCAAGACCGATAACGGAGACGTATCAGCTGTAAACGGTGTCAGCTTTAAGCTTGAGCCGGGAAAGACTCTTGGAATCGTAGGAGAGTCAGGCTCAGGAAAGTCAGTTACAGCATATTCAATCATGCAGATTCTTGCTGAGAATGGTGCCATCACAGGCGGCTCAGTAAAATATAAGGGTGAGGATATCACCAAATGGAACAAAAAGAAAATGGCAGATTTCAGAGGAAAATGCTGTTCAATCATTTTCCAGGATCCTATGACATCGCTTAATCCGGTATTTACGGTAGGCTACCAGCTTGAGGAGGCAGTGCTTCTTCACACAGACCGTACAAAGAAGGAAGCAAAGGAGCGCGCTATAGAGATGCTCACACTTGTAGGAGTAAATGAGCCTGAGAAGCGTGTAAATCAGTACCCTCATGAGCTTTCGGGTGGTATGAGACAGCGTGTCATGATAGCTATGGCATTGGCCTGTGAGCCGGATATCCTTATTGCAGATGAGCCGACAACAGCTCTTGATGTGACTATCCAGGCACAGATTCTTGAGCTTATGCAGTCACTGCAGGAAAAGCTTGGTATGGCAATCATCATGGTTACACATGATCTGGGTGTCATTGCTTCAATGTGTGATGAGATCATAGTTATGTACGGCGGCCGTGTGTGTGAGAGAGGAACAGCAGATGCCATATTCTACAGCCCGGCGCATGAGTACACAAAAGGACTGCTTCGTTCAATCCCTACAAAGACCAATTCAAAGACCAGGCTTGTTCCTATCGGAGGCACACCAATCAATATGCTCAACATGCCAAAGGGCTGTGCATTCTGCCCTCGCTGTGATGCCGCTATGAAGATATGTCTCACCGAAAAGCCGGAGGAAATCTGGGTTGGAGAGGATCATCTCGCATCATGCTGGATGAATATTAAGAATATGATGGAGGAGGGAAAATCAAATGAGTAATGAGACAAATAACAACGAGTACCTGCTCAAGGTAGACCATTTGAAGCAGTATTTCCCTGTTCATGACGGATTTAAAAAGATGGAATTAAAGGCAGTCGATGATGTGTCATTTGCCATAAAGCCGGGTGAGACGCTTGGACTTGTTGGCGAGTCAGGCTGTGGAAAGACAACCGTAGGACGTACTCTTTTACGTCTGTACCAGCCGACAGCTGGACGCATTGAGTTCGACGGCAATGTTTTGTTTGACAGTGAGAAGAAGATAGATGTGAATATGCATCCTTACCGTAAGCAGATGCAGATGGTATTCCAGGATCCGTATTCATCACTCAACCCTCGTATGACGGTTGAGGATATCATCGGAGAGCCTCTCGATGTGCACAAGCTCTATAATAGCAAGAAAGAGCGCCATGAGATGATTATGGATCTCATGGAGACAGTTGGACTAAACGCAGACCATGCCACACGTTATGCACATGAGTTTTCGGGTGGACAGAGACAGCGTATCGGAATAGCAAGAGCGCTTGCAGTAGATCCGAAGTTTATCGTATGTGATGAGCCGGTATCGGCACTTGATGTTTCAATTCAGGCTCAGGTAGTCAACATGTTTGAGGATCTGCAGAAGGAGAGAGGGTTATCATACCTGTTTATAGCGCATGATCTGCTTGTAGTGCAGCATATCTCTGACAGAATAGCTGTTATGTACTTGGGCCATATGATGGAGCTTGCAGATGCAGATGAGCTGATGGACAATCCAATCCATCCGTACACACAGTCGCTGCTTTCAGCAGTTCCGATTCCGGATCCTGAGACTGCCAGACACAGCAAGCGAATCGTGCTTGAGGGAGATGTTCCTTCACCTCTTCGCATGCCTAGCGGCTGTCCATTCCGTTCGCGCTGTAAATACGCGACAGAACAGTGTGCAGCAGCACGTCCGGAGCTTACAGACAGAGGAAACGGACATATGGTTGCATGCTTCAACCGCTAATATAAGGTTTTTACCGGCATATAGCTTAAGCCACATGTGCCGGTTCTAACATAAATTTATTTTTCATATTAATTAATTAGGAGGAAGAAAGATGAAAAAGAGATTAGTAGCACTTACTCTTGTTGCAGCTATGGCACTTGGCATGACTGCTTGTGGAAGCAAGAGCAACAACAAAACAACTACTAACGATAATTCTGATACTGCTGTATCAACAGCCGTAGACTGGACAAGCTATGATGAGTTAGTAGAATCTATCCGTACAGAAGCAGATCTTGCAAAGCGTGCAGAGATGATGCACCAGGCAGAGGATATGCTTATGGATACATGGTGTGTTATTCCACTTTACTACTACAATGACCAGTATATGCTCAAGGATTATGTCACAGACGTATACTCAACAGTAGAGGGTATGAAATACTTCTACAATGCAAAGAACACAAAGAATGCCGGAAAGTTAAACATCTTCATGGCATCAGAGCCTGATCATATCGATCCTGCATTAAACAGTACTGTTGACGGCGGATGTCTTGCAGTAAACAGCTTTGAGGGTCTTATGCGTTACAACGCTGAGGGCAAGCTTGAGCCTGCATGTGCAGAGAGCTATGAGGTTTCTGAGGATGGCCTCACATACACATTCACAATGCGTGACGGTCTTAAGTGGTCAAACGGTGATGAGCTTACTGCAAAGGATTTCGAGTGGTCTTGGAGGAGAGCTGCAGATCCTAAGACAGCTGCAGATTACAGCTACCTTTGCGCAGTATTCGCAGGATATGATGATACAAAGGGTCTTGCTGCTGATGATGTAGTAGCTTCTGATGATGGAAAGACTCTTACTGTCAAGCTTAAAGCAGTTACACCATACTTCCTTGACTTATGTGCATTCCCATTCTTCTTCCCTGTAAACCAGAAGTCAGTAGAGGGAAATGATGACTGGGCAAACGATGCAAGCGACAAGTTCGTTACAAACGGTGCATTCACACTCAAGGAGTGGAAGCATGATTCAAGCATGACATATGTTAAGAATCCTAACTATTGGGATGCTGACAATGTAACAGTTGATGAGATGAACGTAATGCTTACATCTGATGATGTTTCAGCTTACACAGCTTACCAGAACGGTGACCTTGATTTTATTGATTCAATTCCTACAGCAGAGATTGAGGCAGCTAAGAAGACAAGCGAGTTCTACACAGTTGACAACCTTGGAACATACTACGTAGGCTTCAACATTAACTCTAAGCTCTACTCAGAACTTGGATTAGATGCTGACCAGGCTAAGGTATTCAGAAAAGCAATCTGTCTTCTTATCGATCGTCAGTACATTATCGATACAATCGCCCAGGGCGGACAGAAGATTGCCACAACATTTATCCCAGAGGGCGTTACAGATGGTAACGGTGGCGAGTTCAAGAACAAGGACTATTACGGCACAGATTACGATAAGAACTTTGAGGAGGCTAAAGAGCTTCTTGCTTCTATCGGATTATTAGATGAGAGCACAGGCCAGGTAAACCAGACTGTCGAGTTCTCATACCTCGTAAACAACTCAGAGGCCAATGTAAAGATTGGTGAGGCTATCCAGGCTGATCTTTCAAAGGTAGGTATCAACTTAAAGGTTGAGCAGCAGGAGTGGAACGTATTCCTTAACAGCCGTAAGGACGGACAGTTTGATTTCGCCCGTGAGGGATGGCTTATGGATTACAACGATCCAATCAACATGCTTGAGATGTTCACAACAAAATCAGGTAACAACGATATGCAGTTCGGTCGTTAATCTGATTTTGCTATCATAACAAAGCCGCTCGTGCCATTTGCACGACGATGCGAATAACATGAAGAGTATATAGGAAGTCATACAGTTATTGTATGGCTTCCTTTTTTTGCGTTTAAAGTGGGCTTTTCAGAGCGAAAAAAGGCTCTTTAAAAAAATATGATAATGGTGTAAAATTATTATTGTATAGTTTTAGAATGATGTTTGAGGGTGTGTGATGATTTTAGGACTAAGTGATACGGAAAAGAAATTTAAGACAGCGATGGATACGGCGGGTGCCGATATGACAGTGGTCAACAGCTGGCTTAAGCTGTATGTCAAAACAAAAAAGAATTCCTCTGGTGTTGCAAAGCGCTATTATGGCGTGAAGACAGGTTTAAGCAGCCTGCTTTCAGATTTAAAGGAGCTTGAGCAACAAGTTATCGGGTATTGTGAGCTCACAGGAACCGACCGGAAGCACTTTGGAGAGCTGATAAAGGCTTGCAAAGCGAAAAGCGGCATGTTTGACGATGAATTTTTAATCAGCAAGGTGGACACGGATTTTCACACGACTCTGGACTCTGTTGTAAAGCAGGGGGAGAGATATCTGTCATCCTTTGACAACGGTATCATTTTACAGAGTGAGATAGAGAATCTGATACACCTGACAAATGAGGGGCTTGAAAGGAAAAAGCCTGATTTGTTTGCTCTGTCATATTTCTATCTGGGGCACAGCAACAAAGAGCTTGCAGAGCTAAATTTCACACAAAAGACTAAGAGAGTGCATGAGATATATTACGAGGAGTTCTGGAAGGATATATTAAAGCAGCTTGAGGCATGTGTGAAGCAGGCTGAGGCCATAAACGATAAGTATGAGGGCACGACAGACCGGCGCACGGCAAGGATACTGTCGGAGCTTAATCCGCTGCTTGTGGGTGTTACAAAGCAATGGGAGCCGGAACAGACAGCAGAATACATACTGCGCGATATGTGCAGGATATTCAGGGATTGACATAGAAAATGCAGATTGATAAAGGAGCAGAATATGTATATTATAATTTGGGCAATTATCTTAGGAGCTATTTTTTATATTAATAAAAAATCAAAGAGCGCAGGCAGCAAAAACACGCAGCCAAACAAACCGAGACCGCAGCAGAAGCAGATACAGCATATATGGAACAGCATGCAGAATACAGTTCAGTCGGGTATGAATGCATTGAACCAGACATATCAGCAGAAACCACAGCCACAGATGCAGCAGAGAGCACAGCAGGCTCAGAGACCACAGATGCAGCAGAGAGTACAGCCACAGCAGAGCAATCCGGATATAGTGCAGAGGGCCGTGAAAAATAACACACGCTTTGCGGATGATACGACACAAAAAGAGCTTGAGACTATGCACGGACATAGCGAGGCGCAGCAGAGGCTGGCTCAGGAGCACTCAAGAAACTGCCAGACACTGCATACCAAAGCGGCAGACGGTGCAAAGATTATAGAGGCTGAGACACAGAGCATGTTTGGCAGTGTTGAGGATTTGATTGCCATGGGATACAGCGGCAATCTGGAGTTTGAGAGAGATTTCCTTGGGGAAGGCTTAGACATGATTAACAACTTTTAAATAATAGGAAAAGAGGCAGAAATGATGGACAGAACACCAAAGCCCGGAGAGCTTTACAGGCACTTTAAGAATAAGCTGTATCAGATAGTTACAGTGGCAACACATTCAGAGACAGGGGAAAAGCTTGTGATTTATCAGGCTTTATATGATGATTTTGGTATATACGCCAGACCACTCGACATGTTTGTGAGCGAGGTAGACCATGAGAAATATCCTGATGTGAAGCAGAAATACAGATTTGAGAAGATCACACTTAAGGATCAGCCGGAGGATATGTCGGGAAAGAGTATTTCTTTGAGCACTAATGCGATTGCAGCTAATGCATCTGAAGCTGTGAGTGTTCAGGCTCAGGCATGTTATGAGCCGGCACCGGATGCAGATGAGGGCCAGGCACCGGATCCGCGTTTACTGGAGTTTCTTGATGCGGATACCTTTGAAGAGAAGTACAATATACTTATTTCAATGAGGGATATCATAACCGACCGCCTTATAGATGACATAGCGGTGGTTATGGATGTTGTAGTTCCTGAGGGCCCATTGCAAAAGCGGTATGATGATTTAAAGAATACGATAAAGACCAGGCAGTACTATGAATTTTCCAATCGGCTCAGATAGCTGTTGTGATATTTGCCAGATTCAGTGACATCCTCGCCAAACCAGTCAGGCGCTGTGAATTCATTTGCTGCGTCGACAGAGTCGAATTCAACCTCCACAAGTGTAAGAGGAGCCAGATCACCCTCAAATACATCAAGCTCTGCGGTCAGACCACCGTCAAGAGGTATGAGATAGCGTGTCTTTTCGATGAGACGACCGTCAATCTTTTGGACAAGATGGTCGTAGGCTTCTTTTGTGAGAGGAAGATTGTACTCCTCGCGCACCATAAGACCGGCTCCCTTGTAGGTCATATAATAGCTGTCATTTGAGCGTCTGACTCTGACAACAGGCGAGGTGCACAGATAGCCCTGGGCGATTTTTTTGCTCGCGTAGCTGTCTAAATTGGAAGGAAGCTGTTTAAGTAAGTATTTTCTTTCTATTTCCATGGTATATCCTTTCAGGTTACTGGTAGATTTATAGTTACGGTTTATACTTTTGTTTTACCCTCATATCATTTATATATGATTATAATGACCGGTATTTAAAAATTCAAGGACGAACCGCAGCTTTTTATAGTATGATTAAAGGGTCAAAAGGTATCATAGTATTATCAAAGAAAAATAAAGGAGAAAAATATGATTAAAGTAGGAATTTTTATGGCAGACGGCTGTGAGGAGATTGAAGGACTTACAGTAGTCGATATAGTTAGAAGAGCAAAGCTGGAGATTGAAACCATATCAATCACGGAAAAAGCCGAGGTGACAAGCTCTCATCAGGTGACATTTAAGACAGATACTACAAAAGCACAGGCTGATTTTGACAGCTACGATGCAATCGTATTGCCGGGAGGCATGCCGGGTACATTAAACCTTGGCGCGGATGAGACCGTAGTAAAGACAATTAAGAGATTTGCCGCTGAGGGAAAACTTGTTGCAGCGATATGTGCAGCGCCTAGCGTGCTCGGTGAGAATCATATACTTGAGGGCAAAAAAGCTACCTGTCATCCGGGTTTTGAGGAAAAGCTGCTCGGTGCACAGTGGCTTGAGCAGCCTGTAGTTGTGGATGGCAATGTGATTACAAGTCGTGGAATGGGAACAGCTATTGCGTTTGCACTCGAGCTTGTCAGATACTTCACAGACGATGCCACAGTAGAGCATATTCGACAGGGATTGGTATACTAATACAACGTTCAGCAAATAATCATATTATTAGTATTATAACAAAAGAGGTCACACACCAACCCCATGGTGCGCGGCCTCTTTTTATGCTTGCATTTGAAGCGTACATTTGAAGCCTGCTATTGCAGAGCTTATTTCATCTGCTGCTCCTGCTTCATGATCATCTGTTTGACCATCTCGCCACCGATTGAACCGGCCTGCTTAGAAGTAAGGTCACCGTTGTAGCCCTCCTTTAAAGGGACTCCAAGCTCTGAAGCAACCTCTTCCTTGAAACGGCTCATAGCCTCTTTTGCCTCCGGTACAGAAGCCTTTTTACTACTTGATGCTGCCATAATGCAATACCTCCTTTTAAAACGTTATACACAAGCTGTATGTGTATGGAAATATTATGCCGTAAAATGACAAAAATATGTTTTGGTATTGCTGACAATTTATGGAATTATACACAAAAGCAAATTTAATGTAAAAAACACTGGAAATAGTGGATTTGTTGTGTTATAATCATCCAATGACTGGGCTTAGCAGTTTAAAAAGCATGCCCACATTACATTTGATGTACATACCATTCATATATATTTTTAAGGAGGATAACGATTGACATGAGTGTACAGGTTGAGAATTTAGAGCATAATATGGCGAAGCTTACTATTGAGGTAGCAGCTGAGGAATTAGAGAAAGCATTGGATTCTGCATATCAGAAGCAGAAGAAACAGATTAGCGTACCTGGATTCCGTAAAGGAAAAGTGCCAAGAGCTATGATTGAGAAAATGTATGGAGCAGGTGTGTTCTACGAGGATGCAGCAAACATTCTTATGCAGCAGACATACGCAGGTGCGGTTGACGAGAGCGGTGTTGACATTGTTTCACGCCCAACAGTTGAGGTTACTCAGATTGAGAAGGGACAGCCTTTCATCTACACAGCAGAGGTTGCTGTAAGACCTGAGGTTACTCTTGGTAAGTACATGGGCGTTACAGTTACAAAGATCGACACATCAGTTTCTGATGAAGAGGTTGACGCTGAGCTTGAGAACCAGAGAAACAAAAATGCAAGAACAGTTACAGTTACAGATCGTCCTGTAGCAGAGGGAGATACAGCAGTTATCGACTTTGAGGGATTTGTTGACGGAGTAGCTTTCGAGGGTGGAAAGGGTGAGAATCATCCATTAGAGATCGGTTCACACACATTCATCGATACATTCGAGGATCAGTTAGTAGGAAAGAACACAGGCGATGAGGTTGAGGTCAATGTAACATTCCCTGAGAAGTATCAGGCAGCAGACCTTGCAGGAAAGCCGGCTACATTCAAGGTTAAGATCAACGAGATCAAGGCTAAGGAGCTTCCTGAGCTTGATGATGAGTTTGCACAGGATGCAGCAGGCGTTGATACATTAGCTGAGTACAAAGAGGAAATCAAAAAGAACCTCACAGAGAAGAAAGAGACAGAAGCTAAGAAGACTAAAGAGGATGAGGCTATCCAGAAGATTATCGATAAGTCAAAGATGGATCTTCCGGAGGCAATGATTGAGACTCAGTGTGAGACAATGGTTGAGGAGTTTGCTCAGAGAATCGCACAGAGCGGTCTTACAATGGAGCAGTACTTACAGTTCTCAGGCATGACAATTGACCAGCTTAAGGATCAGGTTCGTCCTGAGGCTACAACACGTATCCAGAGCAGCCTTGTACTTGAGCAGATTGCCAAGGAGGAAAACATCGAGGTTACTGATGCAGATATCGATGCTGAGGTAGAGAAGATGGCTAAGGCATACGGTATGGAGGCTGATAAGCTTAAAGAGTACATGGGAGATGCTGAGAAGGAGTCTATGAAGAAAGACCTTGCTATCACAAAGGCCGTAGATCTTATCATGGACAACGTTAAAGAGCGTGCAAAGGCAAAGAAAAAGGCTGATGCAGAAGAGTCTACAGAAGAATAAGATTTTTGAATCAAGATTTGATGGACTGGCTCAGAAGCCTATTTTCTGAGCCGGTCTTTTGAGCTTTTATAAAGGAGGTATTTTATATGAGTTTAGTACCATATGTCATTGAACAGACCAGCAGAGGAGAGCGCAACTACGACATTTACTCCAGATTATTAAAAGATCGTATCATTTTCCTTGGAGAGGAAGTAAATGAGACAACAGCCAGCCTTGTTGTTGCCCAGCTTTTATTCCTTGAGTCCGAGGATCCGAATAAGGATATCCACCTTTACATCAATTCACCGGGTGGAATGGTTACAGCAGGACTTGCTATTTACGATACTATGCAGTACATCAAGTGTGATGTTTCAACAATCTGTATCGGTCTTGCAGCAAGCATGGGAGCTTTCCTTCTTGCAGGCGGTGCAAAGGGCAAGAGATATGCTCTTCCAAATGCAGAGATTATGATTCATCAGCCATCTGGCGGTGCAAAGGGTCAGGCTACTGAGATTCAGATTGCTGCAGAAAATATTTTAAAGACAAAGAAGAGATTAAACGAAATTTTAGCAGCCAATACAGGCAAGCCATACGAGACAATTGCAGCTGATACAGAGCGAGACAACTATATGTCAGCACAGGAAGCCGCAGAGTATGGTCTCATAGACAGTGTAATAACAAACAGATAATCAGAAGTTAGATGAATTTAAGAGGGTACCCCATATGGGATGCCCTCATGCAATAAAAGGAGTTAATAATGGCAGGAAAAAACGACGGAAAGATTCGCTGCTCATTTTGCGGTAAGACACAGGACCAGGTAAATCGTTTGATTTCCGGACCTAATGGAGCTTTTATCTGCGATGAGTGTATAGATATATGTGCCGAGATTCTTGAGGAAGAAGGCGTAGAGGGCCATGAGGACAAAAGCAGCGCTAAGGATGATATAAATCTTGTTACTCCGGAGGAGCTTAAGGCGTTTTTGGACGATTATGTAATAGGACAGGACCAGGCAAAGAAGGTGCTTTCGGTTGCTGTTTACAATCACTATAAGAGAGTACTGGCAGGTGATACATCAGATGTAGAGCTTCAGAAGAGTAATATTCTCATGCTTGGACCTACAGGCTCAGGAAAGACACTTCTTGCGCAGACACTTGCCAGAGTGATAAATGTTCCATTTGCTATCGCTGATGCTACAACACTTACAGAGGCAGGATACGTAGGTGAGGACGTGGAGAATATCCTATTAAAGCTTATTCAGGCGGCAGATTATGATATCGAGCGTGCAGAGCATGGTATCATTTATATAGATGAGATAGATAAAATTACAAAGAAATCAGAGAATGTCTCAATCACCAGAGATGTGTCAGGCGAGGGTGTACAGCAGGCTCTTTTAAAGATTCTTGAGGGCACAGAGGCATCTGTACCGCCACAGGGCGGAAGAAAGCATCCGCAGCAGGAGCTTATTCCTATTGATACTACTAATATACTTTTTATCTGCGGTGGAGCATTTGATGGTCTGGAAAAAATTATCGACAGCCGTATGGATACATCATCTATAGGCTTCAATTCAGATGTAAAGTCAAAGACAGAGCTCAATGTAGGAGAGGCGTTTAAGCATGCACTTCCACAGGATTTTGTAAAGTTTGGATTGATTCCTGAGTTTATCGGACGTGTACCTATTACCGTTTCTCTCGAGGCACTCGACAGGGATGCACTTATCCGTATACTTAAGGAGCCTAAAAACTCGCTTATCAAGCAGTACACCAAGCTTTTTGAGCTTGACGGAGTAGGGCTTGAGTTCACAGACGATGCAGTAAATGCCATCGCTGACAAGGCGCTTGAGAGAAAGACAGGAGCCAGAGGACTTCGTGCCATCATGGAGGCTGTTATGCTTGACCTTATGTATCGTATACCATCAGACAAGAGCATCAGCAAGTGTGTAATCGACAAGGATATCGTTGAGGACAACTTAAAGCTCGATGGTGATTGCGTGCCTGAGGCATATATCGAGGAAAAAGAGGCATCGTAAGTACATGGCGGTATTTTACAAAAGATACAGCATCGGATAATATAAATTGCACAGCGGTTTTTATGCCAGGCTGTGCAATAATACAGGAGATATAAGTGGAAGAACAGATTATTAACATGCCTGCAGTAGCGCTGAGAGGGCTTACTATTCTGCCTGGGATGATTGCCCATTTCGATGTCAGCAGAGAGCGCTCACTCCGTGCTGTCGAGGAGGCTATGGAGCAGGATCAAAAGATTTATCTTGTCACACAAAGGAATGTGGACAGTGAGGACCCGACTCAGGAAGACCTCTATCAGATGGGTATTGTTGCTGATATAAAGCAGGTTGTCAGATTACAGAATGATGTTGTGAGAATACTTGTAGATGGAATAAGCCGGGCAGCATTGCTTGGCTTTACCGGTAATGAGAAGTACCTTGAGGCAGAAATCTGTTATTGTGATAGTAATGCAGACAGCCTGCCGGAGGATCTCAGGGAAGCCATGCTTCTCGGAGTCAGAGAGGCTTTTCACAGGTATGCGGCAGTCGTCGGCAAAATCAGCAAGGAGCTTATCAGACAGATAGATCAGTATGAGGATCTTGAAAAGCTCATTGATTATGTAACCAACAATCTGCCGGTGTCATATGAGCTTAAGCAGCAGGTGCTTGAGGCAGAGGATATCAATGACAGATATCAGGTTATAGTATCATTACTTCTCTCCCAGGTGGAGGTTATTTCCATAAAGAATGAGCTTCAGAAAAAAGTAAAGGTTCGTGTGGACAAGCATCAGAAGGAGTATGTGCTTCGTGAACAGCTTGGTGTGATACGTGAGGAGCTGGGCGAGAATGCTGACTCGGAGGCTGATGAATATGAGAAAAAGCTATCTGAGTTAGATGCGCCTGACTACGTAAAGGAAAAGACGAAAAAAGAGATAAAGCGCTTTAGAAATATGAGCAGCAGCTCATCAGAGAGCACAGTTGAGAGAGGCTATATAGAGACTGTACTTGAGCTTCCGTGGAACAAGATGTCTGTGGACAACAAGGATCTTGACCATGCAGCACAGGTGCTCGATGATGATCACTACGGATTAAAGGATGTTAAGGAGAGAATACTTGAGTTTCTGGCAGTCAGAAATCTGACAAGCAAGGGAGAGAGTCCTATAATTTGTCTTGTAGGTCCTCCGGGAACAGGAAAGACAAGCATAGCCCGTTCAATTGCGTCTGCACTGGAGAAGAAATATGTGCGTATTTCTCTTGGTGGTGTGCGCGATGAGGCAGAAATCCGTGGACACAGAAAGACATATATCGGCGCTATGCCGGGCCGTATAGTAAATGGTTTAAGACAGGCAGGCGTTTCAAATCCTCTCATGCTGTTGGATGAGATAGATAAGGTGTCAAGTGACTACAAGGGTGACACATCAGCAGCTCTTCTCGAGGTGCTTGACAGTGAGCAGAACTGCAGATTCAGGGATCATTACATTGAGATGCCTGTGGATTTGTCGGAGGTGCTTTTTATTGCAACGGCAAATGAGGTTTCAGGCATTCCAAAGCCGCTTCTTGACAGGATGGAGCTTATTGAGGTGTCAAGCTACACTGAAAATGAGAAATTTCACATAGCAAAGGAGCACCTGGTTGAGAAGCAAAAGAGTAAAAACGGAATTAAAAAGGAACAGCTTACGATAACAGACTCGGCTCTAAAGGATATCATCAGGCTGTACACCAGAGAGGCCGGAGTCAGAAGCCTTGAGAGGACTATCGGCAAGCTGTGCCGCAAGGCTGCCAGGGAAATCTTTAAGGACAGCGAAGCTGCTGTAAAAGTTACAAAGACCAATCTTAAGACGTATCTGGGCAATCCGAAGTACAGTCCGGAGAAGAAAAATGATCACGCAGAGGTTGGAATCGTTAGAGGCCTGGCATGGACCAGCGTGGGCGGAGTCACACTCGAGGTTGAGGTGAATGTGCTGCCGGGCAAGGGTGAGCTCGTGCTCACCGGTAAACTTGGTGATGTGATGAAGGAGTCGGCACAGGCGGCACTTAGCTATGTGCGCTCAATAAGCGAAGGATATGGCATTGATGCAGAGTTTTACACGAAGCATGATATCCATATACATATTCCCGAGGGAGCAGTGCCAAAGGACGGACCATCTGCGGGTATCACTATGGCGACAGCCATGCTCTCGGCTATTACAGACAGAGCTGTCAGGGCAGATGTAGCCATGACAGGCGAGATAACACTGCGCGGCAGGGTGCTTCCGATAGGAGGACTCAAGGAAAAGCTGCTTGCAGCCAAAGTAATCGGAATAAAAACAGTATGTATTCCAAAAGATAATGAAAAGGACCTGGAGGAGATTTCAAAAGAAATAACAGACGGCATGGAAATCGTGCCGGTGGAGAAATTTTCACAGGTGGAGAAGATAGCATTTGTAAAATAAGAATGAGGAAGAGATTATGGTAATTAAAAGTGTTAATTTAGAGACAGTTTGCGGAATTACAAGCACAATCCCTGACAATGAGTATAATGAAGTGGCATTCGCCGGCAAGTCAAATGTAGGCAAGTCGTCACTGATCAACGCACTCATGAACAGAAAGTCACTTGCCAGGATCTCTTCACAGCCCGGCAAGACACAGACCATCAATTTTTATAACGTCAATGGCGCCATGTATCTGGTCGATCTGCCGGGCTATGGCTATGCCAATGCCAATATCGAGATAAAAGCTAAATGGGGACAGATGATAGAAAACTATCTTCACACCTCAAAAAAGCTTCAGGCAGTGTTTCTTTTAATAGATATAAGGCATGAGCCATCGGACAATGATATCATGATGTATGACTGGATGGTAAACCAGGGCTTTGCACCGATCATCATTGCAACCAAATCTGATAAATTGAAAAAAAGCCAGATTGCCGCACACATAAAGACTATCAAGGATGTGCTTCATGTGAAGCCGGGCACGGTAGTTATACCGTTTTCGTCCATGTCAAAGGAAGGCAGGGACGAAATCTGGAATCTCATAGATTCAATCGTGTTTGACGAGGAGACACTTCTTGCCATGAAACAGGAGGAAGAAGCAAAGCGCGAGGCAAAATCAGCAGCAAAAAGAGCCGCTGCATCCCAGCCACACAAAAAGGAGCGCTGGAAGAAGACCGGAAAGCCGGTTGCCAAAAAGACTAAAGAACGCAGAGATAAGGCCAAGAGCAAAAAAAGCGTTAATAATCATAAAAAAAAATAAAGTCGAAATAGAGTCACAGAAATAAAGTTATAGAAAGAAAGGCGAATATTTAATATATGAAGAATAAATGCAAATTTGTAGGCATTATGTTTTTGTGTATATTGATAGTGTGTACGCTTGCGGTAATGGCATATGAGCACACAGCAGGTATGAAAGGCGCTGTCGGTGGAGTATCAAATTCTTCGGGCAATAAAAAAAATACTGACGAAGCTGACGATATACTTACAGTCGTGACATCCTTCTATCCTATGTACATTGCCACTTTAAATATAGTGGATGGTGTGGAAGGCGTGAGACTTGAAAACTTAAGCGAGCCACAGACCGGTTGTCTGCACGATTTTCAGCTAACACCGGAGGATATGAAGCTTTTATCCACAGCCGATGTTTTTGTAATAAACGGAGGCGGTATAGAGTCGTTTATGTCTGATGTGGCAAAGGCGTATCCGAAGCTTGATGTGGTTGAGGCCTGTGAGGATGTGGCACTTCTTTCTGAGGATGATGCAGACAGTGACCACGACCATGATCACGATGCAGACACAGAATCGGACAGTGACCACGACCATGACCACGAAGCAGACGCAGAATCGGACAGTGACCACGACCATGACCACGAAGCAGACGCAGAATCAGATAGCGCGCACGATCATGACCATGGTGATGAGAATGCCCATGCATGGATGAGCGTGCCGCGTTACCGCACCATGGTTCAGACAATCGCATCCCGGCTTGCCGAAAAGGATGCAAAGCATGCTGATGAATATTATGCAAATGCAAAAGCATATGATGCAAAGATTGCAGTGCTTGAAGAAAAGATAAATAGCCTAAAGAGTCTTACGAATGGACAGAATATCATCATATTCCATGAGGCCTATGCGTATGTAGCTGATGATTTTTCCATGAATGCATGCTATCTGTTAGACCTTGACGAGGAGCGCTCAGTCAGCGCAGGTGAGATAAAACAGGTAATAGGTGCCATAAAGGATGACGGAGTGTCGGTAATACTAGCTGAGGAGCTCTACGGAAAGAGCATGGGAGATACCGTATCGCGTGAGACAGATGTGCATGTGATTTATATCGACCCTCTCAACAGGGGAGAGTACGACAAGGACAGCTATCTTGATGGTATGGAGCACAATATAGAGCTTATCAAAGAGGCATTTACTAAATAAAATTGGAGAAAATATGCGGAAAATAATACAGCCATGTGGCTTTCATTGCATAAAAATAAATAACCTTGGAGTGAGCTTTGGAGAGCAGACAGTGCTTGAGGATGTAAATATGCACATACACTGTGGCTCCTTCAATGTCATAATAGGCCAAAACGGTGCCGGAAAATCTACACTCATAAAGGCGATACTCGGCGAGATACCTCACACCGGTACGATTGAGTTCAAGGATACTAAGGACGGACATATGGCTAAGCTTAAAATCGGCTATGTGCCGCAGTCTGTCAATATCGAGAAAAATACACCGGTCAGCGTGTATGACCTCATAGCAAGCTATCAGTACAATTATCCTGTTTTTCTGCCAAAGAGCAAAAAGATAGAGGCAAAGATAAGGGAGACACTCGAGGTATTTGAGGCTGAGGAGCTCATCGACAAGCAGGTGTGCAACCTCTCGGGAGGACAGCTGCAGAGAGTGCTTCTTTCCATGGCAATCATGGACGAGCCGAACCTGCTGCTGTTGGATGAGCCGGTGTCCGGAATAGACCAAAACGGCATGGAGCTTTTCTATAAGACCATGGATTATTTAAAGACTCACTATGACCTTGCAATCATACTGATATCGCACGATCTGGACTATGTTGCAAAGTACGCAGACCATGTTGTACTGCTTGATAAGACTGTTGCAAAGCAGGGAACTGTGAAGGAAGTCTTTGAGAGCAAGGAATTTGAGAGAATTTTTTACACAGGAGAGGAATCCTGGGTGAGAGAGGAGGAGCACAAATGAATATAACCTCCTGGCTTCAATATGATTTCATGAGAAATGCCCTTATCGCTGTGCTCATCATCACACCGCTTTTTGGCATAATGGGAACCATGATTGTAAACAAAAAGATGGCATACTTTTCAGATGCACTCGGACATTCAGCACTTACCGGAATCGCTGTCGGAGTGGTATGCGGCATGGCAGACACCTCGCTTGCCATGGTGATATTTGCGATAGTGTTTGCACTTCTTTTAAATAAGATAGGAAGTCTGAACACTGCATCGACAGATACCATTATATCGGTATTTTCATCGTGCTCCGTGGCGATAGGTCTTGCGATACTGTCAAAGGGCGGCAATTTCAGCAAATACTCAAGCATATTGGTGGGAGATGTGCTAAGCATCACAAAGACGGAGATAGTGTATCTCATCGTGATTTTTGTGGTCACTATAGTGTTCTGGGTGCTTTGCTTCAATAAGCTCAACGCCATCTGCATACACAGAAGCGTGGCAAAAAGCAAGGGCATCCATGTGCGTCTTCTGGATAATCTGTTTGCGGTGCTTGTAGCACTCATAGTTATGCTATCCATCAAGTGGATAGGTATACTTATAATAAATGCTCTGCTTATATTACCAGCGGCTTCATCAAGGAATATTTCGGAAAATATGCGTGAGTATCATTTCTTTTCAGTGCTATTTTCAGTTTTTTCAGGAATAGTCGGTCTTGCTGTGTCATACTACACCAATGTGGCAACAGGTCCGATGATAGTGATTATTGCATCGGTAATATATTTTTCGACATTTATATTTGGAAGAAAATTGAAAAAATAACGGCAAGGGCTATAAGAAACAGAATATGATATATTAGAGGGACTGCGCGCAACGTGCAGTCCCTTTTTAGGTTAATTTGACTGATGAGATGTAAAAATTAACGATTAAATGAGAATATTTAAATTTGCTCTTTTTGGCAGGGTGTGTTATAATCCTTGTATACAAAAAACAGAGGTAATACAATATGGGTAGTAATAACGATATTTCATTAAAAGCATTAGCCAAGATTAACCTGGGGCTGGATGTGGTGAGGCGCAGAGAGGACGGATATCATGAGGTCCGCATGATTATGCAGACCATTCAGCTGTATGACAGGCTCGATATCAAAAGGACACAGGAGCCCGGCATACAGATACAGACCAATCTGTCTTTTCTCCCTGTAAACGAGAACAATCTCATATATAAGGCTGCAAAGCTTCTGATGGATGAGTTTTCTATAACTGACGGTGTATCAGTGAAGCTGGACAAGCGTATTCCTGTTGCAGCAGGGATGGCGGGGGGCAGTACTGATGCGGCAGCTATGCTTATAGGTGTAAACAGGCTTTTTTCACTGGGACTGACAAAGAGACAGCTTATGGAAAGAGGTGTGCAGATAGGTGCGGATGTACCATACTGTATTATGAGAGGCACGGCGCTGGCCGAGGGCATAGGAGAGGCGCTTAGTCCTCTTCCTCCAATGGTAAAGTGTCCGGTGCTTATTGCAAAGCCGTCCATCTCGGTATCCACAAAGTTTGTGTACCAGAATCTGAAGCTTGATGATACGACTATTCATCCGGATATAGACCGCCTGATAGATGATATAAAGGCTAAGAATCTGCATGATATCGCAGCGCATATGGGAAATGTCTTAGAGACTGTGACCATACCAAATTATCCGGTGATAGATGAGATAAAGAAGCATATGCTTTCAAATGGCGCAGTAGGAGCCATGATGAGCGGTAGTGGTCCGACGGTTTTTGGTCTGTTTGACGATGAAGATACTGCAAAGAAAGCGTACAAAGCCATGAGAAGCTCACATCTTGCCAGACAGGTGTATCTGACATCTGTATACAATAATCGCAAATAACGTGATATCCGGATAGCACAGCGGGTGCTTTATAGTTACTTTTTTCTTATATGTGAGAATGATAATACAAGAGATAGGAGAAGTTTGATGACTGATAATTTAACTTTAAATATGGATGCATATCTGCCACTTCGTGATGTGGTGTTTAATACACTTCGTGAGGCAATTTTAAAGGGTGAGCTCAAGCCGGGAGAGAGACTTATGGAGCTGCAGCTTGCGTCAAAGCTTGGAGTCAGCCGTACACCTATACGTGAAGCAATCAGAATGCTTGAGCAGGAGGGGCTTGCAGTCACAATGCCGAGAAAGGGCGCAGAGGTTGCCAAGATGACTCTCAAGGATATGGAGGATGTGCTTGAGGTGAGAGAGGCTCTCGATGAGCTTGCAGCCAAAATAGCCTGTAAGAAAATCAGTGATGATGAGCTTGCGAATCTAAAAACCATAAAGGACGAGTTCAAGAGGAGCATGGACTCAGGAGATGTGAAAAAGATAGCTGAGGAGGATGTGAAGTTTCACGATGCTATCTATGAGGCAACCAACAATGCGAAGCTTGTATCTATGATGAACAATATCCGCGAGCAGATGTACCGCTACAGAGTGGAGTATTTAAAGGATCCGAAGAATTATCCGATGCTTGTTAAGGAGCATGATGCCATCTACAGGGCGCTTGAGGCAAGAAATATGGAGCTTGTGACTACAGAAATGCATACACATGTGGCTAATCAGGCGGTTGCTGTGAAGGCTGTGATACAAAGGCAGGATGAAGAGAAGAAATAAAACAGAAATATGAATTAAGAGAAGGACAAATAAAACTAGTAGAAAGATATGACAGATTAATAGAAGAATATGGTAAAAAGAAGAAAATCAC